>Ga0206938_1085_pt1 | contig 25922 bp, 25 predicted proteins | sample Alteio_BWOrgHeat_12_FD_152918 | JGI IMG/M metagenome (GOLD analysis project Ga0206938, IMG submission 152918) | Enriched cells from forest soil in Barre Woods Harvard Forest LTER site, Petersham, Massachusetts, United States -... | ecosystem: Environmental > Terrestrial > Soil > Temperate forest >... | reverse complement strand
ACTGCAACCGCATTACCGCCTTTCGGACGGGTTTGCACTTGGCTTTCGGATGGAAGCCGCAGCTATCGGGTATAAAAATAGCCTAACCGGCGATGTTAAAGTTTCTGCTTTGGCATCCGGTTGTTTATCCGGCGAATTTTATTTATCCAACAAAGGATTCAGGCCATTTATCGGAGGCGGCATAGGTGAATTTGACCAGGAAACAGCCTCAGGCAATACCAACAACAATAACAATAATAATAATGGGGTTACCGTATCCGGAAGGACTACCAATTTTGGCGGGTATCCGGTGATCGGGTTTGAAGCCGGGCATTTCAGGATGTCTGTGGAATATGATTTTACCGGTAATGGCAATAATTACGCTGCCTTTAAAATAGGCACTTTCTTTGGCGGCGGAAGTAAGAAATAAATAAAATGATGTTGTCAGAATCACCTGATGCCATTTCATAGTTACATAGGAGACGCCCGGGTGTATTGGGCGTCTCCTGTGTATCCTAATGTTGTTCGATCAATGTTAATCGAAGGCCTGTCCAACTGCCGTTAATCAATTTTATCGGCACGTTCCCGATTTCCCATTTCCTAATCTCCATCCTTTTTCCCACTTTTACCAACCATATAAATCAACCGTATGAACTATTGGCTCATAAAATCAGAACCCGAAAAATATAGCTGGGAAAAATTTAATAAAGATGGCCGCACCTTTTGGGACGGCGTACGCAATTACGCCGCCCGCAATAACATGCGCGCTATGAAGGAAGGCGACCTGGCTTTTTTTTACCATAGCAACGAAGGTAAGGAGATCGTCGGTATTGCAAAGGTTGTAAAAGAAGCCTACCAGGACCCCACCACCGACGACACTAATTGGGTGGTGGTTGAATTTTCACCAGTGGAAGCGTTGAAAAACCCTGTCACCCTTGCCCAAATAAAGGCTGAACCCATGTTGAGTAAAATGGAATTAGTAAGGCTGGGACGCCTGTCGGTGAGCGCTGTTACCCAGGCAGAGTTTGATAAGGTGTTGGAAATGAGTAGTTGAAATGGTGTAGAGACGCCCCGATGTATCGGGGCGTCCCGGAATGGATGATATCGTCCATTACTGATTTTTCAACTGTCAGAGTTCAAGACGCAAAGTATTGCGTCTCTACGACATCAATTCAGGTATTAAATTATGCTTTCTATTCAAAAAAACTGTTTTTTGCGGATTGCTGCGCTGGTTATCTTTTTTATCCCTTTTAACGCCTTCGCCCAATCCCCATTCAAAAACTTTGCGAATTTATTTACCATACCTAAAAACTATGTGGTTACTTATACCAAAACGCCGCCAATAATTGATGGTGACATAAACGACCCCGCCTGGCAACAAGCCAAATGGACCGACGATTTCCGCGATATTGAAGGCGACTTAAAGCCCAACCCGTCTTTACAAACCAATGTGAAAATGCTTTGGGACGACAGTTGCCTGTACATTGCGGCGCAAATACGCGACCCACATGTTTGGGCTTACATAAAAAAGCACGACGAGATTGTTTTTCGCGATAATGATTTCGAGGTTTTTATCAACCCGAATAACACTGCACACCAATATTTTGAACTGGAGTACAATGCCCGTAATACCGTTTTTGATTTATTTTTGAACAAGCCTTACCGGAACGCAGGAACGCCGATGTTCAGCTGGGATTCGGAAGGGACGCGTTCGGCAGTTAAGGTGCAGGGTACGATAAATGATCCAACTGACACCGACGCAGGCTGGACTATTGAAATAGCTATACCATTTAAAGCCGTGAGCCTGGGTAACAATGTACAGGTGCCTGACGAAGGTACGTTTTGGCGTATCAATTTTTCGCGGGTGGAGTGGGATACCAAGGCTGAGAATGGCAAGTATGTTAAGCTGAAAGACAAAGCAGGCCATAACTTGCCGGAACATAATTGGGTTTGGTCGCCGCAGGGAGTGGTGGATATGCATCTTCCGGAACGATGGGGCTATCTGTCTTTCACTAAAAGTAACACAAATAATACAAGCTTCAATTTGCCATATTCCGAAATTCAAAAGCGATATTTATGGCTTATTTATTACCAGGAGAAGCGGTGGCACAATAAACATCATGCTTATACTGCTTCGTTAAAAGCTTTTGACCTTGGCAACAAGGTAGCAATAAATAAAAATGTAAATGCGCTCCGGATTGAGGCCACGCCACACCAGTTTATGGCATTTATTACTGATAAAAAGGACAATATCACCTGGGCCATCAACCAGGAAGGGCTGGTCCGCCGTTATAATTTAACTTCAGATGAATAAACGTGAATTTTTAAAAGCAGGGCTGTTGGTTGGCGCTGCATCAGCCATCAATTTAAAAAGCGAGGCTACCGTAAGTTCGGTAAATTCCAAAAAAAAGAAACTCAAGAACTGGGTATGGATAGGCCCTAATCCAAAAGATACGGAGGATGAATTAAAAACCCGTTATACTGCCTTTAAAGTCGGCGGAATAACCGGGGTATTTTTTGAGGCGGACAGTGAAAAGCATTTTCGTGCCGCGAAAGCAGCCGGGCTTGAGGCCCATCGCTGGATCTGGACCTTTAACCGTGCCGAATTGGTAGGTGTCCACAACGATTGGTATAGCAAAAACCGCAACGGCGATTCATGTGCCGATAAACCCCCTTATGTAAATTATTACCGCTGGTTGTGCCCTTCGCGGCCCGAAGTGCAGCAATACCTGGAGCAACAGGTAAGTGATATTTTGGATAAGGACTATATCGATGGGATCCACCTGGACTATGTGCGCTATTGCGATGTGGTTTTGCCCGTTAACCTTTGGGACCATTATCATATTGAACAAACAAAAGAATTGCCCGATTATGATTATTGCTATTGCGAGGTTTGCCGGGCAAAATTTAAAGAGCAATATGGCACTGATCTTTCGGAAATACAATATCCAGAGGCAAGCCTTTCGTGGCGTTTGTTCAGGTACAACAATATTGCCAGGGTGGTAAATAGCCTGTCCGCTATTGCCCATCAGCATAAAAAACTAATTACCGCCGCTGTTTTCCCAACGCCCGAAGTTGCCCGGCGAAACGTAAGGCAAGACTGGACCAACTTTAAGCTGGATGGTGTTTGCCCGATGATCTATCATGGGTTTTATAAAGAAAAAGTTACCTGGATAGGGGATGCAGTTGCCGAAGGCATTCACTTTTTGGCAGGTTCTTTCCCTCTGTATGCCGGTCTTTACCTGTCTGATTTTAAAAGCGACGACGAAATAAGACAAGGGATCCAGCTGGCTTTGAAAAACGGAGCATCAGGAGTATCCTTTTTTGGTAATGTAACGCCGAATGTTTTAGATATTTTAAAGCAGGAAACTTCTGTTTAGAGTCAAGAATCAAGAGCCAGGAGCCAAGAATAGGAAAACCTGGTTTAAATGCTAAAACTTCCCGTAAAAGTTCGAAATATCAAAATAAACATCCACTTTGATATTATCCGCAGTCGTGATATGGATAATGTCGTAGGGTTTATTTTTGTTGTAAACCAAAGCCTGACTGTTGGTTTGCGAACCAGGGTACTTGTTGCGAATCCAGGTGTATTCAGCATGAATGCCGGGCGTTTCATGCGTTTCCTGGATAACAATGGCTTTATCAAAAGATGATCCGTCATTTTCAGTTGACGAAACAGAGGCGGAATTGCTGTGCACCGTTTTTTTGCTGGTTGAACATGAAATACCCAACGCGCAAATAACAAAAAGGAATAAGGTTACTCTTCTCATAAAATAAATTCAGGTGCATAAATGTACTGAATTAATGAGAAACAATATAAGTTTTGAAGAATAACTGTGGGATTAAATAAAGGTAATTTTATTAGTGTTCATCCCCAAAAAAAAGCGCTTTCAGCTCTGTAGCGTCATCAGGCTTCATCCTGCCGGCTAAAATCAAACGCAATTGCCTTCTGCGCAGGGCGCCCTCGTATAGCACCATATCTTCTATGGTTTCGGGTATTAATTCCGGCACGGGGATGGTCCGCCCGTTTTGATCAAGCGCCACAAAAGTGTAAAAGGCCTCGTTACTTTTTATCCTGGTGCCCGACGGAATATTTTCGGCCCAAACATCCAGCCTTACCTCCAGCGAGGTAATAAATGCCCTGGATACCTTTGCTTCAATGGTGATCACATCGCCCAGTTTAATAGGCTGCTTAAAGGAAACATTATCAACTGACGCTGTCACCACTATCCGGTTGCAATGCTTTTGCGCCGAAATAGCTGCCGCAATATCCATCCAGTGCAGCAAACGCCCGCCCATTAAATTATGCAGTGTATTGGTATCATTGGGTAATACCAATTCATTCATGATGGTATGTGATTCTTTGGGCGATTTTCCTTTCATAGCGGATTGTTTGTGCAAAGATAGTCAGCCCCCTCTAAATCTCCCCCTGTAGGGGAGACTTTTTATTCGATCACTAATAATAACTTAATCAACCACTCACCTAATCAACTTAATCAACCCATATATTGCCTATCTCAACCAATTCAGTTAGCTTTATCCCTGTTAATAAAATCAATCCATCCTTATATGAAGATTCAATTTATGCGGGTTAGTTTGTTCGGCTTACTGTCGATATGCATTATTTTTCCAATCAGTCTTAACGCTCAAACCAAACAATCTTATACCAGTTTAGAAGATGCTGTAAGGTCCGGAGGCAGCCTTTATGGCAATGCCGGCCCGCAAAGTGTTAACTGGACAAATGGCGGCAATAAGTATTCGTTTATTGACAACGATGAGATCCGCTCTATGGACCCGCGAACTTTAAAGGATGAATTGATCTTCAGCAATAAAGGCTTTACTTTTCCGGGAAGCACTAAACCATTTAATTACGAATCGTTTCAATGGTCGCGTGACTCGAAACATTTGGTTTTTAAAACCAATTTCAGGCCGATCTACCGTCGTTCGGGCGTTGCCGACTATTATGTATACGATCTGGAAAGCAAACAACTCAAACAGGCTGCAAAAGATGCCCGCACTGCTGAGTTATCTCCTGATGGCAAAAAGGTTGGTATGGAACGCGACGGCAATATGTTTGTTTATGATTTTGCTGCCGCGAAAGAGAAGCAGTTAACTGTCGATAAAACCAGCGAAAACGGCACCTTTAACGGTCATTATGATTGGGTTTACGAAGAAGAATTCGGCCAGGCTCAGGCCTGGAACTGGTCGCCTGATAGCCGGTATGTGGCGTTCTGGCAGTTTAATGAGCGCCCGGTTCCCGATTTCCAGATGACCAATTTTGAAGGTATGCACCCGGAGCAGGTACATATTTCTATCCCCCTGGTTGGCGATCCAAACCCGTCTGTAAAAATAGGGGTGATAGATGTTGCATCAGGTAAAAAAGTTTGGCTGACGCCCGACGAAACCGGCGATTTTTATATCCCCCGCATTTACTGGACCAGCAACCCCGACGTTTTGGCAATGATGACCCTTAACCGCGCCCAAAACCATATGAAGCTGTACTTTTTTAATGTAAAAACCGGCGAACATCATGTAGTATTGGAGGAGAAGAACAGCACCTGGGTAGCTATTTTTAACTTTTACACCAATGTGAACGATATGATATATTTCCCCGAAAAATCAAAAGAGTTTTTCTGGGTATCCGATCGTTCGGGTTATTACCATATTTACCGTTACGGGTATGATGGCAAGCTCATTAACCAGGTTACAAAAGGTAACTGGGATATGATAAAGGTTACCGGGATCGACGCGGAAGCTAAAAAGATCTATTACCTGTCGGCAGAAAGCGGGGGGCTTTACCAGGAGCCTTACAGCATTAATTTCGATGGGAGCGGGGAGACCAAACTGTTTACTGTTGGCGGTTATCACGATGTAAACATGTCGCCCAATACCAAATATTTTTTGGATACCTACAGCAACAATGCAACGCCAACACAGGTTACCCTTAACGATAATAAAGGAACCGTACTTAAAACGCTGGTCGATAACCACGAAGTGAGTGATTATATAAAAACGCACGAGTATTCGCCGGAAACGGAATTTAAGTTTAACGCAAGTGATGGTGCTGTGCGGGATGGTTTTTATATCAAACCAACAAACTTCGACCCAAATAAAAAATACCCTTTGGTACTGCTTGTTTATGGCGGGCCGGAGTCGCACGAGATCTTCGATCAGTTTGGTACCGATACCTGGGCGCAATGGTTGGCCCAGAACGGTTACATGGTTGCCAATGTAAATAACCGCGGCTCGGCTAATTATGGCAGCGCTTTTATGAAATCGGTTTATAAGCAATTGGGCAAGCTGGAAAGCAGCGACTTTGTTGACCTGGCGCGTTACCTGGCTAAAAACATGTCGGTTGATAGTAACAAAATGGCAATTATGGGTACCAGTTATGGTGGTTACAGCACCACCTACACGCTGTTAACCCATCCGGGGGTATTTAAAGTAGGTATAGCGAACAGCCCGGTTACCGACTGGCGTTTGTATGACGACGTTTACACCGAGCGTTATATGGCGCCGCTGAAAGCTAATGAAGAAGGTTATGTGAAAAGCGCGGATATGACGTATGCCGCCAACATGAAAGACCATCTGCTGCTCATCCATTCCATGAGCGATGATAACGTTCATCCTGCTAATACGATGCAATTGTTAACCGCTTTGACGAATGCTGGTAAGGATGTAGACTTGCGGATCTATCCCCCGGGTGCCCACGGTGCAGCGTACAACTGGCAAAGCTATATCCTGATACAAAATGTAAGCTTTCAATACCTGGAGCGCTATTTAAAAGGGAATAATGATCTGCCGAACCTGAATAATCCAAAATAATTTGCCTCTGATCAAGGAAATCGCGTTTAAACAACGATTGCCCCGTTAGGGGTTACCTTTGCGAATGGGTAACCCCTGACGGGGTAATACTTGGTTGTGTTTTTTTTCTACAAACAGGTAGCCCCTAACGGGGCATGGATATTTAAAAGCTATTTACCTGCGCCCGTGATGACATAGGCGGTTTGCAAATGTTACTCTTTTTTAGGTTTGCCTTCTCCTCCTAATTTTAAAGTGTAGGCAGATTCTGCTGCGTCATACGATTGCTTTAAAATATCGGTGTCAGTAGTATTTTCATTCACCGGGGTTTCATCCAGTCCGTTTGAATGAATATCCTGCTGGCTTTGCTGGTCGGCAGTATCTGAATCGTCGGAATCGTCGGGTAGTAATTCGTCTTCTGGATTTATCATGGTTTTAGTATTTGGTGATATAAAGATAACGATATATTGGGATGGATGTTTCTGGAATAATTGTAAAAATCAATCGTGTCCATTCCATTCGTGAACATTCGGCCTTATTCGTGCAATTCGTGTCAATCAAAACAACCCTTCATCCGCAAAGCTAAAATACCCCTGGTCCGAGATAATAAGGTGGTCGAGGATTTTAATATCGAGGATGCCGCCTGCGCTCACTAGTTTCTTGGTTAATACAATATCGTTCTGACTTGGTTTTAAACTCCCCGACGGATGGTTATGAATCAAAATAATATTGCTTGCCTGGTGCTGCAACGCTATGCCAAAGATTACTTTTGGATCAATAACGGTATTGGATAAACCGCCTTTGCTGATCAGTTCCTTTGCCAGTACTTTTTGCGAGCGACCTGTTAATATAATCCAGAATTCTTCATGATTCAGGTCCACTAGGTGGCGGCGCATAATGTTATGAGCATCTTTGCTGGTACTGATAATATCCGGGGCTTTTGTTTCAAAATCATTCCTGCGGCGGCCTATCTCCAGCGCGGCGATGATAGAAATGGCTTTGGCTTCGCCGATACCTTTAAAATTGGATAGTTCATTGATGGAGGCTTTGCCGAGTTTGTTCAGGTCATTATCATAGTGATGAAGGATGCGTTTGCTCAATTCAACCGCCGTTTCATCCCGGCTGCCGGAACCAATGAGGATAGCGATCAATTCCGCATCGGTTAAAGCACGCCTGCCCTGGCCCGCCAGCTTTTCCCTGGGGCGGTCCTCTTCAGCCCATGATTTGATGCCTATTTTGTTTTCGTAGTTATTCACGGCATTAAAGTAAGAAAGATTTGTCAACTTTTTAAAAGTTGACAAATCTGACTACTGGCTCACCACCAACACCCTGAATGTTCCCGGTATAGCAGCGGGCCTGAAAGATTTTGGGTCTTTGGGTTTAAAATCTGCCGTAGGCAAATAAATATTATGGGTGATCTGATCAACCGCGTTTGTGCGGGCGCCTTTTTCGGTTTTTAATACTTGTGCAACGGTAAACTGGTCGGGTGTAATTTCTTTGATGATGGTTAGGGTGCCTTCGCCATTTGATGAATAAACTGTTTTTAGCTTTACATCAAAACCAACTGCATCGCATTCGTCGTCGATAGGTAAGGTAGTAACAACTTTACCATTGGTGGCATCCATCACCACAAGTAAATTACCATCGCAACCGGCAAAAAGGCGCATGGCGCTGCGATCCATTGCCAAACCAGATGGACCTTTACCGGGCGCTAATGGCCATGTATTGATCACTTTAAAAGTAGTGGCGTCAATTACATCAATCTCGCTTTTTTCGGCATTGTTTACATAGACCCTGCCTTTGCCATCGCTGGTGGCTGTTTCGGGCCAACCGGTTAACTGGACAGTGGCAACCGCTGTGTCTGTTACCGGATCTATCACGGTCATATTCTTACTCCTGCCGTTGCAGCTGATCACTTTTTTGGAGAAAGTATCATAAAAGATCCCATCGGCAAACATACCGGTGGGTACATGGCCCAGCACCTGGTTCGTCTTCAAATCAAAAACCAACACACTGTTAGCGCCGCCGTTGGTGATGTAACCTTTACCAAATTCATGCGCAAGTGCAATGCCGTGCACATCTTTATCGGTTTTGATAACGCCGATAGAATCGCCGGTGGTTTTGTTTATCACATTCACCTGTGTACCATGCGAAACGTACAGGTTGTCTGATAGGGAATCAACCGTAATGTAATCGTAACCGCCCGCACTTTTAATATGGTAGGTATTGGCAACATGATAGGTTTGCGCATTTACTGCTGATATTGTTATTGCAGAAAGTACTGCAAGTACTGCAACCGAGAGGATAAATTTCTTCATTTCAAGTCGGGATAAATTGGTAATTTATACTAACAATGATACGAAGGAATTCGCCAATAAAAAAAGCAATCGACGAACAGGTAAGGTTTATAGACGAGGGGCTGTCTGAACTATGATGCGTAGGATTAAATGATTAAAGGATTTTGGATTTGTTTAATCCTAAAATCCTCTAATCTTATAAATCTTAGTTCATACAATTATGCCAGCAAATTCCTCCAGCTCACTTTATCACCAATGATCTTCTGCAGTTCAGCTGAATTAACGCGTTCCTGCTGCATGGTATCGCGGTAGCGGATGGTTACGGTATCGTCTTCTAATGTCTGGTGGTCAACCGTGATACAGAAAGGTGTACCGATGGCATCCTGGCGGCGGTAGCGTTTGCCGATGGCGTCTTTTTCTTCGTATTGCAGGTTAAAGTCAACCTTAAGCCTGTCCATTATTTCGCGGGCCTTTTCAGGCAGACCGTCTTTTTTGATCAGCGGGAATATAGCAGCTTTAACCGGCGCGAGGCAGGGGTGAAGCCTTAATACGGTACGGCTGTCCTGTTTTTCTTCGGTGCTCAGGTCTTCTTCCTCAAAGGCGTTGATCATCGTCAGCAAAAACATCCTGTCCAACCCGATAGAGGTTTCAATTACATAAGGGATGTAGTTACCAAAAGGTTTCCCGGTTTCAGGGTCAACTTCCGGATCAAAATATTGCATCTTTTTGGTCGAGAACTTCTGGTGCTGGCTCAGGTCGAAGTCCGTGCGGCTATGGATGCCTTCAACCTCTTTAAAACCAAACGGGAAATCAAATTCGATATCGTAAGCGGCATCGGCGTAGTGCGCCAGCTTGGTATGCTCGTGGTAACGGTATTTTTCGGGTTCGGTACCTAAGGCAAGATGCCATTTCAAACGGGTTTCTTTCCATTTGTTAAACCATTCCTTTTGTGTGCCGGGGCGTACAAAGTATTGCATTTCCATCTGCTCAAACTCACGCATGCGGATGATAAACTGGCGGGCAATCACCTCGTTACGGAAAGCCTTGCCAATTTGCGCGATGCCGAAAGGAATCTTCATCCTGCCCGATTTCTGCACATTCAGGTAATTTACAAAAATGCCCTGGGCAGTTTCGGGGCGAAGGTAGATCAGGTCGGCATCATCGGCAACAGCGCCCATCTGGGTGCTGAACATCAGGTTAAACTGGCGTACGTCCGTCCAGTTGCGGGTACCGCTTACCGGGTCGGCAATTTCATGTTCTATAATCAGTTCCCTTAAACGCGGCAAATTCTCGGCTTTAAGGGCGTTATCCATTTCAATTTGCAGCTGTTCTGCCTTATCAGTTTTGCCGTCTTTATCATAACGCGCAATTTTATCTTCTAATAATTGGTCGGCACGGTAACGCTTATTTGAATCCTTGTTATCGATCATCGGGTCACTGAAACCGTCGACGTGCCCGCTGGCTTTCCAGATGGTAGGGTGCATAAATATGGCAGAATCAAGCCCGACAATATTCTCGTGCATCTGCACCATAGCTTTCCACCAGTAGGTTTTGATGTTGTTTTTTAGTTCGACACCATTTTGCCCGTAATCATAAACGGCGCTCAGTCCGTCATAAATTTCACTGGAAGGAAAAACAAAGCCATATTCTTTTGCGTGCGATATAACGTTTTTAAAAAGTTCGTCGGTTGATTTGCTCATAATAGCGCAAAGATAGGATTTTTGGGAAAGTCCGAAAGTCGGAAAGTCGGAAAAGTCCGAAAGTGAAAAATGCCGATTATCGGGTCATTGCAGCATAGCTGCTACTTAACCAGCTTTTTGCTTCTGATCACTTCAAAACCAAGGTATCCGGGCGTGGTTTGCAGTTGAACATGATGGAACCTGTTTGAATCGGTTAACTCATATTCAGAAAAATCAATTTGCTTGGTATAATTTTGATAGCGGATATCGGCGCAAAGGGCCTTGTCTCCCGAACGGCTTTCGGTGTAACCGTACTTCATTACAGGTATTATTTTTACCGTCGGCGGCGTACTGTTAGCCGGGTAATAATCAAGGGCTAAAACACCATAAAGCATGATGCCGCCAAAAGCAATAATATTTGCAAAGAGTGCCACCATGAATTTTGCCACACCTTTAAGCTTTTTGCTTGGCATAAACTTAATTAAATACGGGGTTAGGATTACACCGGGCGCAAGCCAAAGCAACAGCGCTATGTATAGCGGCATTGCAACACTGTCCCATAAATACATGCCAAACCCTGTTAAAACGAGGCCAACCCAAAACAAAATGAACATAATTACCCCGAATGTTTTGTATTGGGGCGCATTGTAATCTTTTAGTGATGTCATGCCATAAATCTATTAAATAGATTTTAATTTTTTATACGAATTGGCCTGCCCGTCCGTCAAAAAGTGGCCGGGGGTGAGACGGACGGGACAGCTACAATTTACCCCGGCAATGTTAAAACACGTTAAATAATTAAAATTGCATTTGCTGATGGTTATTTTTGGGTTGATTATAAATGCTTTATAAATGTACAAGCTAAACCAGTGTTTATTTCTGCTGATCTGTATCGCCTTTTGCATGCCCGTTTATGCGCAAAAAGTTACAGGGTTGGTAATTGACAAAGCCACCAAACAACCCATCAGCGGTGTGGTTATAAAAGCCATGGCAGCTACCACCCGTACAAACCAGCTTGGCCAGTTTGAGATTGCTTTAGCCTATCCCAATGATAGCCTGAAAATAATCGCATTGGGCTATCAAACGCGTTTTGTTGTCGCAGGAAAATCAAATGTATTGATTACCATCGAGCTGACGCCAAAGGTTAACAACCTTAATGAAGTGACCATTATTGGCGACAGAAGTTTTAAAAAAGATTCCCTCGCCAACCGTGCAGATTATGCCCGCCAGTTTAATTATAAAGGCCCCAGGGTGATCGATGCTTTTACCAATGGCTCACATTTTTATTACCCCGGAGAGTTTTTCTCGGTCAACCTGCTGGTGCTGGTGCAAGCCCTCACCAAAAAAAGCACACCTGAATATAAATTCAACAAGCTGCTCATCCGCGATGAACATGAGCAATATGTAGATGAACATTTTAACCGGGGTATCGTTTCGGGCATCACCCAATTGAAAGGCGATACCCTTGCAGCCTTCTTACTGCAATATCGCCCAGGCTATGAATTCGTCAAAAAATCAACCGACTATGATATGGAAGTGTATATCAGGGGATGTTATAAAAAATTTAAGGATGTTGGGTTTAAAAGTGCGGATGCGGGGTTAGAAAATGCTGATAAAAGAAATGCAAGGGTTAAGCTTAATTAACCCCTTTTGTCATTTCGAACGATAGAGAGAAATCTATACATATGCAATGCAATAGCGGGCATGGTGTATAGATTTCTCCTCGCTCCTCGTCGAAATGACAACTTTTTTTAATTCAGCACCGGATGCACGTTCGTCAACGTAAAAATATCCGCCATTAAATCGTCGCTTGGGTTTACTTTGAATGATTTGGAGGGTAACTCCACCAGCATGGCTTCATCGCGGTCTTTGATCATGAAGCGCAGGGTGCAATTTTTAACCGGGTAACGCTGGTTGTTGATATTGATAGCCTCCTGTATGTTTTCCAGCAACTGACTATTCAGCGCATTCAACTCCAGGCATACGGTTAATGATTTGGTGAGCTTGTCGCGCATTTCGGAGAGCAGGCTCATCGTCAGGATCTTCATATCCCAGTTATCCTTCTGCCTGAATTTCTCTTCAATAATCCCTTTCAGATGTAAAAAGTAACCATCAACCAGCAGGTTGCGGAATTTTACATAGTCGTCGCCAAACAAGGCAAACTCGTACGATTCGTTATAATCCTCGAGCATAAAAGTGCCGAAGGGCTTGCCGTTCTTGGTCATTTTATGCTGAACGTTGCCAACCAGGCCGCCGATACAGATCTCGCCCCTTTTACGCAGGTTGGCAAACGCTGTCATAATCTCTTCGCCGCCTTCGCCTGAACGTGCTTTTTGCATGTTTTTCAGGTCGCTGATGTTGCTATTGCAAAACCGTTCCAGCTCAACCTTATAATTATCCAGCGGGTGACCGGTGAGGTACATCCCGATCACTTCCTTTTCGTACTTTAACTTCTCTATCAAAGCCCATTCTTCCGCCTCGGGCATGGCAGGTTCAGGGATAAAGGAATTCATCGCCCCACCACCAAAAAGCGATGATTGCGAACTATTTTGCGAGTTCTGATAATCATTAGCGTATTTGATCAGGCGTTCAATACCGGTTAACACGCCGTTATCAGTTTTGGCAAAAAATTGGGCCCTTTTCAACCCAAATTCATCAAAACCGCCGCCATAAACCAGGTTCTCGTACGCTTTGCGGTTTACGCTGCGGGTGTTTGATCGCTGGGCGAAGTCATAAACCGATTTATAGGGCCCGCGTTCATTACGCTCTTCAATAATACTCTCCACCGCTTTCTCACCAACACCTTTCACCCCGGCAAGCCCAAAGCGGATCTGGCCTTTTTTGTTAGCGGCAAACGCCATATCCGATTCGTTAATATCAGGCCCCAAAACTTCTACACCCATCCTGCGGCATTCCTCCATAAAAAAAGTGATCTTCTCCATGTTGTTCTGGTTGTTTAAAACCGCTGCCATGTATTCGGACGGATAATGCGCCTTTAAATAAGCCGTTTGGTACGCCACAAAAGCGTAGCAGGTAGAGTGCGATTTATTGAACGCATATTGGGCAAATGCCTTCCAGTCGTTCCAAATTTTGGTGAGTTTATCTTTAGGGTGACCCTTTTCGGCAGCGCCGTTCATAAACTGGGCCTCCATTTTGTTCAATACCTCTATCTGCTTTTTACCCATCGCTTTTCGCAAAACGTCGGCATCGCCTTTGCTAAAGCCGGCAAGTTTTTGCGATAAAAGCATCACCTGTTCCTGGTAAACGGTAATCCCGTAGGTTTCGCCCAGGTATTCTTCCATGTCGGGCAAATCGAAGGTGATTGGCTCGCGCCCGTGTTTACGACTGATAAAGTTGGGGATATACTCTATCGGTCCCGGGCGGTAAAGCGCGTTCATGGCGATCAGATCCTCAAACTTATCGGGTTTCAACTCCCGCAGGTACATTTGCATCCCGTCACTTTCAAACTGGAAGGTACCGTTGGTATCGCCGCGCTGGTAAAGCTCAAAGGTTTTCAGGTCATCCAGCGGGATATAGTCTATTTCGATGATTACACCATGGTTTTGTTTAATCAGCCGAAGGGCATCCTTCAAAATGGTGAGGGTTTTCAATCCCAAAAAGTCCATCTTAATAACCCCAGCATCTTCAATAACCCTGCCGTCGTATTGGGTAACCAACAGGTCGGAGTCTTTTGCTACCGCGACGGGGACAATGTCAGTTAAGTCATAAGGGGCAATGATGATGCCCGCAGCGTGAACACCAGTATTTCGTACCGAGCCTTCCAGCTTTTCAGCTTCGCGAAGAACCTGGGCCTTCAGGTCGTTTCCTTTTAAGATCTCTTTTAATTCCGGTACCTGCTCTATGGCATCTTTTAGGGTGATGCCTAATGTATCCGGAACCAGTTTTTTGATGGCGTTTACATCAGACAGGGGCATATCCAGCACCCGGCCAACATCCTGGATACTTGTACGGGCAGCCATGGAGCCATAAGTGATGATCTGTGCTACCTGGTTTTTGCCGTATTTATCTACCACATAGTCAATTACCTTTTGCCGGCCTGCATCGTCAAAGTCCGTATCAATATCGGGCATCGACTTACGGTCGGGATTCAGGAACCTTTCGAACAGGAGGTTGTACTTCATCGGGTCGATATTGGTGATCCCTGTGCAATAAGCCACTACGGATCCCGCCGCCGAGCCACGCCCGGGACCAATAAATACCCCCATATCGCGCCCTGCTTTGATGAAATCGGCAACAATTAAAAAGTAACCGGCAAAGCCCATGGTGCGGATGGTAAATAACTCAAAGTTAATGCGTTCCTCTGTTTCCGGGCTGATATCGATATAGCGTTCCTTGGCACCCATAAAGGTAAGGTGCTTCAGGTACTCCCATTGGTTAAGGGTATCCGAATCCGGCGTGGTTTCGCTATGTATTTTAAATTCTTCGGGGATAACGTAATTGGGCAACAGGATATCGCGCTTCAGCTTTAAAACCTCAACTTTGTCGACGATCTCATTGGTATTGTCTAACGATTCAGGCAGGTCGCTAAATAGTTTGTCCATTTCGGCCTGCGTTTTAAAATAAAACTGGTCGTTTGGGAAACCAAACCGGTAACCTTTGCCGCCTTCTTCATCGGTTGCAATAGGGGTGCTCTGCATATCGCCGGTGTTTACGCAAAGCAAAATATCATGCGCGTTGGAATCCTGCTGATCCACGTAGTGCGAATCGTTGGAGCAGATCACCTTTACATTATATTTTTTGGCGAATTTGAGCAAAACGGCATTCACTGTATTTTGCTCGGGGATATCGTGACGCTGCAGTTCGATATAATAATCTTCGCCAAAAAGGTCGAGCCACCATTTAAACTCTTCTTCAGCTACCGCTTCACCATCGCGCAAAATAGCTTGCGGTACAGACGCGCCCAGGCAACAGGTAGTAGCAATAATGCCTTTATGATGCTTTAATATTAATTCCTTATCAATGCGGGGCCATTTACTGTACAGGCCTTCCATGTAGCCATAGGAGCAAAGTTTAACCAGGTTTTTATAGCCTTCGGGGTTTTTAGCCAGCATCAGCTGGTGATACCTTTTGTCTTTCTTTTCCTTGGTGAATTGTTTTTTATGGCGATCATCCACCACATAAAATTCGCAGCCCACAATAGGTTTTACATTGTGTTTGCCAGCCTCCGCCACAAACTTAAACACGCCGAACATATTGCCATGGTCGGTAATGGCCAGGGCTTTCATGCCATCCGCAGCTGCCTTTTTATACAGTTTGGATATGTCGGCAGCGCCGTCGAGCAATGAGAACTGGGTATGTACGTGTAAGTGCGAAAAATCCGGCATGATGTTTTTATCCCTTTTTAGAAGATAGCAAAGTTAGGGTGAATTTCGGATTTCGGATGTTCGATTTCGGATTTGTGGAGAAAAAACGCGCTTATTAATAACTAATTTCTGGCGGATAGTGACGCAATCCTATACCGCTATTTTATTAAAATGCCGGATTATACTGCGATCTATTTTTCTTTCGGCATGCCATAGTTCATAGTTATTTTGAAGGTTAACCCAAAATTGCGTAGTGTTGCCAAAGGCTTCTGATAATTTAACCGCAAGCTCCGGACTGATCCCCAAATGCCCATTAATTACTGAGGATAAATTAGCCCTTGCCATATTTAATCCTTTAGCCACTTCAGTAATAGTTAAGCCGCGTTCAGCGATAAACATCTCTTTTAATATTTCCCCGGGGTGTGATGGGGGTAGTCCTCTTTTTAACATAACTTTTTTATTTCGAATGTCGGAATTTCGATTTCGGATTTTTCAAGAAATCATATGTTTATTTTTGCCGTAGCAATGACAGCGTAATTTAGCTTAATTTTTTCTTTTCTTAATTCGATCTTCCGTTCTTCCCGACTTACGGACTAAATCCTATCTTTGCCGATTATTGTTGCGTTATAATGAAGATATCCTATAATTGGCTGAAAGAATTTATTGATACCGATAAAACTCCCGAAGAGATCTCGAAGATTTTGACTGGTACCGGTTTGGAAGTGGAGAGCCTTGAGAAAGTTCAGCCTATCCCCGGCGGATTGGAAGGTTTGGTGATCGGTTACGTAAAGGAATGTACCCAGCATCCCAATGCAGATCGCCTGAAAGTAACTAAAGTTGATGCCGGTGCCGGCGAAGACCTGCAGATTGTTTGCGGCGCTAATAATGTAGCTGCCGGGCAAAAAGTGGTTGTTGCTACCGTTGGCACCACCGTTTACCCAACCGTTGGCGAACCTTTCAAAATAAATAAATCAAAAATAAGGGGCGAAGCATCTGAAGGGATGATCTGCGCTGAAGATGAGATCGGCCTTGGCACCGACCATGCTGGTATTATGGTATTAGATGAAAACGCCATAGTCGGAACCCCAGCTAAAGCTTATTTTAAAATAAACGACGACTATCTTTACGAGATCGGCTTAACGCCAAACCGCGCTGACGCTGCTTCGCATTTGGGTACGGCAAGGGATATAGCGGCTTTTTTGAAGATAGGTATAAAAAAGCCTGATGTATCGGCATTTAAGGTAGATGATACCAGCCGCACCATAAAAGTGATCGTAGAGAACGAACAGGCAGCCCCAAGATATTCTGGTGTTACCATTTCTGGTATTGAGGTGAAAGAATCGCCCAAATGGTTGAAAGAGCGTTTGGCGGTAATAGGCATCCGTTCCATCAATAACATAGTAGATGCTACCAATTATGTTTTGCACGATTTGGGGCAGCCCCTGCACGCCTTTGACGCCGAAGAGATAGCCGGTGGCACGGTGATTGTAAAAAATTGCCCTGAAGGAACTTTATTTAAAACATTGGATGAGGTAGAACGCAAACTTTCTGCCGATGACCTGATGATCTGCGACGCTGAAAAACCAATGTGTATTGCCGGGGTATTTGGCGGCATCGGTTCAGGTGTTAAATCAACTACCAAAAACATATTTTTGGAGAGTGCGTATTTTAACGCGGTATCGGTTCGCAAAACTTCGAAAAGGCATGGTTTAAAAACCGATGCGTCTTTCAGGTTTGAGCGCGGTACAGATCCTAATATGACGGTTTTTGCGTTGAAGAGAGCAGCATTGCTGATACAGGAAATAGCCGGAGGGAAAATATCGTCGGAGATCTCGGATAATTACCTAAACCCCGTTGCGCCATTTGAAGTTGACGTTACCTATAGGACCATCGACAGGCTTATTGGCAAGGCGATTGCCCACGATGAAATAAAAGGTATCCTAACTGCATTGGAAATAGAGATTGTGAGCGAAACAGAGGAAGGACTTTCATTAAAAGTGCCGCCGTACAGAGTAGACATCACAAGGGATGTAGATGTGGTAGAAGAAATCTTGCGGATTTACGGTTACAATAATATTGAGATCCCGACGCAGGTAAGGGCATCATTAAACAATTCGCAGCGGCCCGAAAAGGATTCGGTGCAGAGCCTGATATCCGACTTGCTTACAGCAAATGGTTTTAACGAGATCATGTCGAACTCGCTAACCAAATCGGCCTATTCATCCAATTTGGATACTGCGGTGAAAATATTGAACCCTTTGAGCAGTGATCTGGATGTGATGCGCCAGAGTATGCTTTTCTCGGGGCTGGAAGCCATTGCGTATAACCAGAACCGCAGAAACGCCGATTTGAAATTGTATGAGTTTGGCAAGGTATATTCGGTTGAAGAGGAAAAGTATATCGAGACCCAACGTTTCGCCGTTTTTATTTCAGGTGCAGATAGTTCCGAGCAATGGAATCAAAAAAGCAAACCTGTTTCTTTTTATAATTTGAAAGCGGTTGTTGATGGAGTCCTGGCAAAGTTAAATATCAGCGATGTTTTGGTTGAGGATGCTACCTGCAAAAAACTTGCCTACGGTTTGCAATATAAACTAAACAATAAGCAACTGGTTAAATTCGGTTCCGTAGCCACGGAAGCCTTGAAAAAGACGGAAGTTGATAAGGAAGTTTTTTATGCTGACTTTAATTTTGATATGATCCTGAAACAGGTTCGCAAGAATAAGATCGTTTATTCCGAGATCTCGAAATTCCCGGCGGTAAGACGCGATCTTTCGATGCTGATCGACAAAAATGTAACTTTTGGCCAGTTAAAACAGATCGCCCAAAAAACAGAACGTAAATTATTGCAGGGCGTAAATGTGTTTGATGTTTACCAGGGTGATAAACTCCCGGCAGGAAAAAAATCATACGCGCTAAGCTTTATTTTGCAGGATAGTGAAAAAACCCTGACCGATAAAGCCATCGATGCCATTATGCAAAAATTAATTTATAATCTGGAGAAAGAATCAGGAGCGGAGATAAGGAAATAGTTGATTAAGTTGATTTGGTGAGTTGTTGATTGAGTTTTAATATTTAATTAATATATTTCGACTTTAAATTTAATATGTTTAAAAACAAAATAACTTAGTCTAACTCAATCAACTTAATACAACCCAATCAACTAAAATACATGTCCCTCGCAGAGCAATTAAATAGGATAGTAGGCAGAACAGAGCACTTAATTGAGCTTTGCGGTGCTTTGCAGGAGGAAAACGACTTGTTGAAACTGGAGAGTGAGGCGCTCTCCGTAGCCCTTGAAGCGAGTAAAAATAAGACCAAAGAAGTGGAGGAAAAACTCCGCGCTTTGAAAATGGCGAGATCTTTTTCAGAAACAAATGAAAAAAGTCTTGACATAAAGCAAAAAATTAACGAATTTGTGCAAGAAATTGATAAGTGTATTGTATTATTAAAAAAATAGTACAAATAGTGAAAAGCTCAGATGGGAGAAATCTCCATAAAAATAAATATTGCTGACAGAGTTTACCCTTTAAAGGTAAACATGGAAGAGGAAGAAATAATACGTAGGGCAGCCAAGCTGATTAATGACCGGATAAAGGAATATCAGGAAAATTATGCAGTAAGGGATAAACAGGATTTGCTTTCGATGTGCGTGTTGCATTACGCAACATCCTCATTAAAAGCGGAAAAGAAGGTTACAGTTGAAGATACAGAAGTAACTGAAAAGGTTTACCAGTTGGATTATTTATTAACGGAATTTTTTTCAAAGCAATAAACGTTCTTTACATAAAGTGCAAGAGCATTTAAGATTTAACCGCGGTTAAATTTTAAGTATCACTATTAAAAACTTAACGCTTCAATATTCAGCGGATCAAAGAGGCATGCGTTAGTCGTTTCAATTAACGGTAACCCATGATTCCAATGTTATCCCATTTGAGGTTTTAAATACATGATACTTAAAAATTTAGACGCGGTTTTTTTTTATACCAATTATATATTTACAAATAAACAATGAATAGTACACTATTATATCTCATTATCGGCGTGCTGATAGGAGGCCTCCCCGGCGTACTCGTCGGGCGCTTTCTGCTACGCAAACTCTTCAAAGACCAGGAAGTAGCGGCTCAGAATAAAGTAAAAAAGATCCTGAAAGATGCTGAAAACGATTCCGAAATCCTGAAAAAGAATAAATTGCTCGAAGCCAAAGAACGCTTTTTACAAATGAAAGCTGAACACGAGCAGCAGATCAACGAAAAAAATAACAACATCAACCAGCGCGAAAACGGCGTTAAGCAAAAGGAGCAATCATTAAACTCCCGTTTGGAAAACATGAACCGTAAGGAATCCGAGTTAGACAATGTGCGTAAAAACCTGGAACGTCAGACTGAAATTGTTGTAAAAAAACAGGAGGAAGTTGAAATTCTGAAAAACTCGCATGTACAGCAACTGGAGACTATTGCCGGTTTATCTGCTGAAGATGCGAAGAACCAATTGGTGGATAATTTACGTGAAGAGGCCCGCAGCAAAGCCATGGCGCAGATCAAAGATATTGTTGACGAAGCCAAACTAACGGCCACTAAAGAAGCCAAAAAGATCGTTATTCAAACCATCCAGCGTACGGCAACTGAAAGTGCGATCGAGAATACAGTGTCTATTTTCAATATTGAAAACGATGAAATAAAGGGCCGCATTATTGGTCGTGAAGGACGAAATATCCGCGCGCTGGAAGCAGCTACCGGCATCGAGATTATCGTGGACGATACACCAGAGGCCATCATTCTTTCGGGCTTTGACCCGGTACGGCGCGAAATCGCCCGCCTGGCGATGCACCGTTTGGTAACTGACGGACGGATCCACCCGGCCCGTATTGAAGAAGTGGTTGCCAAAACAAAAAAACAGATAGAAGAGGAAATTGTGGAGATAGGGGAGCGCACCGTAATTGACCTCGGTATTAACGGCCTTCACCCTGAACTGATCCGGATGGTAGGGCGCATGCGTTACCGGTCGTCTTACGGGCAAAACCTGTTGCAGCACTCGCGCGAGGTTGCCAATTTCTGCGCCACCATGGCGGCAGAACTCGGCCTGAATGTGAAGCTGGCGAAACGCGCTGGTCTGTTACATGATATTGGCAAAGTGCCTGATGACAACCCGGAATTACCACACGCTATTTTGGGTATGCAATTAGCCGAGAAATATAAAGAGCATCCGGAAGTTTGCAACGCTATTGGCGCTCACCACGATGAAGTGGAAATGACATCAATGTTATCACCCATCATACAGGTTTGTGACGCAATTTCAGGCGCGCGCCCCGGTGCACGCCGCGAGGTAGTTGAAAGCTACATCAAACGTTTAAAAGAACTGGAAGAACTGGCATTATCGTATCCTGGCGTTGAAAAAACATTCGCGATACAGGCCGGCCGCGAATTGCGGGTAGTAGTGGAGAGCGAAAAGATAAGTGACGCGCAATCCGAAATACTGGCTGCAGATATATCCAACCGCATACAAACCGAAATGACCTATCCGGGGCAAATAAAAGTTACGGTGATCAGGGAAACAAGGTCTGTTGCGTTTGCTAAATAAAAAGAAATAAACAAAGCATATGAATGGCCAGCAAGAGAAGGCAACTCAAACGGGTGACGATTTAGTTTTGATCGAAAATAGCAAGAGACAAATATTGGAAAGTCTCGATAATGTTTTGATTGACCTAAAACGTACTGTGCGAAGATCGATTTGGATTGCGACGGTTATTCAATATTTGGCTTTTGTTGGCTCGGTGTGGGCTGTACTTCATTATTTATATTTAATTAAATAAACGTGTTTAGTGATTAAAATCCTCAAACGTAATTGGGGTAATTTACTGATAATATGGGCGATGCAGCAACTCCCCTCTTGAGAGGGGGCGCGTTGGCAAAGTGCTGTGGCGGGGGTGTGTTTGCCAAAATGTTCGTTAACACACCCCTCCACCCCTCTCAAGAGGGGAATCGCACAGCCCAGGCTTTAAATTCTGTTTCTTTTATCATTTTTCTAATCGCTAAACACTTTAAATAACTAAAGTAATCTGTTGATTATTTGGTAAACAAACTTTTAATTAGATCCGTCAGCAAATTTAAGTTGTATTTTATATTTGTTCGAAGCGACAAAAAGCATAGTAAAAATTGAGCCCGATATCCAATAAAAACTCTCCTTCTTCTAAAGCCGTTGAAAAACGGCTGGTGGATATTTATTTTGATAAATATGCCGAAAGTCATCAGAACCCGACCAATAAGCTCATCCACTGGATCTGCGTTCCGCTGATCGTTTTTAGTTTGTTTGGCCTGGTATGGGCGATCCCTTTTCCGTATATCAAATTTCTTGGCCAATATAACGGGTTCATCAACTGGGCCTCCTTTTTACTTGCGTTCAGTTGTTACTATTACTACAGGCTATCTCCGGTGCTGTCGTACTTCATGCTGCTTGTATTGTTTGGCTTTAGTTATGGGGTAATCAAGCTGGAGGACGTCCACAAAGCAGGCGGCCCTGCGCTGTGGCTGGTTTGTTTAATCATTTTTGTTGTTGCGTGGATCGGCCAGTTCATCGGCCATAAAATAGAGGGTAAAAAACCATCCTTTTTTGATGACCTGAGGTTCCTCCTCATCGGGCCTATATGGTTGCTGCATTTTATATTAAAGAAGCTTTCGGTCAGATACTAGATGAATTTTATAGCGTTTGGAATTATAGGTTTCATGTTCCTAAACGGAATTTTGCTATACGGTCGGCAGTCTAAATGGGTTAGGAGTCGATATAAATGGTTGGTTGCATTGGTGCTTTTCTTAACCGGCGGCATTGTTTTACTGATTCATAGATCAAAAACTTTCGACGTAAATCTGTTTTTTGCTGAATGTATGACACCCGCAGTTTTTTCTGTGTTAGACTATGGATTAGAAAGATTGAGTTTTAAGTTGCACAATCGCAAATTGTATTTGTGGCTGCGGTGGTCAGACGATATCGATAACAAAAATCTCAAATTTAAAACGTCGGATAGGATATTTTCAATCTTTCTTCTATATACGATTATAGCTCTTCTTATTTTACCGATTGTGTTACTAAAAAAAATATACTCTTGATTTAAGTTTAATTCTATGTCAACTAACAGCAACTTTATTGATTTTTTTTGTAGCGAAAAGACTCACCGCATCGTATTGTAGTTATGAAAGCTAAAATAAAAATGGTGTTATTGTGTGTTATAATGTTTAGTTGCAGGAAAAGCTCTAAACCCGAAATTACACTTACCGGTACACTATCAGATTGCCCTGCAAATTCAACCTGTACGTACAATTATTTTGATAATGCTGATTTTACCAATGGAAATCAACCGGTAGCCGGGAGTTCCCGTGTGTTTTGGTATAAAACTGTAAACGCCAATATGTGCGGAGCTACTACTGAGTTTTTGTTTAAAACAAATATGAGCGACATCGAATTTGATATAACATCAAGCCAGATTGCTGCGGGAGACGTTTTTGCTAATAATTTTGTTTGCCCCTGCTGCGATTACGACATTGCATTTAAACCTATTGGTGGCGAAATTAAAGGCCGGAGGACTGATGCTACCCATTGGCTGATAAATGCATCCATCATATTTGGAACATCAATCAGCGCCCCGATAGATACCGTTGTGGTTAACCAGTATTTTACCCGGCAGACGTTGCCGTAGTTTGAGTTGATTAAGTTGGATTGAGTTGATTGGGTTAGATTAAGTTGATTAAGTTGAGCTAATACCCGGATACAACCTAATCAACCGCTCACTAAATCAACCACTCAACTAACTAAAGATTCTTACCCAATTTCTCCAGAATATCCTGCGGTACTTTTTCAAGGTCGAGCACCAAAAAGCCGTCGAGGCAATCAGCAAATTTTGGGTCGATATTAAAGCAAATGATTTTTGCGTTCAAAGCAATGTATTGGCGCAGCAGCACGGGCACTTTAATGTTCCGGGTTTCCACTTCCGAGATCAGCGCATCCAATCCTTTAAAAGTATCTTCGCCTTCCATTAGCAGGTTGGTATCAATACTTTCCATATCAACCTTAAATTTTTTCCTTGGCCTCACAAATTGCGCCATTTCATGGTCAAAATGATGGCGGTTGATATAATCAACAATAAGTGATTTGGAGAAATTAGAAAAAGAGTTGCTGATACTTACCGGGCCAATCAGGTAACGGTATCTGGGATTGTCGATCAGGTATTTCAAAATGCCTTTCCACAGTAAAAACAATGGCAATGGTTTTTGCTGGTACTCCTTGCGGATCCACGAGCGGCCCAGTTCAATACTCTTTTTTAATACCGGCATAAACTGCGTTTTGATCTTAAAAAGTTCCGAAACATAAAAGCCTTTTTTGCCTATACTGTAAAATATTTCGTCGCCCAAACCGAGGCGGTAAGCGCCAACAATCAGTTTTGCATCAACATCCCAAATAAACAGGTGGTGGTAATAGATATCGTATTCATCAAGGTCGCTTGCTTTGTTGGTGCCCTCACCAATTTCCCTGAACGTTAATTCCCTCAGTCGCCCTATTTCGCGAATCACGTTTGGGATAGTAGGGGTAGGCACGATAAAAACTTCGTAATTTTTCTCTACCCAAATGCGGTATTCTTCGCGTAAAGGCTCAATTTCTTTTTCAAGGATTTCGCTGCTGATCTCCGGCGCTATTTCAGCAGGCTGCTTTTTTATTTTGAAGAGATTACGCGGGTGAAAGATCTTTTTTTCCTCCTCAAGCCCGGTCCCTAATGCATAAGTACGTGCCCTTAAATAATTGAGGAGCCTGGTGCTGTTAGTAAAGCCCGCTACGTCCTCAATATTTACAGGCTTGCCTATCCGCAGTTTAATAGTGTGGCCGTGTTTGTTAAAAAGCTCCGATGGCAGCTTGGCGGTCCGCAATGCAGGGTGTATCAAACTCAGCAGGTTAAACAAAAGGCCATTATTGCCATGGAAATAAATAGGTACAACAGGTACTTTGGCTTTCGCGATGATCTTTCCCACAACCGGATGCCACATGCGGTCCGTAACCTGTTTTTTATCAACTTTAAAGGTAGATACCTCACCCGCCGGAAAAATGCCTATCGGTGTGCCATTAGCCAATAATTCCAGCGTGGTTTTTAACCCGCTGATGGAAGAGGAGTGATCAATGTTTTCAAACGGGTTTACCGCAACAAAATAATCGGCCAGGTTAGGGATCTTTTTGAGCAGGAAGTTTGCCATCAGCTTGGCATCCGGCCGTACCATACACAATATCTTCAGCAAAACCATGCCCTCAATGCCGCCATAAGGATGATTGGCTATGGCAATAAAACTGCCCGTTTTAGGGATGTTCTTCAGGTCTTTTTCGTCAAACTCAATATCAATACCGCAGCCTTCTAAAATAGCGTCAACAAAATCAGGGCCTTGTTTAGGCTGGGCCTGGGCAAACAATTCGTTCACCTGGTTAATTTTCATCAGTTCCATCAATAAAGCGGCAAGGCCCGGCATTTTCAGCTTATCCAGTTTGGTGGCTTTGGCAAACTCTTCGGTGGTGATCACTTTCATTTGTGCAAAAATAAACCCTTTAACGGGGATTAATAATATCCTTAAAAATTGTTTAATTTAACCCTGACAAACCTTTAATGAAAACGCGGATAAAACAATACCTCTCCATAACTAAAAAAGAATGGAACGGATTGATAGTACTTGTTATAATAATTGCAGGGGTATTAGCTGCGCCTTACGGCTATCGCCTGTTGCGCAAAGATAATACAATAAATTTCAAAGATTTTGACAAAGCTGCGGCACAATTAGATAGTGCAGAAAAAAATGGAAGCAGCGGTGATAATTTAG
>Ga0206938_1084_pt1 | contig 25975 bp, 18 predicted proteins | sample Alteio_BWOrgHeat_12_FD_152918 | JGI IMG/M metagenome (GOLD analysis project Ga0206938, IMG submission 152918) | Enriched cells from forest soil in Barre Woods Harvard Forest LTER site, Petersham, Massachusetts, United States -... | ecosystem: Environmental > Terrestrial > Soil > Temperate forest >... | reverse complement strand
ATGCCTGCAAAAAACCAGGCCAGCCCGATTCGGCCCAAAACGCTGGCAAAGCGTGTATTTTCATATCCATTAAATTTAAGCGCGCCGTTTACTACCAATCCGAGCACTATTAGTATCAGTGTACGCCGAAGCATCGAAAAATAGATCTCCCTTTTTGTCTTTGCCGGTAATTGCACTGCCGATTGTACGCCCGCTTTGTTGATTTTATTGCCTATTGAATATGGCATGGAAACACCCGCAATGAACAGGAAAAGCGGAAAGATCATATCGTAGAAAGTAATACCATTCCATACCGTATGATGCAACTGGCCCGAAAACCATAGCAGCACCGGCCACTGCGTAGCTTTTGCCAGTGTGTGAATGATCTGTTCGCCGCTCATGATCCAGAACATATCAAACCCCCGCAAGGCATCAAGAGATATTAATCGTTTACCTGGCTGCATCAGATATAATGTATTAATTTGAAAATTGTATTTCTATTCATAAGCCGCGCCTATAAGCTTCCTGTATTTATTGTAAATGGCTTTAGCCATTATTATGCTATTGCCACTTGCCTGCACAGGATAATTTTTATGGCTGTTTACCCATTTCCATTCCCATTGACTGATCGATTTGTCGAAGCCTTTAAAGTTGGCCTCTTTACCACTTTTTAATGCATCTTCCAGCAAGGCAAAAAATTGCGCCCACCTGGGTTTGTAAAAATCATTAAGCAATCCGCTCCACTGCCTGCACGAGTATTCGTGCAACGGGCTATCCGCATCGCCCCACAGGGTGATCAGGTCGCGTGCATTTTGCTCATAAATATCTTTTTCGGCTTTTGTAGTACCCTGATTACGGGCATCGGCCAGCCAGGGGCCGAGTAAAAAATCTTTACGTGTACGCAATAAAGCATCCATGTCACTGATCAGTTGAAGATATTCACTGCTGTATTTCTTAAAATCGCTTATGTTTTTCTGGCGGTAGGCATTCACCCATTTGCTTTGGATGGGCAACACATAGTTTGCCAGCGCCTGCCGGGTGATATCGGTAAGGTCATATTGAAAGCCGTCGCTGCCCCGGCAAGTTGGAATAGCCTTAATGATGGCATCCCAGGCCGGTAAAAAATCTTTTGGTTTATAGTTAAATGTGGTACGCGTCCAAACGGTATTTGAGTCAAGTGTTGGGCGACCGGTTATGATTGATTCTGAACCATCTCTAATGATACTGCCTCCACTGTAAACCGTTTTTCTTAGTACGTCCCAGGCTTGTAGGGTGTATTTATTAACATGGCCATACCGGTTCAATTGGTATTGTTTAAGCCATTCGTCCAGGTTAATGGGCTTATCCCGCCAAATATTGTCGGTCATCAGCTCATAAAGCACCGGATTTTGTTCGATAGCTTCCATGGTGAGCCCGATACCGGATAATCTTTTTGATCCGGGGTCAGCAAAAGCCGAAGCAGGGCCATTTGCCACCTCATTCATTCGCCCAAAAAGCACAATATTGCCGCCAAAATTATGCAGCATGTTCCAAATCCAGCGTTTGCCATAAAAAGCTTCGGTACGTTTCCAAACCGGTTGAATTTCTGCCGCCAGATCCAATATGATCATACGATCGTCGGGCACCGCGTTAAGTAATGCCTTTACCTGTGGCTGGTTCCAAAACTTTCTGTCGTTGTAAAACAGCCAGCCCTGCATTACCCAGATTGCCTTGGGGTCTGCGTTGCTCATGCCCTGGTATACCCTGGCGCTTAAAGCCGAAAGATAAGTGGTATCATTGGTCGGAGGTTCGTTTTCATTAAAGGTATCGGCAGAATATAAATGATCCGTTCCGTAGAGCCTGGTTTGGGTTTCGATAAATTTGCGGCCAATTTCTGCAAAAAGCGGATCTTTGGTATCCAGGATATAAGTATCGGCAAAGCCGTTATTCCAGTTTGTTTTTTTTAGTTGTGATGAGGGAAAGCGTTTTTGGAAAGATGCCGGAACGTGGCCGGTAAATGATTGTAAAACGGGTTTCATGCCCAGGTCGCGCTCACGGCGCAGTATCTGTTGCTGCAAATCCCGATGGTTCTCCATCCAGCTAACCGGCAGCGGGCCGCCCCAGCCATCTAAATTACCCATCCAGAACCACGAGAAATAAGCCGGGCCGCAAAAAAATCCTTTCAAATCCCCGTCACTAAATCCCATGTCTTTATAAACACGGTACCAGGTGTATTCCTGCCCCGTAAGCGCCGGGGGCATATTGATACCATGCAGGGCCATCCAGTCAATCTCCTTTTGCCATCTATCCCAACCCCACCAGCTCATGCTGTAATTAAAAGTGCAGTAATTAAGATAATAGCGGTATTGGTAGGGTGTATTCTTATGTATAAGGTGTTTAACCGAAGGCAGTTTTTGAGGTAAATTAAGATTTACACCGTTCCAGGTAACCTGGCAATGGGTATAGTTGGTAAGATAATTGTATAACGCCGAAGCGACCGAAACCCCATTATTTCCTCTTAATATAATTTTGCTGCCATGGCTTTCAATTTCAAAAGCATCTTTATCTGCTGGTTTGAGCTGTTCAACAACAAAATCAGTGGCATGTTGCGGAATTATCCTTTTTATGAGTGCCCTGGACGCCGGAATATTAACCTGGGCTAACAGGTTACTGTTACAAAAAGCCGATATCACTAAAATTGCGGTGATAAATTTAAAACAGTAATTGATGCTATATTTTTTCATAAACAGACACATTGAACATGGGCACATCGCCAAGCCTGTACCATTAACGCAAATTCCGGCAAAAAAGTAGAATATGGGCCTGAGCCCATATTCTCAATCAACAAATCAATCTTACTATTTCCAGTCTAATAGCCAGGGTTTTGCACGAGTTTGCTGTTTAACTGCAACTCGGGAGTTGGTATCGGGAATATCCGCTTATTAGGGTCAGCGTCCGTTTTTATTCCCCATGCATTTTCATACATACCATACCTTATCAGGTCATTTCTGCGCCATCCTTCGTCCGCAAATTCCCTTGCACGCTCTTCAAGTAACGTTGTAAGGGTTACTGTGGTGAAAGGAGTTGCTTTTGCACGGGCACGCACCTGGTTTACTAATGACAATGGCAGATCGCCGTTGGTTGCATTTGCACCCCGCAGTATGGCTTCCGCTTTTTCCAGCAAGATATCAGCATACCTGAAAAGTGGTACATCATTGCTTTGGTTACGGGTTGGCGCAAGGCTGTCCGGATAAAATTTATTATTCCGGTAACCTTCTTCATTGGCCAATTCATCATTGCCAATATCAAACGTTGAAGGATCCCTCCATACGATATTTGGGGTAAACTCCAACTGGTGCACGACGGTCCCATTTGGATCGGAGCCGCTGTAACTGGCGTCAAGCCCAATATTGGTAGTTGTTATATTAATTGGTGTGCCATCAAAGTAATATTGTTTTCCGGTGAGGTATTGCCCGTTACGAATATCATTCGGATCATTAAAATAAGCATAGTACGATGGATAAGTATATACAGGGCCATCCGGTGTATAAGGCATACTGTATTTTTTGGCTAAAGCCGGGTGCAATGTCCAGCGGGCGTAATACATTGCCTGCGCATAAACCCCATCGTAAGGAATAGCATAAATAAAATCTTTAATCTGCGGGCCGTTATTGGGCTTAAACATCCCCAGGTAATCAGCATCCAAACCATATTGGCCGCCCTGTATAATATTATCGCACATGGTAACACAATCCTGGTACCGCGCTGTACCTGTATAATTAGCAGCATTCAGGTACATTTTAGCCAGTATTGCATAAGCGAGGTACTTGGTTGGCCTGCCATAGGTTGAAACACCAACTGTACCGCTAAGATTTGGTATTTGGGCCAGTAATTCGCTTTCAACAAAGGCAAAAACCTTTGCCCTTGACTGGGTACCCAAATTGGTGGTATCGCCAAAGGTTGTTGTGATCGGCACATTACCAAAATTGTCCATCATGAAATAGTAACACATCGCCCGCATTGTTTTTATCTCTGCAACTGTCTGGGTTTTGGCGGCGCTTGCCGGCGCCTCATTAAACAGCGCTAAAGCCTGGTTACAGGCACTTATAGTTCCATACCCCCATTGCCACATAGTCTCGAGGTTGCCATTGTCGCCGGTATAAGTATGAAGGTTCAACGTAGAATAGGAACCTCCATCAAACCAGTTTCCGCCACGGGCCACTAAAACCTCCATATCAGTACTCAAGTTTTCAACCAACCACCATTGACGACCGGGAGCCCCACGAAATGATGTATAAATTGGCCCCGTAGCTGCCACAAACTGGGCTGGTGTAGTTGGGAAGTTAGACGGTGTAAGCGCAGAAACAGGAGCCACATTCAATTTTGTACAACCCGACAGGTAAACTGCGCCTGTACAGAGAGCTATGATGCTCAAAAACATATATTTTTTTAAACTATTCATCTTGATTGATATTAAAGGTTTATAAATCTACTTGCAGGCCGCCAAGGAATGTGCGCGTTTTTGGATAATAATTATTCATATCGACGCCGACAAACTGACCGCTTGCCTGGCCATTAAGACTCAAATTCAACTCCGGGTCGACCCCTTTGTATTTGGTAATGATGAACAGGTTTGTACCGGTAACATACAGGCGCAGGCCATGGATATAGTTTCCTTGTATTTTAAACTTGTATGCCAGGGTTGCATTACTTAACCTGATAAACGCACCATTTTCAAGATAACGGGTGGAATATAAATTCGCGTTTACATCCGTTACAGGTTCGGTCAGGGTTATCAACGGAACATTATGGCTTGATGCCGAAGATGGTGTGTTGAAATCTGCCAGCGAAGCGTCCATTATTTTATTGCCCCCTTGTCCGCGGAAAAAGAAGTTAAAACTGAACTTTTTATACGTAATGGTATTCCCCCAGCCAAATGTATAAGTGGGTTGTGCACTGCCGGCATAAGTGCGGTCGGTACTGGTTGGGGTAGTTGTAGGTTGGCCATTGGCGCCCATATAAGTTGATACACCATTGGTCATACCAATATATTTAAGGGTATAAAACTCGCCAAGCGGATACCCTTTCTGTATAATCGAAACAGTCGTGCCGCTTTGGCCCGGCCCTTCGGGATCACCCACAAAAATTTGGGATAGATCGTTGCCCAGCGATGTTATTACGTTTTTATTAAAGGCGATATTGCCATAACTTTGCCAGTTAAAATCTTTCGATTTTACGGGGACGCCTGTTAAACCTATTTCAACGCCTTTATTGTCCATACTGCCGACGTTGGCAACCGTGGTTCCTATAAAATTTGTTACGGTTGAAACAGGGATGCTAAAGATCATCTCCGTTGTCTTCTTATCATATACGTCAACTGTACCGCTTAACCTGCCTTTCAGCAACGAAAAATCAATACCGGCATTCAGTGTAGATGTAGCTTCCCATTGCAAATTCGGGTTAGGGTTTTGGGTTGGGCCTATGGCGCTTATCCAGGTACCGTTAGGGCCATAAAATGAACCCGTAGTGCCATATAGCGTTAAAGGGGTATATGGGTTGAAACCAATGGCATTACCTGTTTGACCATATCCTATGCGAAGTTTAAGGTCATCGAACAGGTTTTGAGATTTCATAAATGATTCTTCACTAACCCGCCATGCGGCAGATACTGCCGGGAAATAACCCCACTGATGGCTGCTGCCAAATGAGTTTGAACCATCACGGCGCACCGAAGCCTGCAAAATATATTTACCTGCATAACTGTAATTTATGCGCGAATAGAATGATATTATACGTTGGGTCTGATCATAATAGGTTTGATAATATGGAAGATTGGTTTGGCCTAATGCAAGGTTATAATAGCTTGTGGCATCAGAAATAAAACCTTCGTTGCTTACACCAAAGCCATTACCTGTTTCGGTTTCGTCAAACGAATAACCAACAATGGCATTAAAATTATGCACCTTGTTCCATATATGCTGATAGCCCAGGTAATTTTCAAACACCTTTTTTGTATCCTCATCCTGTGAGCGTGTGGCTACCCCATTTTGGCCAATGGCCAGTTCTGAAGCTGAATTAAGATAAGTATCATCTGTAGTATTCCTATCCTGGTAAGCCAGGTTTAAATTATAAGTAAACCCAAAAGGCAATTGCAGTTCGGCCTTGGCGTTGGCCAATAGCAGGTTAACTTTTTGCAAATACTTGTTGGTTTCCAATAAACCTAATGGGTTAAAGCCTAACACTAAAGTAGGGTCATCATAAAACGTACCGTCAGCATTATAAACTGCACGGGTGGGCAGGTATTGTACTGCGGCCCTGAACACATTTGGGTTAGCGCCGTTTGGACTATACAAAGGAATGTCATTTACAAAAAGATTCTGGTTGGTTATTGAATTGCTTAAGGAGAAATCCAATTTCAATTTATCATTTAAAGCTTTTTGCGATAAATTAAGCCTTCCGATAAAACGGTTCAATCCGCTTGTTTTAACAATACCCTGGTTTTCGAGGTAATTGATACTGCCGCCAAATACACTTTTTTCTGTACCTCCGCCAAATGATAAATTATGGTTTGTAGAAAAGCCATTGCTGCGTTCAATTTCATTTTCCCAGTTGGTAGTGCCATTATCATTCGCAGGAGTTAAGCTTTGACCCGTTGCCGCCAAAAATGTTTTTAACTGCGACGCGCTGGCAACTTTAAACTGATTGGATATGTTTTCCGTCGCTGCATATGCATCGTAGTTCATTCTTAACTGGCCTGGTTTAGCTTTTTTAGTTGTTACGATAATAACGCCGTTGGTGGCCCGGCTGCCATAAATTGCCGCTGCCGAAGCATCTTTTAAAACATCTATTGAGGCAATATCTGCCGGCGCTATAAGGTTAATATCCGCATCCGGAACACCATCAATAACATAAAACGGTGAGGCGCCATCTGCCCTCACTGTTGATGGCCCCCTGAGCGTAACAGATGCAGTTCCGTTAGGGTTTCCGTCATTGGTAATGTTAAGCCCGGATACTTTACCTTCCAGCAGGTCGGCCGGTGTGGATACAACGCCTGCGTTAAAGTCTTCTGCTTTAACAGTGGTAACAGCGCTGGTAAGCTGACCTTTAGTTGTAGTGCCATAACCAACTACAACTACTTCATTTAGTGCATTCTGGCTCTCAACAAGGGTTACGGTGATGTTTTTTTCTTCGCCTACAGTAATTTCCTTTGTTTGAAACCCTAAAAAACGAAACATCAAGACGCTTCCTACCGGTGCATTAATAGAAAAAGTGCCATTTATTGATGTTGCCGTTGATACATTGGTACCTTTTACCTGCACAGTTACACCGGTCAGAGGATATCCCTGGGCATCTTTTACCGTACCAGTTATCGTATTTACAATATTGTTTTCTACTATTGGTACAGGATTAAGATTGGGCATGCTGGTAACATCCTTTGCAACACCAATAAGGGTCCCCACCATTTTAAACTGTAACTGGGTTTTATCCTGTAGTTGTTTTAAAACATCTGACAGTGGTTGATTATATGCACGCAGCGTAATAGAAGATAACCCATTTACAACTTTATCATCGTACACAAAAGTCACCGTACATTGCTGTTCAATCTCGTTAAAAACCTGTTTGATATTTGCCTTTTTTAAATTCAGGTTGATGTCCTGCGCCCGGGTTTCGTGGGCCATCAACATTGTGGTGCAACACATTTGTACGCAAATAATTATAGTAGAAATGCGCATACATTTTCTAAGTAAGGGCAATGATTTGCCGTAAAAATTAATCATATTTGTATTGGTTTAAAATTCAGTTAAACTATAGCCTCCTGTTCATGGGTCTCAAGCATGTGTACAGTGGCTTTTCAATTACATCCGGGAACATTTGCCGTGTTCCCGGTTACTTCCTCATCTGGCTGCCAGGCGGGGAATTATTTTTTAATAATTACTGTACTGTCATTGGGCATCTCATATTTAAAGTGTTTGGTAAAACTTAAAACGTCAAGAATATTATTTAACGGTTGTGCGTTTAATTTGATAGATATATGCTGATCAAGTAATTCCGTATCCTCTACGGTGATTTTTGCATTATATTTCCGCTCTAATGCGTTGAAAACGAGGTTCAGATTTTCATCATCAAAAACCAGGATATTTTTACGCCACGAATCAATTGCCTCGGTTTTAGTTGTGCCCTTAACAAGGTTATCAGTGGCATTATTTAAAATAACCTGCTGCGCAGGCAAAAGCATAATTGCCGGTTTATTTTTTTGTCCCTCAACACTAATACCAACCTTTCCAGTCAATACACTAACTTTTGTGATTTTTTCGTTCTTGTAAGCTTTCACATCAAATGATGTACCTAATACAGTGATATTTAAGTTGCTGGTTTTAACAACAAAAGGATGATCAACCATGTGCTTTATGTCGAAAAATACCTGCCCGTCAACAAGTTCCACCTGTCGTACTTTGCCTTCAAACTTTTTAGGATATTTAAACACTGAACCTGCATTAACCCAAACTATTGAACCATCGGGCAAGGCTATTTTTTGAATTGCTCCTTTTGGGGTTTTGTTAACCACATAATTTAACGGGGTTGCACTTTTAACCGTATTTGAATACCGGTATGCAATTACACCGATACAGGCTAATAAGGCAATTGATGCGGCCACCTGCCATAATTTTAAATACTTTACCCGGGCCGGGGGGGGCAAATGGGAAGTGCTTAAATCCAGGTACTGAGGATTCAGATTGATGATTTTATCAAAATCTATTTCCTCTGCTGAAATATGTTTTGCTGCTTCTTTAAGATACCAGCTTTCCAGCAGGGCTATTTCGTCAGGAGTACAGATTCCCGCCTTATATTTTTCGAGTAATATTTTTGCTTTTGAGTCCATCTTGGTTTATTTAAATGCCACAAAAAAGTGACATTTTATGGTATGACGGATAATGAAGGCCTTGGTAGTAGAGAGAAATGAAAAATATTTTATTTTTATTTACAATCCTTTAAACGGCAGCTTTAATGAACAGGAATGGCTCAACTATTTTATGTGTAATTTAAACAACGCAGCGGCAATAACAGCGACATCGAGTAAATGAAGCCTTACTTTTATCAATTTTATAGCGTTGTTGATTTGTTTTTTTACTGTTTTGTCGGAAATGTCCAGCCTCGCTGCAATCTCTTTGTGTGAAAGACTGCCTTTACGGCTCATTTCAAATATGAGACGCATTTTTTCAGGAAGCATTGCTACCTCTTTTTCTATTTGAAAAGCAAGTTCCTTTTCTCTCATCAACTGATCGGTAGTAGCAACTCCCCGATCCAAAAACTCACCCAGTGAAGCCAGGTATCTTGTTTTTATGCGCGTATGAGCAATAATGTCCAATATCCGGTTACGAATCGAAGTGTACAAATAAGCCGAAAACGTAGTTTTAAGACATATTGTATCTGCCCGTGTGTATAATTTGGCAAACAGTTCCTGAACAACATCTTTTGCTTCATCTTCGTCACGAAGCATTTTATAGGCATGAATGTATAATAATCCCTTATAACGATTATAAAGAAGTTCAAAAGCTTGTATGTTACCGGCTTGAAATTCCTGTAGAAGCGCTTCATCAGACAAGCCGGATAACTCTTTTGGTAACATACTTACAATTGTATCAATTAATTTACACTAATAGGTTAATTACTAATGTATGAATATTTTATTTAACCTGATATTATTTTTGACAGACTATTTTGTCATTTATTAATAATAGTTTTCAACAAATCAAAAATGCTTTCTTCCTCATCAAGCAATACCCAAGTGATATAAAACATAATCAATGGTTATATTATCAGCATTTTGGGCCGGAAACCAGCGGCCAAAGCGAAACATAAAACCAAAGAAGATGAATTTATGGAGGCTGTCCTCATAATTAAGAAAATACGATTCTTACAAGCCCGCGTTTTGCTTCGCATTGACCACACGTTATTAAAAATTAAAAAAATGTTGGCTGGTTTATTTTAGTCCGGCTTTCGCCTTATCAAATTAAAATCTAAGGTAAAATATATTTTTTTAATTGTGAAATAAACACTTAAGTAAAATTTAATTTCAAAAGTGTACAAAACACACTATTTTAGACTGAAAATATAGCTTCAGAAGCGGTTTTGAACAAAAATGATACATACAAAAATAATTATGCCTCGAAAAAAAATTATATTTGCCCACCATTTAAAAACCTCATTCTTTTAGAAATGCAAAAATATTCCAAACAAACCCGACTATTATTAGCAGTTGATTGCATTATTTTTGGATTTGACGGTGAGGCACTAAAAATCCTTTTGATTAAAAGGGGCTTTCAACCCGAAAAAGGTAACTGGAGCCTGATGGGTGGCTTTGTGCAAACGAGTGAAAGTATAGACCAGGCGGCCAACAGGATCTTAAAGCAACTGACGGGTATAGATGGGGTTTACCTTGAACAACTGCATACTTTCGGCGATACAGACCGGGACCCCATTGAAAGAACCGCTTCTGTAGCTTACTTTGCGCTGATTGACATACATAAATATGAAACACAGCTAAGTAACGACTACCATGCTGAATGGTTTCCCCTTAAACGTGTTCCAAAATTAGTATTTGATCACCAGGAAATGGTGGAGGCTGCCAAAAGGCGGATCCGTTACAAGGCAGCACTGCACCCTATTTTATTTGAACTTTTACCAAAAAAGTTTACGCTTCCCCAACTGCAGATACTTTACGAAAGCGTTTTTAATACCACCATTGATAAAAGAAACTTTAGTAAAAGGGTTTTAGCAACCGGTTTGCTGATTAAATTAAACGATAAGGACAAAGCCGGGTCAAAGCGCGGCGCGTACTACTATCAGCTTAATATGCAGCATTATTATGCTAAATTTCAGGCATTTCTGAATTTTATACCCAATCCGGATTCGCTTCATCTTTAGCATTTCCAGACAGGACCTAAAAAACATTTTAACTGTTTTTACACATTATTTGTTTTTTACAAAAAATAAGTGTTGTTTTGACACGAATTATAAAACCTATTATGAATAAGGACCAATTTGTGATTGGAGTGGATTACGGTTCCGACTCTGTTCGCTCTGTACTCATCAACGCTCTTAACGGCAATGAAATAGCATCATCGGTATATAATTATCCCAGGTGGCATGACGGATTATATTGCAACGCTGCCGAAAACCAATTCAGGCAGCATCCGCTTGACTATATTGAGGGCTTAGAAGTAACCATTAAAGATTGCCTGGCAAAAGCAGGCGGCGCCAGCGCTGCCGGGGCTGTTAAAGGCCTGTCGGTAGATACAACCGGGTCGACACCGGTAGCAGTTGATAAAAACGGGGTCCCACTGGCATTAACACCGGGATTTGAAAATAATCCCAATGCTATGTTCGTTCTATGGAAAGATCATACTTCGGTTAATGAAGCAGCCCAGATCAACGAACATGCCACCAAATTTGATATCAATTACCTTAAATATGTAGGCGGCATTTATTCGTCCGAATGGTTTTGGGCGAAATTGCTCCACGTATTAAGAGTTGATGAACAGGTACGCAAAGCATGCCACTCCTGGGTGGAACATTGCGACTGGATACCCTTCCTGTTAACAGGCGGTAAAGGAGCCGGCAATATCATGCGGGGCAGGTGTTCGGCAGGGCACAAAGCGCTTTGGGCCGAAGAATTTGGTGGCTTGCCGCTTGATGAGTTCTTCTCTTCTCTCGACCCATTATTAACGGGGTACACTTCAAGGCTATTTACAGAGACTTACACTTCAGATAAAAAAGCGGGTTGTTTAAGTAAAGAATGGGCTGACCGGTTAGGATTATCAACAGATGTTGCCATCGGCGTTGGCGCATTTGACGCACACATGGGCGCTGTAGGCGGGCAGATAGAGCCATACCACCTGAGTAAGGTGATGGGAACATCAACCTGCGATATTTTAGTGGCGCCAACTGCGGAGATGCAGGGAAAACTGGTAAAAGGGATCTGCGGGCAGGTAAATGGCTCTGTAATACCCGGAATGACGGGCCTTGAGGCCGGCCAGTCAGCATTTGGCGATACTTATGCATGGTTCAAAAACTTAATTTCCTGGCCATTGAATAATTTGCTTAAAGATTCAGCAATTATCGATACTAAAACTGCCGAGGCTTTAAGAAATGAAATAAGCGACCGCATTATACCCGAATTGAGCAGGCAGGCTCAATTGCTCCCGGTAGATACAGGCAATGAATTGGCGATCGACTGGCTCAATGGACGCCGCACCCCTGATGCAGATCAAACGCTGAAAGCTGCAATTACGGGCTTAAGCCTGGGCAGTGACGCCCCAAAAGTTTTCCGGGCATTGGCCGAGGCGACATGTTTTGGCGCAAAAAGCATTGTGGAACGTTTTATACAGGAAGGAATACCCGTTAAAGGAATTATTGGTATTGGCGGCGTGGCTAAAAAATCCCCCTTTGTGATGCAAATGATGGCTGATGTATTGGGGATGCCTATCCGGATCCATCAATTTGAGCATACCTGCGCTTTGGGTGCCGCCATGTTTGCCGCCGTTGTTGCTGATATTTACCCTACTGTTGAAGATGCCATGGCAGCAATGGGCCGCGGTTTTGATGTGGAATATTATCCAAATAATCAATTAAAAGAAGTGTATACCAAACGCTACCGGCAATATAACGACCTTGGAAGATTTGTGGAATGGCAGGTCGCGTTTAAATCACTGAGCAACGAACAGAAAACATACCAGGTTTAAACCATGAGCAACTATCAACATATAAAACAGGAGGCCTTTGAAGCAAATATGCAACTGCCCAAACTGGGCCTGGTGCTGTTTACCTTCGGCAATGTAAGCGCGGCCGACCGAAGCCTGGGCGTTTTTGCAATTAAACCAAGCGGGGTCCCCTACCAGGACCTTTCCCCTGAAAAAATGGTAATTGTAGATTTTGACGGCAATATAATTGAAGGAACTTTAAGGCCATCGTCAGACACTAAAACACATGCCGTACTTTATAAAAACTGGGATAGCATAAATGGAATTGTCCATACACATTCTACTTATGCAACCGCCTGGGCACAGTCGCAAAGGGATATACCGATTTATGGGACTACGCATGCTGATCATCTTACAGCCGATATACCATGCGCTGCGCCGATGGACGATGCGATGATACAAGGCGACTATGAATATGAAACAGGTAACCAGATTATTAATTGTTTAAGGGAAAGGGACCTGCATTATAAAGAAATAGAAATGATACTGGTGGGTAACCATGCCCCTTTTACCTGGGGAAAGACAGCAGATAAGGCTGTTTACAACAGCGCAGTTTTAGAATCGGTTGCTCAAATGGCATTTTTAACCGAACAAATAAATCCGGCTGTGCAACGGTTAAAATCATCATTAATAAATAAACATTTTGAACGAAAACACGGCCCAAATTCTTACTACGGTCAATAAATCATTAACAGCGGGTAACAAATGAAATTTATATCTCTGGTACTGGTCGCTTGTGCTTTTAGTGCAGGCGCTTATTCGCAAAAAATCGCACCTGCACAAACCCCGCCGATGGGCTGGAACAGCTATAACTGTTTTGGTTCAGCAGTGCACGAAAACGAAGTTAGAGCGAATGCAGCTTATATGTCCAAATATTTAAAGCCATACGGCTGGCAATATGTGGTTGTAGATTTTTTATGGTCATACGATAACCCGCCGGGCAGCAATATTGGTAATCCTTATCAAAAAAATCTTTGGGATGGCTCTTTTGTTCCCTGGTTAACAATGGATAAGTGGGGGCGCTTGTTGCCTCAGCCCAATAAATTTCCATCAGCATTTGGCGGGTATGGGTTTGCGCCCTTATCAGCCTATGTTCATAAACTGGGCTTGAAATTCGGGATTCATGTAATGCGGGGTATTCCGCGCCAGGCTGTATGGGCAAAATCGCCCGTTTGGGGCACCGAAGGGATTACTGCAGATATGATTGCCGATACCAACTCGAAATGTGACTGGATGAACCATATGTACGGTTTAAATATGGATAAACCTGGTGCGCAGGCTTATTTAAATTCACTGCTTAAACTGTATGCATCCTGGGGAGTTGATTTTATTAAGGTAGATGATATTGCAAGGCCTTATCACAAAAAAGAAATAGAAGGCTACCGGAAAGCGATTGAACAATGCGGCAGGCCTGTCGTTTTAAGTATTTCGCCGGGTGAAACGCCGGTAAGCGAAGTGGAACACGTTAGTAAAAACGCCAATATGTGGCGTATGGCTGATGATTTTTGGGATAACTGGAAGGAAATACTGCACATGTTTGATTATGCCAAAAGCTGGGAAGGCGTTGGCGGCAAAGGGCATTGGCCCGATTGCGACATGCTGCAAATTGGCAAACTATCAAAACGCGGCCCGGTAGGCAACGAGCGTTACAGCAGGTTTACCGATGACGAACTGTATACGCACATGACCTTTTGGTGCATTTTCCGCTCGCCGCTGATGATTGGAGGGAATTTGCCGGAAAACAGGCTGATTGAACGGAAATTATTTACCAATGCGGAAGTACTTGCTGTTGATCAGCAGGGCATTGATCCCCGGCAATTATATAAAAATGAAGATAGCATGGTTTGGTATTCCCACATACCACACAGCAAGGACATGTATGTTGCGCTGTTTAACATCGGCGACAGGGCACATGACGTAAGTATCGACTTTACCTCAATCGGCCTTAAGGGAAAAATTATGGTGCGGGATCTTTGGGAGAACAAAAGCATAGGCACCTGTACAAACACGTGCACAAAACTAATAAACAAACACGGGGCGGCATTATTACGGCTTTCTCCATCAAACTGAATTATAAATAAATTAACTAATAGTAATGATCGATCTGAAAAAATTTGAAGTTTGGTTTATCACCGGCAGTCAGCACCTTTATGGTGAAGAAACTTTACGGCTTGTTGCTGAACATTCGCAACAAATAGCCCAAGGCCTTGGTACTTCCGGAAAAATACCTGTACGCATAGTTTATAAGCCCATAGTTAAAAGTACTGAGGAAATTTACGAAACCCTTATGGAGGCCAACAGGGCCGAAAACTGCATAGGCATTATTACCTGGATGCATACCTTCTCCCCTGCCAAAATGTGGATCCGCGGGTTAAATATACTGCAAAAACCAATGCTTCACCTGCATACGCAATTTAACCGCGATATCCCCTGGAGTTCAATCGATATGGACTTTATGAATTTGAACCAAAGCGCACACGGCGACCGCGAGTTTGGGTTTATTGTTTCGCGCATGCGTAAAAATCGTAAGGTTGTTGTTGGTCATTGGCAAGACAATGAAGTGCTTGCGCAGATTGACGCCTGGACAAGGGCCGCCGCAGGATGGCACGACTGGCAGGGTGCAAAATTTGCCCGCTTTGGCGACAATATGCGCTTCGTCGCTGTTACTGAAGGTGATAAGGTAGAAGCTGAACTAAAGTTCGGCTATGCCGTTAATACTTATGGCGTTGGCGACCTTGTAGCCGTAATTAACAGTGTAAGTGAAGAAGCTATCGACGCGCTGATCACCGAATATGAAGCTACCTATACCATGGATGCTGCGCTGCTTAAAGGTGGTGCAAAACATGCATCGGTATACGAAGCTGCCAAAATAGAGATAGGCCTGCGTACATTTTTGGAAAATGGCGGCTTTAAAGGCTTTACTGATACATTTGAAGATCTGCACGGCATGGTACAATTGCCGGGTATTGCGGCGCAGCGCTTAATGGAGGCTGGTTACGGCTTTGCCGGCGAAGGCGACTGGAAAACAGCCGCCCTGGTGCGTGCTTTTAAAGTAATGGGCAGCGGGCTTAAAGGCGGCAATGCCTTTATGGAAGATTATACCTATCATTTCGACCCAAACAATAACCTGGTTTTAGGATCGCACATGCTGGAAATTGACAGCTCATTGGCCAATGGTAAAATAGCGCTTGAAGTTCACCCACTGGGTATCGGCGGCAAGGCTGATCCTGCCCGTTTGGTATTTAATGTAGCCGGCGGCCCTGCACTGAACGCTTCTATTATTGATATGGGGAACCGCTTCAGGTTGCTGATAAATGAAGTTGAAGCCGTTGAACCTCAAAATGACCTGCCTAAACTCCCGGTGGCGCGTGTACTGTGGAAACCTTACCCGGATATGAAAACAGGCTGCGCCGCGTGGATCTATGCCGGAGGCGCCCATCACACCGCTTACAGCCAAAACCTTACAGCCGAACACTTGCAGGATTTCGCCGATATTGCCGGGTTGGAATTTTTACGGATCGGAAAAGACACCAAACTTGATCAGTTCCGCAATGAGATTCGCTGGAACGACGCCGCATATAAATAAAACTCATTTATCGGGCCGGGCAATGCTGAATTGAAAACGGGAACCCGGCCTGATTTACCGCACATTTCCAATTGCTAACGTACTGTATTAATCCCCCAATTTGCATCTATTCGATTTCTTCTCTATGAATTTAATTCGCATTAGAGTTATTAGGTGTTAACCTATCAATCTATAAGCTGTATTTCGGCCGCCACCGGTTTCTTTTTCCAATATACCTTTTTCTATAAGGTCTTGAATATCTCTTAGCGCGGTATCCGGGGAACTCTTTGTCATCTTAGCCCATTTCGTGCTGGTTAGCTTCCCGTAAAATTCATCAAGCAACGCACCGACCATGTATTGCTGACGGCTATTTAACGAAATTTCGCGATTCTTTTCCCAAAATCGGGCTCTGTTTGCAACGGCAGATAAAGTTTCTTCGGTGTGATCCATGGCCTTAAATAAGCAATCTAAAAACCAGCTTAACCAAGGGGTAATATCCAGATCGCCTTTTTGCGTTTGTTCCAGCATATCATAATAAGCGGCTTTTTCCCGTAATATTTGGGCGGACATACTATAAAAACGTTGGGGGGTTCCGTCGGCCCGGGCAAGTTGCATATCGGTAACCGCCCGGGTGATACGACCGTTACCATCGTCAAATGGGTGTATGGTTACAAACCATAAATGTGCTATTGCTGCTTTCAATACCGCATCGGTAGTGGGTTCAGCATTAAACCAATTTAAAAATAAGCTCATTTCTGCAGGCAATCGTTCTGCTTCGGGAGCTTCAAAGTGGATCTTCTCTTGGCCTATTGCACCTGAAACCACTTGCATCGGGCCGGCCTCCGGGGTACGCCAGGCAGCTACCGTGATTTTATGTATGCCACTCCTTCCGGTTGGGAATAAAGCCGCGTGCCAATCGTATAAACGATCTGCAGTTAATTCCTCAGTATACCTTTGGGTCGCGTCCAACATCATTTCCACCACTCCATCTACATTTCGGTCGGCAGTTACCGCCCCTGCCAGTTCTATACCCAGCCTGCGCGCTATAGAAGATCTTACCTGATCAGTATTAAGCTTCACCCCCTCTATCTCACTTGACTTAGTAACATCCAATGTCAGGGTATCTAATACCGCATTCTCTTGCAATTTAAAACCAGCCGAGCTCATTAATCCTAATATACGCCCCTGCCGGTATCGCACTTCACCTAAACGAACGAGTATCGCCCCGGTGTCCCAGGTGAAAGAAGGCCAGTCCTTTAATTGATGTATATACATATTTTCCGCGATTATGCGGTAAATATAGTACTTTTTCTCCGCAAATTTGCGGATTATATAGTGCTTATTCTCCGCACCATATACTAAGTGTGATGCCAATAAAGATCAAAATTCAACAAAAAACGCCGGGACGGGGGGATTTTAATGAGCTTGTAATTTGATGATTTTGGTGTTTTTATATTTCACAGGTAATTTAATTACAGTGATTTATGAAGGTCATTTCAATTACTTCCCGATACAGAACTTACTAAATATATTTTCCAGCAAATCATCTGTAGTAACAGCCCCGGTAATCTCGCCCAAATAATGCAGCGCCTGTTTGATGTCCATCGAAAGAAAATCGGAAGTAATGGTGTCCATGCCGTGAAGCACCCTTGCCAGGGCTTCGTCGGTTTTTTGCAAGGCTTCCAGGTGGCGGATATTGGTGACTAGTGTCTCATCGCCAGTTAATTTGTCCTTGATAGCAGCACTGTAAATCTGTTGCTTAAGGTTGTCGATGTGAAGTTTTTCTTTAGCAGAGATGGGGAGGAAGTCCGGAAGTCCGGAAGTCCGAAAGTCTGGAAGTGGATTGGTTTGCGTTGTCAGCAAGTCGATTTTATTGGCTACGGCAAGCATGGTAATGCCTGGTTTCTGGAGGCTTTCCAAATCGCTTTTGAGTTCTTCGGCGCTGATCTGGCTGGCGTCGAACAAATAAACCAGCACGGCTGACTGGCTGATCTTTTCCATGGTGCGCGCCACGCCGATCTGTTCAATAGCATCCGTAGCTTCCCTGATGCCGGCGGTATCGATCAGCCGGAAGTTGATGCCGTTGATATTAAGTACTTCTTCAATGGTATCACGAGTGGTGCCGGGGATATGGCTTACAATTGCCCTTTCTTCATTCAATAAAGCATTTAGTAAGGTGGATTTACCGGCGTTGGGTCTGCCTGCAATAACGGTGTTCACCCCCATTTTTATCGCATTTCCTAATTCAAAAGAACTTATCAGGCTGTGGATTACGCGGTTTATCTGGAGTATCAGTTTTTTAAGCTGGTCGCGGTTGGCAAACTCCACATCTTCTTCGGCGAAGTCAAGCTCCAGTTCAATTAGCGATGCAAATTGCACCAGCTGGTCGCGCAGCGCCTGCAACTGGCTGCTGAAACCTCCGCGCAATTGCTGCAAAGCCACTTGTTGTGATGCTTTGGAATTGGAGGCGATCAGGTCTGCCACTGCCTCGGCCTGGGAAAGATCCAGTTGGCCGTTTAGGAAAGCCCTCAAGGTAAACTCTCCGGCTTTTGCAGAGCGTGCCCCTTTTTTGATCAGCAGTTTGATGATCGATTCGATGATATAGGCTGAGCCATGACAGGAAATTTCGACAATGTTTTCCCTTGTATATGAGCGTGGTGCGATGAACAATGAAATCAAAACTTCATCAAGGATAATATCCCCATCCACTATGCTGCCGAAATGAATGGTATGTGAAGGCTGTTTAGTTAGATCTTTACCCTTAAACACACTGGCGGCTATGGTAATAGCTTCCGGCCCGGAAAGACGGATTATACCAATGGCTCCGGTTCCGTTGGGGGTGGCAAGGGCGACTATTGTTTCTGTTTGGGTCATTGGGTCATTGGGTCATTGGGTCATTAGGTCATTAGGTCATTGAGTCATTGGTTTTTGGGCAATGATTTCAGACAGTGGTGCAAAAGTCGCTATTTAAGTGCAATCTTCCTAAAAGTCTTGGTTTGTAAACTGTCATTAACTAATCAACGATCCAATGACTTAATGACCCAATGACCTAATGACTAAATTAACTACCTTCGCCCCTGTTATGGTAACTTTTTTTGAAGCTTCGCTCGATACAATTTCAGTGCACCATGTGGGTAACCAGGCGCTAAGTGAAATGTATGCCTTGTCTGACCATCCGTTGGAACTGAAGGACGAGATCATTCCCAACCTGCTGATGCAGTATTTTTTAAAACCCTTTGAAAAGGCCAACGAGGTTTATCACCTCACCCATAGCAGCGGCAACCTTAGTTTAAACGAAGTTCATCATTTTTCGACGCAGATTTTTGATGATAAGGAGTACTTTCATAGTGCATCTGAAGGTTTAGCAAAACACCTGTATAAGGTTGCTAATCACCCGAATATAAAAGGCGGGGAGTTGTACGTCGTTTACTTTAATAAAGTGCAGATAGAAGGAAACCCGCTGGAAGCCATCGGGATCTTTAAGTCGGAAAATAAGGAAACTTACCTGAAAGTTTACCCGGATAAAGGCGGTTTCCAGGTGGATTACGAGGAGAACGCGATCAATATTAACAAGCTGGACAAAGGCGTTTTGATATTTAATATCGAAAAAGAAAACGGCTACAAGGTGGTGGTGATTGATAAAACCAATGGCGGCCAGGAAGCAGCGGTGTATTGGAAAGACCAGTTTTTGCAGCTAAAGATCCGGAACGACAGCTTTAACCAAACCAGCAACACCCTGGGCATCTACAAAAACTTTGTGACCCAAAAGCTGGATGATGAGTTTGAGATGAGCAAAGCTGATAAAATCGACCTGCTGAACCGCAGCATGAAGTATTTTAAAGAGAAAGATACTTTTGATATGGACGAGTTTACCGGTGAAGTGATCGGCAATCCGCAGGCCATTGAGTCCTTTAAAAACTTTAAAAGCCAATATGAACAGGAATTTGACAGCCCTATATCCGATACATTTGAGATTTCGGACAATGCCGTTAAGAAACAGGCCCGCGTTTATAAAAGCGTTTTAAAGCTGGACAAGAATTTCCATATCTACATTCACGGTGATAAGGAGCTGATTGAAAAAGGCTTTGATGATGATAAACACATGAATTATTATAAGGTTTATTTTAAGGAGGAAGCGTAGGCTGGTTGATTAGGTTGAATGAGTTGATTAAGTGAGTGGTTGTTTGGAATAAAGTTCATTAAGGTCTTGTTCTATATCTGTCCAGTCGCGGGCTGTGGTTTTACCATCAATAAAATCCTGTTTCGTTTTAACCAAAGAGGCTATTTCAGCTTCGTTAAAAACGTATTCCTCATTAGCGTCAACAGAATATGATAAACCAAACCGGTTTAATATTTCCTGCAAAACAGAAAGGTCCTTTTCATTCGGTATGTTTACAGTAAGTGTTGTCATATCCAAATTTACTAAAGATTTTTTCCAAACGAGAAAAAAAGGAAAATTGAAGCGTTGCTTAATTTATTCATTTACAATAATTTAGTACGAATTACCTGTTAGGTACCGTTAGGTGCTGTTAGGCAGTGTTAGTACTGTTAGCGTAACAGGGATGTGCAACCTTAATAATCTCAAGAGTCATTCTGCGGTGTAATCAACTCCCAAAATCGGTGAAATCCCAAACTTAAAAATGCTCCTCTATCCCCAGCGCAAACAGCGCGAAATCATATTTCACCGGGTCTATAGGGTCAAATTCTCTTAGGCGATCGGTAAGTTCGACGGCGGTTTGCCAGTCGGTTTGTTTACGGGTGATGAGGTTGAGTTTGCGGGCCACGCGGTCGACGTGCAGGTCGCAGGGAATAATGAGCTCCGATGGTTTGATGTGGTTCCAGATGCCGAAATCAACACCGCAGTCGTCTTTTCGTACCATCCAGCGTAAAAACATATTGAGCCTTTTGCAGGTAGACTTTTGTGATGGAGATGAAATGTGTTTTTTGGTACGGTTGGGGAAGTCTACTAATGAAAAGAAGTAGGAACGAAAGTGATTAAGTGATTGTTCCACTGATAGCTCTTCCGCCCCGAGGCGGATACCGGGCGGCAAAAACGCCGACTCCAGTGACTGGTAATTTGAATAATGATGCCTAAAGAATGAGATAAAATACAGCGTATCTGTATCATTAAAGGTGCGGTGCTTAAATTGCAGCAGCTTTTTAAGGTCAGCTTGCTCATGGTTCATGATGAAATCATAGGGTGCGCCGTCCATCAGCTTGATTAACTCATGGCATTTGTTGATAATGGTAACCCGCTGCCCCCAGGCCAGCACGGCAGCCCATAGCCCCATGATCTCGATATCCTGTTGTTTGGTGAACAGGTGCGGGATGGATACAGGGTCGTTTTTTATAAAGCCAGGATTATTGTACTGGATTACTTTTGAATCGAGAAAGGACTTAATGTTTTCGATCATGTTTTCTGAGATTCAAGAACCAAGACAAAAATTAGTCTTGTCTTGATTCCTGGTTCTTGAATCTTGGTTCTATTCTCCTAATGCTTGTTTCAAATCCTCCAGCAAATCATCTACATCCTCTACCCCTACGCTTAAACGCAGCAAATTGTCTACCACACCCACTTTTTCACGTTCTTCTTTTGGGATAGAACCGTGTGTCATACTTACGGGATGATTGATCAGTGATTCTACGCCCCCCAATGATTCAGCCAGGGCAAATACTTTGAAGGATGATGCGATACGGTACGTTTCCTTCAAATCAGCTCCTTTTAGGGTTATGGAGATCATCCCGCCGAAGTCGCGCATTTGTTTTTTGGCGATTACGTGGTTGGGGTGATCGGTAAAGCCAGGCCAGTAGATCTTATCGACTTTAGGGTGAGTTTTCAGGTATTCAGCTATGATCCGGCCATTCTCACAATGAGCCTTCATCCTAAGGTGCAGGGTTTTGATACCGCGAAGCACTAAAAAGCTGTCCATCGGGCCGGGCGTTGCACCGCAGGCGTTATATATGAACCAAAGCTTTTTATACAGATCCTCATCATTTAGCATTAAGGCGCCCATTACCACGTCGCTGTGGCCGCCGATGTACTTGGTTACCGAGTGCATTACAATATCAGCCCCCAAATCAATCGGGTTTTGCAGGTATGGCGAAGCGAAGGTATTATCAACGGCTAAAAGGATGTTTTTTTCTTTGCTGATCCTGGCGATTGCTTCAATATCAACGATCTGCATAGTGGGATTGGTTGGCGTTTCTATCCAGATCAGTTTGGTGTTTTCGTTGGTGTATTCCCTGATGATCTCAGGGTCAGAAAGATTTAAAAAATGAAACTTGATACCGTAATTTGCAAAGATTTTAGTAAAGATACGATACGAGCCGCCGTAAAGATCATTACCTGTAATTACTTCATCGCCTGGTTGCAGCAATTTCATCACTGCATCCGTGGCACCCATGCCGCTGGAAAAAGCCAGCCCGTATTTTGCATTTTCCAATGCCGCCAGGCAATTTTCCAATGCATGTCGGGTTGGGTTTGTACCGCGCGAATATTCATAACCCTTATTATCTCCCGGCGATTTTTGCCAGTAAGTTGAAGTCTGGTAGATCGGTGTCATTACCGCCCCTGTAGTTGGGTCGGGCTCCTGCCCTGCGTGTATAGCTTTTGTTGCGAATTTCATGAGAATATGTTGAAATGTTGGAACGTTGTAAAGTTGGAATGTTATACTATTTTAAATTTAAAATGTTGGATCGTTGTAAGGTCGCTTTTTTGAAGAAACGCTTTTTTACATCCCCTCCTAACTTTCCAACGTTTCAACTTTCCAACATTACAACAATTTAGTAAGCCCTTGCAAATATTACCCTTTGTTTCGACGGTTTCCCGGTTAAAATACATTTCCCTTCCTCTTGCTTGTTATCCAAAGGTATGCATCTTATCGTTGCCTTGGTTTCATCTTTTATCTGTTGCTCTGTTTCTGGCGTGCCATCCCAGTGGGCTGACAAAAAGCCTGGCTCTTCATCCAGCATCCGTTTAAACTCATCATAGCTATCAACCTCTGTGGTGTTTTCAGTTTTGAATTTTAATGCCTTTTGGTAAATGTTTTGCTGGATTTCTTCCAGTAACGCTTCAATTTTTGCTGAAAGGCCTTCCTGGTTTACCGTTTCTTTGGTTTTGGTATCACGACGGGCCAGCTCAACCGTTCCGTTTTGCATATCGCGGCTGCCAATGGCAACGCGTAATGGCACTCCCTTTAACTCGTACTCGGCAAATTTTGCGCCGGGGCGATGGGTATCTCTCTTATCAAACTTAACAGAAATGTTTTTAGCTTTCAGTTCTGCTGTTAAACCTTTTACATAGGCTGAAATGTTTTCCAGTTCTTCCTCATGTTTGTAGATCGGCACTACTACTACCTGTATTGGCGCCAGTTTTGGTGGCAATACCAGCCCGGCATCATCAGAGTGCGCCATAATGAGCGCACCGATGAGCCTGGTGGATACACCCCATGAAGTTGCCCAAACATAATCCAGCTTATTTTCCCTGTTGGTGAATTTAACGTCAAACGCCTTTGCAAAATTTTGCCCCAAAAAGTGCGAGGTGCCCGCCTGCAGGGCTTTTCCGTCCTGCATCAATGCCTCTATGCAGTAAGTATCCAAAGCCCCTGCAAAACGCTCGTTTGCCGTTTTTTTACCGCGGATTACCGGCAGTGCTAACCAGTTCTCCACAAAATCGGCATAGACATTCAGCATTTGCTCGGTTTCAGCGATGGCTTCTTCTGCGGTTGCGTGGGCGGTATGTCCCTCCTGCCATAAAAATTCAGTGGTGCGCAAAAACAATCGGGTACGCATTTCCCAGCGGACTACGTTGGCCCATTGGTTAACCAATATAGGCAGGTCGCGGTAGGATTGGATCCAGCCTTTGTAGGTGTTCCAGATGATAGTTTCAGATGTCGGCCTAACGATCAATTCCTCTTCCAGTCTGGCATCAGGATCAACGATTATATTGCCTTCGCCATCGTTTTTTAAACGGTAGTGGGTTACCACGGCGCATTCCTTGGCAAAGCCATCAACGTGGCTGGCTTCTTTTGAAAAGAAAGATTTTGGTATAAATAAGGGGAAATATGCATTTACGTGCCCTGTTTCCTTAAACATCACATCGAGCACGGCCTGCATCTTTTCCCAAATGGAATAGCCATACGGTTTAATGATCATACATCCCTTAACCGGTGAGTATTCGGCCATATCAGCCTTGATCACCAAGTCGTTATACCATTGTGAATAGTCTTCTTCTTTACTTACAACGCCTTTGCTCATATATTTTATAAATAGAATTAACACCGCATCAATAATTGCGGACGCCAAATTTATAAATTTATATGGAAGCCCCCTCTAAATCTCCCCCGGTTGGGGAGACTTTTTTAATCTCGTTGATAATTAATAGTGTTTTTCTATAACTAAACACAAAATCTAACATCCGGTTTTCGAAATCAAACCTGCATCTTTGCAGGAATCATGGCTATTTCAACCATCATCAGCGAACAATTTAACGGCGTTATCTGGCGGATGGAGATTGATGAGTTAAGTGACACGCTTTTTGTAGAGGTTAGGAATGAAGAAGAACGGAAAGTAAGTTTCGCGGCAGTCACCTTATCAAACGGTGAGGTTTTATTTAAAGACTACTCCAGCCCCGAAAAATGGCTCACCGGTATTGAAGCCGCATTTGACGGTGTTTTGCTGTTGCACTTTTATCAATCCGAAACCGGGCCGGCACATAAAGGGCTAATGGCAATTGAGGCGGGCTCCGCTAAAATACTATGGAGTGATTATGCCTATACATTTGATCATTTAAGTGAAAACGGCCCGATTGTTTACGATGTGAGGATCCATCCCCGCAAGTTTTTTCTGCTCGATATTAAAACCGGTGCAACAAACCGCATTTACGAACCGTCTGTTTATAAAGAGCTGCAAAATAGTGTTGTGTTGCCCCATACGGTTTCGCCGGAAGAGTTGCCATTCAAATTAATTTCGGTACACCCGTTCGGAAATACCGTGCATTATCTTGAGTACAATAATTTCAGAATTGTATCTTTGCACGCGCTAAAGGGAGGTGAGTTAAATCAAACACTTTTTATATTTGATGAATCTGAACCCGGCAGCCATACGATAGTTTATGAAGATTTATTAAATGCCGGCATACAAAAGATGCAGCCGGAGGCGTTTATTATCCATAAAAACCGATTAATTTATATTAAAAACAAGTGTGAACTTAAGGTTTTGTCACTATAAAATTCTGATTCAATTTTAATTATGAAATTTAAGCTTTTATTGATCACCGCATTCTCTATAATCATTTCAACATCGCTTTTTGCAAAACCAGTAATAGATTCCGTTGGTGTAAAAAACAACGACGGCAAAAAGATGATCCTTTTTAAAGTTAAAGCAAAAGATACTTACTATTCTATCGGCAGGCGTTATGGCATTAAACCAGAGGCCCTAATGAAGTTTAATGGCAAAAAGAAAGCCGTTTTATCAATAGGCACTATTGTGGAAATTCCAACCGAGATGCCTTTTAAGAAATCCGGCAAAGCCAAAGAAACTGCTGAAGTACCTAAAAAAGAAACCAAAAAGGAAAAGAAGGAAAGACTCGCCAGGGAGGCCAAAGAGGCGCACGAGGAGAAAAAACATAAACATTCATCGGAAAATAACACCGATGAAACAACCACGGCAGTTGTTGAGCAACCAACTACTC
>Ga0206938_1083_pt1 | contig 26123 bp, 27 predicted proteins | sample Alteio_BWOrgHeat_12_FD_152918 | JGI IMG/M metagenome (GOLD analysis project Ga0206938, IMG submission 152918) | Enriched cells from forest soil in Barre Woods Harvard Forest LTER site, Petersham, Massachusetts, United States -... | ecosystem: Environmental > Terrestrial > Soil > Temperate forest >... | reverse complement strand
CTTTTTAAGGGAACGAGGTATTCGTTTTCTTCGTTAAAGCCCGAGCGCAAAACAAACACTTTCTCCGGGTTGATCTTCTCTTTAATGTATTTTGCGGCTGCCCAGGCGTGGTACTCCAGCGGCGGCATCATGGTAATTACCTGTTGGTTTTTGTAGGTGGAAGGCGACGCCGGCGACAACGGAGAAACCACAGGCTGGCGCATACTGGTAAAGTTGCCGGTAAAGGCCTTTATATCATCCGGAAACACCGGGCCAACTACCAGGTCGCTTGCTCTTATGGCAGGATTATTGGCGAGGCTGTGCGATTGTGCTTTATCGCCGCGCGTATCATAAACCATCAGTTTATAATTATAGCCTTGCCCCGTAAGCGAATCGAGTGCCAATTTAAAGCCCTGGTAATAGCTAACGGCTATATCAGCTTCATGCAGACTCGATGAGGTATAAGATGCTCCCGGTGCCATATGGTCAAGCCCGAAAGGCAGCAGTAAAGCTATCGTTGAAGTTTTAGGCGCTGCCGGTTTATTTTCCTTTTCGGGCTGTGTTTTTCCGGCAGCTTTTTCCGGTTCTTTATGTACAGGATGCACTGCTACGGGCTGCAGTTTTGGTGAACACGCAGCCCCTAACAGTGCTATAAATAAAAAGATGAACCACCTATTCCCACTCAATGGTTGCAGGCGGTTTACTACTGATGTCATATACTACCCGGTTAATTCCTTTTACATTGTTGATGATTTCGTTACTGATCTTCGCCAGCAGGTCGTAGGGCAGGTGGCACCAATCGGCTGTCATCCCGTCTAACGATTCCACTGCGCGCAGGCAGATCACGTTTTCATAAGTCCGCTCATCGCCCATAACACCTACCGATTGTACCGGTAAAAATATGGACCCTGCCTGCCAAACTTTATCATAAACACCAGCCGACCGCAAATTGTTGATATAAATCGCATCAGCCTCCTGTAAAATGGCGACTTTTTGTGGTGTAACTTCGCCTAAGATCCTGATAGCCAGACCCGGACCGGGGAAAGGGTGCCTGCCTAAAATATTCGGATCAATGCCTAATGCTTTGCCCACACGGCGTACTTCGTCTTTAAATAAGGTATTTAAGGGTTCAACAACCTTTAATTTCATAAAATCAGGCAAACCGCCAACATTATGGTGTGATTTGATGGTGGCCGACGGCCCTTTAACCGAAACCGATTCAATCACGTCAGGGTAGATAGTGCCTTGTCCCAGCCATTTCACATCCTCAACGCGGTGCGCCTCGTCATCAAAAACTTCGATGAATACGCGGCCAATCGCTTTGCGTTTTTTCTCTGGGTCAGTTAAGCCAGCCAAGGCATCATAAAAACGCTGTTTGGCGTCAACCCCTTTTATATTTAAGCCCATGTGCTGGTAGGAATCCAACACTGATTGGTATTCATCCTTGCGTAAAAGCCCGTTGTCAACAAAAATACAATGCAGGTTTTTACCGATAGCATGATGCAGCAATACTGCGGCCACCGATGAATCAACACCGCCGGATAAGCCTAACACCACCTTATCATCGCCGAGCTTCTCTTTAAGTGCTGCTATAGATGTTTCAACGAAGGAATCAGGCGTCCAGTCCTGGTTGCATCCGCAGATATCCACCAAAAAGTTAAACAGCAATTGCTTGCCATCAACGCTATGCGTTACCTCCGGGTGGAACTGTATACCATACGTTTGGGTATTTTTTACATGGAAGGCGGCTACTTTAACCGTATCCGTACTGGCGATCACCTCAAAATCATCGCCAATGCTGGCAATAGTATCCGCATGCGACATCCATACCTGCGAGCCGGGTAATATCAATTTAAACAGCGGGTTATGCTCGCTGATGTACTGCAGATTGGCACGGCCATATTCGCGCGTGCTGGAAGGCAAGACCTCGCCGCCATTATTGTGCGCTATGTGTTGTGCTCCGTAGCAAACCCCCAGAATGGGCAAAGTGCCATGAAATTTTTTGAAGTCGAAATTGGGCGCATCGTCCTGTCTTACAGAATACGGGCTGCCGGAAAGGATAATACCCTTTACACTGCTGTCAACTTCAGGAAAATGATTGAATGGGTGGATCTCGCAGTAAATATTGAGTTCCCTGACACGGCGCGCGATGAGTTGCGTAAACTGCGAGCCAAAGTCAAGAATAAGGATTTTTTCTTGCATGGGCAAAGATAGGTTTTTGATTTGGGAATTGGAGAAGAATTTCGGATTTCGGAATTTTTCGCTTGTTGTTTAATTTCAATTGTGCTCAAGAATGCTGCGCAGTTTCGATTTCGGATTTTTGTTGAAGGGTTGGAATGTTGTAAAGTTGGAGTGTTTACCAAATCAAACAAATCCGAAAAATCTGTTAAATCCGGGTTCAGACAATAAACGGGAAAGTTGTAAATTGCGTTTATTGACCGATATGGATAAATGAGATTTGACAACTCTTCAAGAGTTGTCAAATCTGACCAGATAATAATTTATGATGACCAGATAATAATTTATGATGAACAGATAATAATTTATGATGACCAGATAATAATTTATGATGAACAGTAATAAACGCGATGCCAACGGGCAATTACTGCATGGCCCGGTAAAGGAATATTTTAAAGACGGAAAAGTAAGCGCGGAAGGTGAATATGTACACGGCAGCAAAACCGCCGAGTGGAAGTATTATTTTGTAAGCGGAGGGCTGCGAGCCATCGGCAATTTTGTTAACGACCAGATGGACGGCCCCTGGAAATGGTACCGTGAAAACGGCATCCTGATGCAAACCGGCTCCTTTAACAATGGCGAAAGGGCCGGGGTTTGGGAGCGCTATCATGCCGAAGGCAGTTTATTTGATTCGGGTGAATATATTGGTGAGAAAAAGATCGGGGAATGGAAAACCTGGGATAAAGGCGGGAATTTAACAAAAACAAAAAAGTATGGTTCTTAGCAGCCTGTCTAAAAATTACGTGAATTTCTTGTCATTGATGGTAAGCCACCTGAAGTGCCCGGAAACTGAAAAATCTGCTGACAAGATTCTGTCACTGACAAAATCTTGTCAGTAGTCAAGTTACTAATTATCAGGCGTGTAGCGCTTTGCAGCAGGGTGTAGCACATGTAGCGCTACGCTACAAGATTCCATTTAAAATAATTAATAAAACGTTATATGCCATTTACCACCCGCCCCGCCACTTTTGCTGATATCCCAGCGCTGAATGAAATGATTGCGCTATCCGTCCGTGGTTTAAGCACCATTTATTATACCCCCAGCCAGATTGAAAGCGCCATCAAATATGTTTTCGGCGTAGACACGCAATTAGTTACTGATGGTACCTATTACATTGCTGAATTGGACGGGAAAATAGTTGGCTGTGGCGGCTGGAGCAAACGTAATACCCTTTATGGCGGCGATCAGCATAAAGAAATTGAAGACCCCTTACTCGACCCAAAAACAGATGCCGCCCGTATCCGTGCATTTTTTGTGCATCCTGACCATGCCCGGCAAGGGATAGGGACGCTGATCATAAACGTTTGCGAGGCCGCTGCAAAAGAAAATGGCTTTACCAGTTTTGAATTGGGCGCGACCTTGCCGGGCGTTCCATTGTATTCTGTAATGGGGTATGAGGCTATTGAAAGGATTGATGCCCCTTTGCCTGATGGCGAGGTTTTAGGCATCGTGAAGATGCGGAAACCGGCTTAATTTTAAATAGGCCATCATTATCCATTTCCGGGAAACTATCTTTACAAAAAAATAAAACGATGATTAAACACAATACATATTTTGAAGGCAATGTGCAAAGCCTGGGCTTAGAAACGGAAAAAGGGTATGCTACCGTAGGGGTGATGAAAAAAGGCACCTACCTGTTTGGAACGAGTTCAAAGGAAGAAATAAAAGTGATTTCGGGGCTTTTCAGCACAAGGTTACCGGAGGCTGATTGGGTAAAACATAACGTCGATGAAGTGGTATACATCCCGGCGGATATAAAGTTTGACGTATTGTGCGAAAGCGACGTTGCCTATATCTGTTACTACGGATAGTAATATGCATTTTTACTGTTTATTTAGGTTGATGATTCATGCCCCCGGAAAAAAAGAAACTTTCTGATTTAAAGATCGGCATTATTGGAGCAGGTCACCTGGGGCTGACGATGGCGCAGGTTTTTATCAAATCCTTTTTGCCAGTTCCAAATCTGTTTATCTCTTTTAAAGGCAGCCTTCATACAAAAAAATTAATTGAGGGCCTTGGCCTTTCGGATCAGGTTGTGCCAATTGAAGAGTTGTGCATGGCTGCCGATATTGCATTTATATTTATCCGCCCTCAAAGTTTTATTGACTTCAAAATAACATCAATTGGTGCGAATATCTTATTTGTATCGGGAATGGCTGGTGTACCCTTAACCAGCCTGGAAAAAACTTTTGGCAGAAATGTGTGCAGGATCATGACCAGCGGGCCCGATACTGTCCGCCAAAATAAAGCGATGGCTGCCATTTATCCGTTTAATGAGGTGATAAACAGGATCTTGACTGAAAGCGGGTTTACCCCAATGATCTTAAACGAGGAGCGGGAAATGCACTATTTTACCGTTGGGGTTTGTTTGCCTGCTGCGTTTGTTCTGGCTAAAAAGCTGGGAATCGATGTTGAAAGTGGTCTCGAAGATTTGAAGCCCGGATATGCCATCATTCGGCAGCTTTATTTATGGGCAAAAGATGTGGTTCCTGTGTTTAATTCAGGCGGAGAGGCAGATGACTATGTGCGTAAAATGGCTACGCCCGGAGGGATTACCGAAGCGATACTAATCAACCTGCAAAAAAGCAGGGATTTATTGCAGGCGGTGGAAGCTGGGGTGGAGCGAAGTATTACTATTTCGGCGAGGTTTGAATAATTAATATTAATGTCTGCCAGATGATATAGAATTTATTACGGTATGCAGATGCCTATGAATAGATTGGGGAGATATTAACCATTAGCCGGATTTATACTTTGCTGGTAGGCAATTAGTTTTAAACCTTCTACGGTTTTAAATTGTTTATCGGCAGTAATTATGGGCATATCAAATGCTATTGCGGTGGCTGCAATAACTGCATCTGCTAATTTTAAATTAGATTTTTTTCTTATTTCAACGTATTTATCTTTTATAAGGCTGTTCATCGAAATAATAGAGCAATCCTTCAAAAGTTCTCTGATTTGTTTCTCTTGCGTTGAGGTAGTGCCTTTATACCCAATCAATTCCAGTTCTGTTATAAAAGACATGTAGACATCTTTACCCTGAAGAACGTTTTCTATATCATCACTTCCATTTAAAAGATATAATGCGATGTTAGTATCAACTAGGATCTCTTTCCCACTCATTTCTTAAGTTTTTTTGAATGGTCAATGGATCTTCTTTCAAACTCATAATACCGTTATATTTTTTCGCATTAAACCCACCGGAGGATTTTTCTTTATAGAGAATTTTTTCAATTTCTTCGATATCTTTTTTAGTCGCGCCTTTCTTTAATACAAGTACCATAAAGTATTTTTATATTCACAAATTTAACATAAATGATTGTTATTTTTAAATTAAGCCCTTTTGTAAAAACTAAATTAGAAATTCGCTCCATTGCCCCAATTACTATAAAAGCTAAACAAAGCAAGAACCGGGTTTTATCCCCCGCAGCGCACAGGTACATTTGTGTTATAAAACAATAAGATCATGAGCACACAGGAAATTATCAATTACGGGCGCATTGCCGAGGCAATAAATTATATAAAACAAAATTTTAAGGAGCAGCCCAACCTTGATGAAGTGGCCGAAAAGGTAAACCTAAGCCCCTTCCACTTCCAGCGGTTGTTTACCGATTGGGCAGGTATCAGTCCAAAAAAATTTCTCCAATATTTAAGCCTGGATTATGCCAAAGGCATATTAAAAAACGACCAGGCCACTTTATTTGACACCGCTTTTGAAACCGGTTTATCCGGCACAGGCCGTTTACACGATCTGTTCATTAACATTGAAGGGATGACCCCGGCTGAATATAAAAACGGCGGCAAATCGCTCCACATCAATTACAGCTTTGCCGAAAGTCCATTTGGGAATATTATTGTGGCATCAACCCCTAAAGGTATTTGCTATATGGCCTTTGCAGACGACAGGGATGAAGCCTTTAAACAATTACAGGCCAAGTTCCCCAATGCAAACTACAGCCAAATGGTTGATAATATTCAGCAGGAGGCCTTGTTTATTTTCAAAAACGACTGGTCGCATTTATCCAATATTAAACTTCACTTAAAAGGCACCAATTTTCAGTTGAAAGTTTGGGAAGCTTTGCTGAGTATCCCCGCGGGCGGGTTATCTACCTATGCATCAGTAGCAAAAGCCATTCAACAGCCTACTGCCAGCAGGGCCGTCGGCAGTGCTGTGGGTGACAACCCGGTGGCGTTTCTGATCCCCTGCCACAGGGTTATCAAATCAACCGGCGAATTTGGCCAGTATCATTGGGGCACTACCCGAAAAACAGCCATTATTGGCTGGGAAGCGGCGCAATTAAGTTTAGTTGGTTAAGTTGATTAGGTTGAATAAGTTAGATTGGGTTGATTAAATTGTTTTTTGGAAGTTTTAAATTATGGAATTAAAAGAAAGAATTGAGTTGCTTGACTGGAGCAGATTAACTGGAGATATGAACGAAAAAGGATATGCTTCCGCATCAAACGTTTTAACGGATGCAGAATGCGACGAACTCATTCATCAATATAATAACGGGGCACTCTACCGCAAAACCATCAATATGGAGCGTTATCGTTTCGGTTTGGGAGAGTACAAATATTTTCAATATCCTTTACCTGGTTTGATACAGCAATTAAGGGAAGGCGTTTACCCAAAATTGGCTCCTATAGCTAATTATTGGATGCGTGTTTTAAATATAGATACGCATTACCCGGGAAGCCTTAATGATTTACTGGAACTTTGCCATTTGCAAAATCAAAACAGGCCAACGCCATTGATTTTACAATATGGTAAAGGCGGTTATAATACCCTTCACCAGGACCTCTATGGCGATGTTTATTTCCCTATGCAACTGGTTTTGTTTTTAAATGAGCCGGATGAAGATCACCAGGGCGGCGAATTTGTATTGATAGAGCAAAGGCCAAGGGCGCAATCGAAGGCTATAGTGCTGAAACCCCGGAAAGGGGATATGTTGTTGTTTACCACCAATTTCAGGCCGGTAAAAGGAAGTAAAGGCTATTACAGGGTAAATATGAAACACGGAGTAAGTGAACTCACTGGCGGGAAGCGGCATACGCTGGGTATTATTTTTCATGATGCAGCATGATCAGGCATACTTCTTTAGGTGATACGGCGTTTAAACGCAGGCGGAATTTAAAAGTACTGATCAATAAAAACGAAGTAACCTTTGCCGGTAACTTAAAACTGAAAATATACGGAACATTAAATTGCTCATCAGGCAAAAGGATGAAGCCGGAGAACCGGGTTTTCTTTAGCTCAGAAACAGAGGCAATTGCCCTGGGTTACCGGCCATGCGGGCATTGTTTGCTTATTGCGTATAAAAATTGGTTGATTGAGTTAGATTAAGTTGAATTAGTTGAATTAGTTTAAAAAGAACTTTTAACTTTCGCCGTCAACTTGATCATTATGCACTTAATCAACCCAACTAACTAAAATAATGCTAAAAAGGGCTATCATATTAATGTTTCTTTGTTGCATAAGATTGCTTGCTCATGCGCAAGTACTGTCCGCTGATTCTGTTTACAGCAAATACCTCGATTTTAATTTAGCGCGGTTCCAGGGCGAGCAGGATAAGGTTTTGGAGCTGGGCGAGGCCATTATACCTTATGCTGATAAACTACCGGAAAAAACGAGGGTCAATTTTTATTTTGGAGCCGGGAAGATGTACGAGGATGATAACCAGCCGGATAAAGCATTACCATTTTATGAAAAGGTAGCTGCCGCAGTACCCGATTATTATGTGGTACACCGGGCGCTGGGATATTTATATCTGGATAAAGCAAAAAAGCTGGAAGACCGGATGAATTCAACAAGCGACAAGGCAACAAAAGACAGCCTGTTTGCAGATTATGTGCAGGTTGTAAAAAAGGCTCTGCCTCATTTGGAAAAAGCCCAGGCCTGCGATCCCAGTGATGATACACTTAGCATTATCAAGGGTCTTTACACGAAGATAAATGACACAGCCGGGCTCAACTCGCTGGATGGTCGCCTTAAACAATCAGGCAAGGATTGTGTGGATGTTTTGAGCGACAATTAAACAATTTTGCTTTATTTTGGCCCCGAAATGAGAGTCAGTAAGTTTGTAACGAAAATAGTTCTCAGGATTTTTATTATCCTGTTGGTAGCGGCTGCGGTCCCACTGTTTCAGGGCGATCAATCCAAATGGCAGCACATTTATTTAACTTTTCATTATTCCTGGCAACTGATTTTTCCAGTGATTATCGTTATCTCTTTTCTTTTCCTGCTGATAGCCTGCGGTAGAAAAAAATTTAACGAACCCGAAATGAACTGGCTGCTGGTGGTAAATACCGTTGTGTTGCTGGCATACGTCATCGCCATTTTTATTAAGGTGATGCACATGGTTGGGTGATAGTTAGGTGAAAGGTTAAAGGCGAAGGGTAAAAGGTTTTTAAGATGGAACGGCACTTGGTCAAAAGTGTAATGTTTTGTACCTTTCGCCTTTAACCTTTTGCCTTTCACCCACAATCAAGTTTTATCTTCCGTAACCGCTCTCATATTTTTAGCGGCAGATTTTTTATCTTCCTGTCCGCTACCGAATAAATAGCCCCAGGGCTTCAGACTGTCAACGCGGTCGAAAATGATCTTGATAATAGCCAGCATCGGGATTGACAGAAACATGCCGGACAGGCCCCAGATCATTTCGCCCAAAACAATTCCCAGGAAGGTAACCAGTGCATTCAGTTTTACCTTTGACCCCACAATAGTTGGCAATAAAAAATTTGAATCCACCACGTGTATAAGCAATACACTTCCTGCTACTAATGCAGCGTCCCTCACGCTCCCTGTGGCAAATGTTATTATCGAACTGAGCAGCAAAGCTGTAAAAATGCCCAGGTAGGGGATAACGTTAAAAAGCGCTACAATAATGCCGAGCAATACTGCATATTTAATGCCTATAAAAAAGAAAAACGTGCAGGCCAGGCAAGCCACCACAAACATTTCAAGCAGCAATCCGAGGATATACTGCCTTAAAATGCTCTGGATATTTTCAACAATATCATGTACCACTGCGGAATGCTCATCGCTGAAAACCCAAACAATAAAGCGGATTAGCAGGGCGCGGTAAAGCAAAATTAAAAAAGTGAATATGAGGATAAAAACATAAAATAGCATGAGAGATGATACTGCGTCAAAAGTTTGACCAACAACTTCGCCGCCCGATGCCATAATCTTTTTTGTGGTATCCTCTACATATACCATCTGTTTGGAGGCGTTGATATGAAACGCATGCTGCACCCATTCAGAAAGGTCTTTTAAGGATTGGCCCACCTGGCTTTTTAACATTGGCCAGTCGCTGGCAAGACCGCCTATCTGCGAGCCAACCAGGTATAAGACACATCCCACAAAAACTAAAAGCAGGATAATGGAAAACAGGGAAGATAAAGTGCGTGAAAACCTTAGCTTTTTTTCAAAAAAAGTGGCGATCGGCAATAATAAAATGGCAAACAGAAACCCGAATATCAAAGGGTCGAGGATTTCTTTGGCCAGAATTACCAGGTACCCAAGAGCGATGAGCCCCACCAATACTAAGGAAAGTTTTTCGTAAAAAGGGTGTTCTGCTTTTTTTGCCGGCATAATTAACTAAGTGGTTTAAATATATTGATCAGTGAACACCTATTTTATTTAATGGTTTGAAGATAAGAATAATCGGGTAAAATAATTTTTTTAATAACAAATCGTAGAGACACCCCGATGTATCGGGGCGTCTCCGATGATTTTTCGGATACGACGATTTTGGCAGCTATTTTGCTCTTAATGATAATTATTTACCTAATGAACAATATTATGGCAAAGTATTCAGCAAAAGCACAGGAAAAAGTGCGCGAAAACATGCACGAGATGAAAGAAGGCAAATTAAGGAGCGGTCGCAGTGGTAAAAAAGTAACCGATCCAAAACAGGCTGTAGCTATCGGGTTATCCGAAGCCCGTAAAGAAGGTGCAAAGGTGCCGAAGCAGAAATAGTAAAGCAAATCAGACTTACGAAGTTTACAAAACTAAGTTTAACAGTGTGTTGTAAAAGCGTCCAAAATATCCATCAGCACCACGGCTTCATCAATAGAGCAGGGATTAGGCCCTTCATCATTAAAAAAAGCCACAATTTTTTCAATCATAGGCCGCTGGATGTGTTCAGGGTGTACAAAGGTCAGTGTTTGTTCTTCTTCGTCAGTTTTCCAGCTGATGTAATTGCCAAAAAACGGGAAGGTTATTTTTCCTTTTGTGCCGACGATCTCGCAGGTATCAGTAGTTTGGTTTTCGGCCACATTAAAACACCAGGAACCATTCACCACTATCTTATTTTTAAACAGTATTTGTCCGCAAACATGGTCATCGGCAGGCGTAGTATTTGACTGGTTTAACGAAAAACCGTTGTAATGCTCAGGCTCGCCAAAATAAAAAAGCATCAGATCAAGTTGGTGGGGGGCAAGGTCATGAAAATAGCCACCACCTGATAATTCCGGTTGCACCCGCCAGTTGTCGGCAACATTGGCAATCAACGCAGGTTTACGGCTTTGCCACATCCTGATCTGTACGGTGCGCACTTCGCCTATTAATTCGGTATCCAGCAACTGTTTCACTTTTAAAAACATGGGTACTGCGCGGCGATAATGCGCAACGGTGAGTTTTTGGTTAGGATGCTGTTTTACGGCTTCGGCAATTTGCCGGGCCTCGGCTGCATTGCGGGTTACCGGCTTTTCTACATAAACATTAAAACCTTTGTTTAAAGCACTTATGGCATAGTCCATATGTGATGCGGGCGGAGTAGCAATGTAAATGGCATTTAAGCCATCCTGTTTCATCAGTTCATTGGCATCGCTATACCAATTGCCCACGCCATGTCGCAAGGCATAGTCAGCCGCTTTTCCGGCGTCACGGCGCATTACGGCTGCAAGTTTGCTGCCTGCAATTTTATTAAACGCAGGGCCGCTTTTTTTTTCGGTTACATCGCCGCAGCCTATTATTCCCCAGTTGATAGTGTCACCCATATCTTTTTATGAGAGAATCAAGAGCCAGGAGTCAAGAACCAGGAAAAAAAATAAATCTTCCTTTCTTGATTCCTGGTTCTCGACTCTTGATTCTATTTTAAAATTGCTTCTATTTTGCCCAGTTCTTCTGCCGAAAACTCTATATTATCCAAACATTTCAACGAATCGGTTATTTGTTCCGGCTTGCTGGCGCCTATCAGCACCGAAGTTATGCGGCTGTCTTTCAGTATCCACGCCAGGGCCATCTGGGCAAGCGTCTGCCCCCGTTGCACAGCAATATCGTTCAACCTTGAGATCTGGCTGAGCCTTTCATCGGTTACATGGCTTTTTTGTAAAAAAACGCCTGATTTTGCGACCCTTGAATCTTCGGGAATACCATGCAGGTACTTATTGGTAAGGAGGCCCTGCGCCAATGGCGAAAAAGGGATACAGCCCACGCCATTTTTTTCAAGCACATCAAGTAAACCGCCTTCTACCCATCGCTCAAACATAGAGTATTTAGGCTGATGGATTAAACACGGAGTGCCCAATTTTTTTAATACGGAAATCGCTTCATTAGCCTTATCAGCCGGGTAGTTGGAGATACCCACGTACAGGGCTTTTCCCTGCCGAACGATCAGATCCAGGGCGCTCATTGTTTCTTCCAGCGGGGTTTCGGGGTCGGGGCGGTGATGGTAAAATATGTCCACATACTCCAGCCGCATCCTTTTCAGGCTTTGGTCAAGGCTGGATACAAGGTATTTCTTCGAGCCCCAATCGCCGTAAGGCCCATCCCACATCGTATAACCTGCTTTGCTCGAAATAATCATTTCATCACGATAGGCGCGAAAGTCTTGTTCTAAAATTCTGCCGAAATTTTCTTCGGCAGAGCCGGGGGGCGGACCGTAATTGTTAGCCAAATCGAAATGAGTGATACCGCTGTCAAAAGCGGTATGAAGGATCTTGCGGAAATTTTCAGCCGCATCCCCCCCTCCGAAATTGTGCCACAAACCCAGCGAAACTGCCGGGAGCCTGAGCCCGCTTTTTCCGCAGCGGCGGTATTGCATGTTTTTGTATCTGTCGGGCGATGGGATGTAGGTCATGATATTGAAAATCGTTTGCGGTTAAAAATAAGCTTTAATGTTAAACATGGCCGGATTTTATTGAGATTTTGCAAAAGGAAAATAGCCGCGCGCAATAACAATGAATGCAGCTTCACACCACCTCCGCCACCACAAAGGTACTTCCACCCACAAATACCAGGTCGTTTTCATTTGCATTTTGTTGAGCCATATGCAGCGCATCCTTAACCGTTGGGTAAACCTCACCTTTCAACCCAAAGCTTTCTGCTTTCAGCTTTAGGCTTTCAGCTTCCAACCCGCGTGGTATATCGGGCCTGCAAAAATAATAGGTGCAATCCGCAGGTAACATCGCCAATATCTTGCTGATATCCTTATCATTAACCACCCCAATCACAAAATGAAGATGATCATAGTTTACTACAGCAATATTCTGCAATACTTCCTGAATCCCTTCGGGGTTGTGCCCGGTATCGCAAATGGTTAAAGGGTGTTTGCTTAAAGTTTCCCAGCGCCCATGTAGTCCGGTTAAAGTTTTTACCTGCCTTAAAGCAGTTCTAACATGTTCATCACTAATTATAAAGCCCAGCTGGCGAAGTTCTTCAACCGCGCACAATACTGTTTTTACATTTTTAAGCTGATATGCGCCGGTGAGGTCGAGTTGTAAATGATAATAAGTGACCGGCGGATGCTTTTCGATTTTAAAATCAAGATATTCTTTTGTTCCCTCCGGCTTCTGATTTTCCTGGAGAATTTTCCATTCAGCCGATGCAAAACAAATAGGTGCATTTTGCGCGATGGCCTTGTCAACAAATATATCAACCACCTCACGCTGATATTCTCCTATAATAACCGGAATCTCAGGTTTAATTATCCCTGCTTTTTCGGCGGCGATCAATTGCAGGGTATCACCCAGGATATTCATGTGGTCCCAGCCGATATTGGTAATAACGGATAGGAGTGGGGTGATAATATTAGTGGAATCCAACCGTCCGCCAAGGCCTACTTCCACTATCGCAATATCAACTTTCTCTCTTGCAAAAAAATCAAAAGCGAGAGCTACGGTCATTTCAAAAAAGGAGGGTTGGATCTCATCAAAATCGGGTCGATGTTCTTCTACAAAATCAATTACCTCCTGCTCGCTGATCATTTGCCCGTTGATGCGGATTCGTTCCCTGAAATCTTTTAAATGCGGCGAAGTGTACAGCCCCGTTTTATACCCGGCTGTCTGCAAAATTGCCGCCAGCATATGCGAGGTTGAGCCTTTGCCATTAGTGCCGCCAATATGAACGCTTTTGAATTTACGCTGAGGATCATCCAACCGCCTGCAAAGTTCAATGGTGTTGTCAAGATTAGCTTTATAAGCGGATTGACCGACACGTGTAAATAACGGGAGCTGGCTATAGAGGTATTCGACGGTTTCTTTGTAGTTCATTGTTTTAGTCCATGGTCGATGGTCCATAGACCATGGCAAAAATAGGTTTTTGAGTGCAGAATAAAGTATGAACTGTTAGTCCATGGTCGATGGTCCATAGACCACGGCAAAAGTAGGTTTTTGGATGCAAAAAACTATGGACTATGGTCCATCGACCATGGACTATCCTCCTTACTCCACATCAAATGTGATCTTCACTTGCCCCTGTTGCGTTCCTGAACCGGGCGTCGACGACGTGAGGTGGGAGTTTTTTACCGCGTTGATACAACGGTTGATGAGGTCGAGGTCGTTCATGCGGGTTTTCCGGTCGGAGTGCGCTTCAACGATATTGCCGCTGGCATCAATGGTAACATCTACATATACAGTGCCGGGTGTATTGCTTGGGTTACGTACTTCGGGCAAACTAACAAAGCTCCATTGCGTACCTTTTACGCCATTGCCCGAACCGCCATTGCCATAGTTAGCAGCTAATGGCGAACCGTTTTTGCTTCCCTGGTTGCCCGGCGTAGTGGTGGTGCCATCACCTCCGCCTGATCCGGTTTTAGATGGACCATGATACAACGCGTTTTGATTTACTACTTCTTTATGTACCGGTTTAGCCGGTGTTGTGGCCACAGCCTTACTCGCTTTTTTCGAATTGGCGGCTACTTCGGGAGCATCTTCGTTGTTTTGGGTAACCACCTTTTCGTTGCTGGTAGCTACCTGGCTTTTTTGTTCGGTAGGTTGTGCCTGGGTTACTTTGGTGGGTTGTGTATGATTGGCTTTGGGCGATACCGATGGTTCTTCTACGCTATTAATATCGTTACCCATCCCGGCGTCAGTTGTGCCATAATTTACTACCATTCCGCCCGTGCCGTCATCCTGGATCGGGGGATCTTTAAAGATGATGAAATAACACAAAGCCATCATCACGGCAAGTATAATACCTGTTGCTAAAAACGACTTTGGATAATTATTTTCTTCCTGGTAATTCATTTGTTCAGATTGCAGATTGCAGATTGCAGTGTGCAATTTGCAGTTGTTTGTTAGTTAGCCGTTTGTATTTGCTAGCAGGCGCTGCAAACTGCCCACTACCAACTGCAAACTCATCTACTTCGGTATCGTTGCTAAAACGAGTTTTATATTTAATTTATTTGATATATCCATCACCTCAACAATCTCCTGTATGGCTACGGTTTTGTCCACATGTAATATAATGGTGAGATCAGGGGATATGTTTTTATAACTTGTTAACGCTGTTGGCAGATCTGCAAGTGCTATGGGTTTGTTATCTACCGTGTATTGCAGCTCCTTGCTGATGGTAACATTCAGTGTTTTTTTCGAGATCGGTTTGCCGGATGACGATTTTGGCAGTAGCAATTTGATTACGTTTGGGTTGGTAAGGGTCGCTGCTATCAGGAAAAACAGGAGCAGAAAGAACATTATGTCGTTCATGGCGGAGGTATGCACCTCTGCCGAAACTCCCCTTTGTCTTTTTCTTAAATTCATTTGCTCGGCTCTTCTAAAAGATCAATAAACTCAATAGCATCTGTTTCCAACCTTAGGATCACTTTCTCTACCATGATATTCAGGATATGATAGCCTACATAGGCCACAATACCCACCATTAAACCGGCTGCGGAAGTGATCATTTTTACATATAATCCACCAGATATAACGCCGATACTTAAGTTTCCTGTTTCGGATATATCATAAAAAATTTTGATAACACCGATGATGGTACCCAAAAATCCAAACATGGGCGCAATACCGGCAACTATACCTAAAATACCTATGTTTTTATCCAGTTTGGATACCTCCAGCTTGCCTACATTTTCAATAGCGCCCTCAATGTCTTTTATAGGGCGGCCTATGCGCAATAAACCTTTTTGCAACATACGGCCCAGCGGAGTATTACTGTTACGGCAAATAGCCTTGGCCGACTCGAGATTGCCAGATAAAATGCTCGCCCGCACCTGTATCATCAGGTTCGAATCGTCCTTTGAAGCTTTACGGATAGTAAAGTACCGTTCAAAAAAGATGACCAGGCCCAATAAAGCCAAAACACCTATCGGCACCATTACCCATCCGCCCTTTACCAGCAGATCGCCAAAACGAATTTCGTGGTCAGCGGCCACTTGCTGGCCGGCAGTTTTTGCTGTATCAATTAACTTGTGTGCTGTATCAGTTATCTGCGCGAATAATAATGTCATTTCTGTGATTTTATTTCAATGGTGTATGAATTTGGCTTTATCCTTCTTCTCTTTATTAAATCATTCATGGCGTTTTGGGCGCTATCCACAGTACTAAAAGTTCCTCCCGATACTTTTATAAGTGTGCCGGGAGCATCCGACAAAGTCAAAATTTTGGCATCTACACCCCTGCCTTTAAAATATTTCACTGCAGTTTCAGCCGTGGCCGGGGTTCCGTAGTTACCTATGATGATTTCAAACCTCGATGGTTTAACAGTATCTATCGGGGCTACTGTTTTTTTTTTTAGGCTATCAGCTAAGGTGGCTGCCTTTTTTAAAGAGTCGGGTTTTGCTACCGGCTTTGCTGCAGGTTCTACTACGGCGGTTTTGCCCGCAACTTTATTAAAAGACTCCTTTACTTTATCAAATGCTGCTGGGTAAAACTTGTAGATGCCGAATACTGCGAGCGCCAAAACTGCCACGGCTATCAAAACGATCAGCCATACGCTTATCCTCTTTTTAGGCTCAACTTCTTCTTCGTAATACTCGGGTTGAGGAACCGGTTTTACGTAAGCCGTGCTTACCTCCGCCGCTGGTGCAGGAGAGGGGGACGCGGTTTGTGTTTGATTAAAGACCGGTTTTTTTGTATCTACAGAAAGAGGCGCACCAACTTTTAGGATATCCACCGATGGGTAACCATAAAAAGCAGGATCTGCCGGGATCCGGTCGTTAGGTTTAAAAACAAGCTGGCCCTGCTCGGTATAAAAGGAGCCAAGATCGGAGAATAAATATTTTCCGTTGGCAGCATCTTCCTTTAATTTGCTGATAAATTTCTCAACAAAATATTTTGAAGAAGCAAGGGAAATATTCTTATTGTCAGCAACATACTGGGCAAAAGTATCATCTTCCTTCTCCTGTGGTACAAACTTTACCTGGTGATGGGGCGGATAAAACCTCGCTTCGCTGTCACTGTAATACGCTTTAATCCGCGAACGCACAAAATAGCCAAGGCCCGGAACGCTAACTTCGTCCTGTTGCCCTAAAAGTTCACTTAAATAATCGGCTAAATTCATTTTCGCTAAAGTACAGTTTATTATAAATATTTAAAACCTGCGTGGCTTTCACGTAAACAAGGCTTTAAATTTTGACAACATTTGTAGCTACCCTCTTTTCCGCTTGCGGAAGATAGGGTCGACCAGCGCAGCGCCGTCGGGGTGAGTAAACTCGCCGCCTTACATTGGCGCTAATGTCCGCCGGGTTGACTCACCCGGTCTTGCTACGCTCGACCACCCTCTCTTTTGCAGGCAAAAAAGAGGGTAGCCGCAATTATTTTTGTTTTTTGAACGCGTAAGCATTTGACAATTTATCAAAATTTATAGCCAACGCCGCCAAATATATTAAATCCATAGTCAGGATAATATATCCAGGTTTGATTTGTTCCGTCTAAAATATTATTTATATGTACAAATATGGATAATCTTTTGGTCGCCTTATATTCTACTTCGCCGCTCAGATCAACAAACGAAGGAATGGTTGTTGGCGTGGTACTTACCGAATTTGCGGGGTATGGGTCCATCGCCGATCCGCGTATAAACATCGAGCCGCTCACATTGATCAGGTTACTGATATGGATAACTGTGCCCGCTGTCAGTTTAAAAGTAGGCAGATTCCATGGCTGCTGGGTACCTGCAGGCATCTGGTATTGTTTAAATTCTACCCGTCCAAAAATATCCAGGTCGTCTGATGCTTTGTAATCCAGTTCCCCATTTAGTCCGTTAACCCTTGATTTACCGTCGGCATAAATCACCGTAAAGCGGTTATACCCCGTTGTAAAATCGAAATTGCTTACAAACAAAGGCATATCCTTTATCTGGTTGCGGAAGATAGTCGCCTTAAAGCCCAAACCTGGCAATATCGTGCCTTTCAAACCTGCAGCTATATCGAGCTGATCAACTGAATTTTTTATAGCGATATTTTGTCCCAGGAATGGGTTGGTATTCGAAAAATCAAGCAGTGACGACCTGTTTACATCGCCCTTGGCTTCTACAAAAATGCGAAGGTATTTAGGAATCAGCTGTAATTCCAGTTTCGCTGCCGGGAAAATGTGAAATGATGAAGTGAAGCCGAAGTTATCTACTATGTTTATTCCCGCTTCAATTTTATAACTGTCGCCCTGGAATTTTAAATAAGGGTTCAGTCTTACAAAGCTATTATTATAGTTGTAAGCGCTGTCCTGCTGGGTAGCCACATCAATGGAACCGGCAAGTCCCGCATAAAACTGGTTAATGGTTTCATTTAAAAAACCCGACAGTACCACATTGCTTTCTTTTGCCTGGTAGGCATCATTATACATATACCCGCTTAGCTTAAGTGCATAGGTAAAGTCATTAGGGACGTCTTTATAGTTTTTGGTCAGTTCGCCCTGGGCGCTTATGGTGCTGAAATGCTGTTTATCCAGCTGCAGGTTGGCTGGCGGAAGACCTGATTCATCAAAACCATAAAAATAATTACCCCGGTAGTTATAATTAATGCTGCCACTTAATGATGTTACTTCGCCAATACTTTTTCCAAATATGCCTGCTTCTTCGCGGTTCATTTTCTGGTCGGGCAAGGTACCACTCTGTGCAAAATGTTTTAAATAGCCACCAAATTGTAAGCCCTGGTCGCGGCCGTTATTAAAATAAGCTTCGCCAAAGGTGGTTTTTAAACTACCCAGCCCAACTTTTATATAGTTGTTGTTTAGGGCTGAATCCTGCTCCTTCGGCATTTTCATGGCGTTGAAAGGCTTGATATCGGTATTTAGCTCCAGCCGTTTATCGATTGGAAAATAGGTTAATGGTGCTTTAAAGGGTGTCTTATCCTCCAGGTCGGGGTTTATCCTGATCTTCACCGCATCTGCCAAAACCGGTTTATAAGCAGTGGTTACCACAATCTCTTCCGATAGGCTATTGCCGCTTACCGGCGCCTTTTTGGTGGTATCAATTTTAACTTTCGCCGCTTCATCACCAAGGCCTTTTGCCGTGGCCTTTTTTACCGGGGCTTTTTTTGCAATTGCTGCCGGTTTTTTGTGAATAACTTTCGCTGCGGGTCTCTTCGCTTTCTTGTGCTTTATTTGCGCATCAGCAGGAACAAAGTATAATGCTGATAGTAAGGTAAGCAGTATATATAGATGTTTGAATTTCATTGCTCGTCTTAATTTATTCTTTGTTGTCCTGTTTCTTTACTCCTGTGGTATCTGACTTCATATCCCGTTTCTTCACGCCGGTGGTGTCGGATTTCATTTCGGTTTTATTTCCCGGAGATAACTGATCCATCTTTTGCCTGGCCGTCGGCAAAATATCGTCGTCGCCTTTATAGTTGTCGATAATACTTTGCAGGGTAGCCTTTGCCTGGAAATTGTCCTTTAACGCCACATAGTTATCAGCCAGCAAAATGAAAGTTTTTGTTACCCAGTAATCATAGTTTGGCAGGTCTTTCACCAACTCAAAACAGGTTTTTTGCGATGCTTTATATTTGCCTTTCAGGTATTCTATGCGGGCAATGTTGTATTTAGCTTCGGCGGCAGCAATTGTTTTGGTGTTGGTAACAGTGTATCCAAATTCAGTTACTGCTTTTGTGGTATCACCCTTTTGCAGGTAAGCCTGGCCCGCGTACAGGCCGGTTTTGAATTTATCTTCCTGCGCCGTTTTTTCATTATCACGCACCAGTTTTACATAATTCAACGCATCGTCAGGCATTTCCATCTGCGAATAACAAAGCAGCAAGTTATTGATGGCGAAGGTATAATCGGCTTTATATTCCGAATTCACTTCCAGTTTCTTAAGGAAAACAACTGCCTCATTATATTTCTTTTGCGAAATGTAAAGCTTAGCCATGGCTATCAGCGACTGTTCGGTATAATTACTGGTCCAGTCATTTAAAATCACATTATAGTCATTAACTGCTTCCTGCGGGCGGCCCAGGTTTACCAAACTCTGCGCCCTGATGAACCGCGCCCCTTTTTCGTAAATGGGTTTGGTTGGGAATTTATCAAAATAGGCATTTACTGCACCCACTGTTCCATCCCAATCGCCCCTTGCATACAGGTTATTTGCCGAGGTGTACATAATGTTTTCCTGGTCGGCCGTGGTGTAGTTTGCAATAGGCACCGTAGCGGCATAAGTAATAAACGTTTGCCCGTCGCCTTTATCAGTGTAGATCTTTTCAATTTGCTTAAGCGCCTGTTTAGCTTCATCGGTTGACGAATAATCCTGCACCACTTTCTTAAACGATTCAATCGCCAGGTTATCGTTCCCTGCATTGTAGTCTATCAATCCAATAGTAACCAATGCCCGCGGCACATAGCTGCTGGTAGGATATTTCTGGATCATATCCAGCATGGCGCTTTTGGCTTTTAAGGTATCGTTCTTTAAGTAATAGGTATAAGCAATCTCAAATGAAGCATCGTCGGCATAGTCAGATTTAGGGAACTTGCTCAAAACGTTATTCAGCGTGCTGATCTTGGTATCCGGGGCACCCTGCAGGCCCTGGATCATACCGCGCTGAAACAAAGCGTAATCTTCGCCCTGGCTCCGGCGCTCAATAATCTTGTTGTAATAATCCAGCGCCCGGCCATAGTTCTTTAATACAAAATAGCTGTCGCCCAGGCGGGTTATGGCATCGTTAACGGTATTGGCATCTTTTTCGTCGCCATCCAAAAACTTCAGGAAGTAAGTAGCGGCAGTTTTATATTTTTCTCCGCCAAATGCAGCATAGGCCAGCGCATAATTGGCATAATTGTAAACAGGAGTTTCGGGGGCATCCGGCATGTCCAAAAACTTCTGGAATGTTTCAACCGATTCATCATACTTACGAACTTCGTACATGGATTCAGCCATCCAGTAAGTGGTTAATGTTGCAATACGCGAATCAACCGGGTGCTTTAACGAGCGCAGGAATATGCCGATGGCATTTTCAAATGCACGTTCGTTATAAAATTCGAGACCACGGTAATAAGTGACTTTTTGGTAGGCTGCCGTTGCACTGGCCGATTTATTGGGGATAGGCTCCAGTATATCCACAGCTTCGGCGTAATTGTGCGAATTAAGGAGTTCTTCGCCCAATAAAGTTTTCACTTCGTCGGTACGTTTGGCCTTTGGATAGTTTTTTAAATAGAGCCTTGTGGCATCCAGCGCCTGGTTGTTGTAATCCAGTTCGTAAGATAATTTGGCATACTCGTAAAGCGCATCTTCCTGCAATTGCCTGTCAAAACTCAGCTTTGATGCCAGGAAATAAGCGCTGCGGGCACTTTGTTTATTATTCAGTTTCAGAAAGACGTCGCCCAGTGTATAATCTCCGTTCTGGCTGAACACATCATTCTGCTGTTGCAATTTCTCCAGTTCGGTGGCCGCTTTGGTGTAATTGGCCACCTTGTAAAAAGTATACCCCATTTGATAGGTATCCTGGGTGTTTTGGGTTTTGCCGAGGTCCTCGTTTTCAAAGCGGGTATAATATTTGGCGGCGTCGGGATAATTGGCTTTCGCGAAATAAGAAGCGGCGATCAGTCGCAGCATTTCCTTTTCGTTTTGCTGGTGGGTACTGTTGATGATGGGCACCGCATAACTGATCACATCATCATAACGATTATCAAGGAAATATACAGCAGTAATGTAATAAGGATAGCTGTTCTGGTACTTCTTTGAGTTTTTTAACCTTTGGAAATTTACCAGGGCCAGGTGATAATCCTTATTCATATAAGCGATATAGGCAAAATAATAGGTAGCATCGTCGGTGTATTCCGAATGGCGACCTTTTACTTCGCTGAAAAGCTCCTGGGCGTGTTTATAGTCGTTGGTGGAAAAATAGGCATAACCCTTCCGGAATTTATATTCGGTATTTTCACGCCCGCTTAATTCATCGGCCTGCACTTTATCAAACCATTCCAAAGCTTCGGCCCATTGCTCGCGTTTTGAATAGGATTTACCAATCTGGAAGTAAGCCAATTTGGTAAAGGGGTTTTCGGGATGTTCCTTGATAAACCTCAGGAACATACTTTCGGCATCATCATTCTCCAGTTCAAGCGCACACAAAGCCTCGTAATATTGGGAATTCTCTTTTAAAAGAGATAATTCCGATTCGAAACGGGATTGTGTACCTGCTTTAAGTTTTGATTGTTCAATCAGCCGGAATTGCTGGGCTGCGGCAACATACTCGCCTTTATCAAGCAGGTCAGTAGCTGCATGATAGGTATTATAAACCTGGAACGAAGGGTTTTGCTGGGCGTATAATCTGGTGGCAAGAAATAGCGGAACAAGAAGGGCGACGTATTTATATCTTATCATAGGGCGCGAACTAACGATGAGCAAAAATAGCTAAACGCATAAGCGAATTCCACAATAGTAATACACATACTGTGGAGAACATCGTTTTGTAAACGGATAAATTTAACGGGATGGTATTGGTGTGGAAAACTTTAAGATTGTTAAGATGTGTGATTTGTTGGTTAAATTTGATAATTCTTCGCCTGAATTTTCGTTATTGGTCAACACAATGAACAAGCCTTTTTGTTTCCTTTTAATATTTGCGGCCCTGGTTTTTACTGGTTTTAAACCTGCTAATAATCAGCAGGATACCATCTTGCTAAAGGATGAACAATTGCCCATAATACCCAAAGAATTTTATATAGAAAATGTGATTGATGAACGCCCGGATAAAAGCGGTGTACTATGGTGTTCTTCTATATTTAGAGAGAGCATTGCCCCAGATAAGCCCTACGACTTCGCGGGCGGGAGCTTCGCGGCGATTAAACGGTTTATCGGCCATAACCTGCCAAAAAACAAAACTCTCAGGCCATTAATCATCCGGCTTAAACAGTTTAAAGCAGGTGAACTATTGTTGGAGGGTGGCCACATTAACGGTGACGTTTCGCTGATCATGTCATTTAGCCTGCTTCGGGATGATGGCGACACCATCCACCTGGTTGATTACAACGGTAAAACAAAATATACCCGCAGCGGCGGTTCTATACAAGATGCCGAACCAGCCTTAAGGCATATGCTTGAAAATGGTTTGACCTATTTAAATAGCTGGATGAACAGGCAGGCGCCTGTTAACATCAATCTGGCCAAGACAGTGAAAGTCACCTTTACAGACCATACGGAGAAAACTGAAGGCGATACGATTTATTATTCCTTCAACAGACCGCTTTCCTGGGATGATTTTCGGGGAAAAGTGCCCCAAAGCAGGTTTGACGCCGAGGTGTTTGCAACGATAGGGTATAACGAAAAAACAACGGTTACGAACGGTGCGATCAATCTTGAACTGGATATGAAAGTTTGTTTACCCAAAAGCGACTGCTGGGTAAAAGCGGGCGACCAAAATGATTACGCTTTGAACCATGAACAGCGGCATTTTGATATCGCCAGAATAGTGGCCGAACATTTTAAACAGCGGATAAGAGCCGAAAATTTACCGGTAAGTAATTACGACGGACCGATCAACGTGGATTACCTGGATGCCTACCGCGAAATGGATAGTCTACAAAAGCAATATGATGATGAAACCGGCCACGGCGCCAACCACGCAGCCCAGGAAACATGGAACGAACGAATTGACAAAGAGTTGAAGATGATTGGTCATTAGTCATTGGTCATTGGTCATTGGTCATTGGTCATTGGTCATTGGTCATTGGTCATTGGTCATTGGTCATTGAAATTTGGGCGGGTAATTTAGTACTTTTGTATGGTCAACTAGTCTCTAATCACTAAAAATGTCTGTACTACACGAACGCATAACCAGTTTTAATAAAGACCGCCTGCCTGAAATCGTTAAGTTAAAATATAAGACCATGGCCCAAAATGTGTTTGTTTTTTTCAGGGGGACATGCCATTTGTTTTATGAAGACCTTTCGGCCGCCAAAGAACTCCCGCCTTCGCCTTTAACCTGGATTTGCGGCGACCTGCACCTTGAAAATTTCGGTAGCTTTAAGGGAGATGACCGCCAGGAATATTTTGACCTGAATGATTTTGATGAAGCGCTACTGGCCCCCGCAGCCTGGGAAGTGGTGCGAATGGTTACCAGCATATTTGTCGCATTTGAGAGCCAGGGCCTAAAAAATGAGGAAATCATTAAAATGGCCCGCCTGTTTTTGAATACCTATGCAAGTGTTTTGAAAAATGGGAAAGCTTTGATTGTTGACTCGCGTACGGCGGCAGGGGTAGTGGATGATTTTTTAAACAAGGTTAAAGGACGCAAGCAAAAAGAGTTGCTTAAACGGCTGGCGGTTTCAAAAAATGGAAAATTTAAGGAGTTGTTATTGGATAACCGGCACCTTGCGATAGATGAAAAGTTAAAAGGTGAATTGATCGCTCACATCAGCGATCTTGTAAAAAAACATAGTTTTTCGGATGAAAATTTTAAGGTAATTGATGGTGTTTTCAGGATTGCGGGTACCGGCAGCCTGGGTGTTAAAAGGTATTTGTTTTTATTAAAAAACCTGGATATAAAAAACAAGTACCTGTTTCTGGATATGAAGCAGGCATTAAGCTCGTCGTTAACGCCTTATATAAAAACTGATCAGCCGGAATGGGATTCGGAAGCTGCAAGGGTTATTGCGATTCAAAAGCGGACGCAAAATGTGTCGCCGGCTTTATTGAACACCACATCTTTTAAAAATGAAACCTATGTTTTAAAGCAAATGCAGCCCATTGCCGATAAAATTAATTTCGAACTGCTAAAAGATCATTATCTCGAAATTGATAAGGTAATTACTGATATGGCCATGTTAACCGCGTCGGCGCAATTACGCAGCAGCGGACGCCAGGGATCCGCTGTTGCAGATGATTTGATAGCGTACGGAGAAGATAGCAAATGGGGCGATGTTATATTGAAATATGCGCAGCAGTATGCAGGTGTGGTTAATAAAGATTATGCAGCGTTTGTTTCCGGCTTTAATAAAGGATTATATCAATAGAAACCTTTTATTCGGGCGTTTTAAGTAAAAGTTAACCTTTATTTATTTTTACATAAAAACTCTTTTTACATTTAGCACAAAAGTATTTTTTATATGGTAATATAAACGAAAGTTGTTTTAATAGCCAACCTCTGTGTACCTGAAAGTGAAAGGATTGCCCGCATATGGGGCAAAGCTTTTTTGCTGCCGGTTTTGCCGCTAAGGTCAACATTTTCTGTTCTTTAGTAAGATGTCGGAAATTTAGATAATTTTATTGAATTGCAGTTAAAAAACAATGAAAGATACGCAATTTGTGTTATCGTGAAGAAAAAATAGATAATTGATTATCAATGCCATACGTAAAATTTACGTTTGCAATGGAGGCATACATATCTTCTTAAAGGGAGAAAGAAAAGGAAAACTTTAACTAAAGGCCCCCGGTGGATCCGGGTATCACAAACAGACTTACACTTATGGCAATGATAAACCTTTTTTTCAGTTTTTACTAAATCATGCAAGGTCGCAACCATTGTAATAGCGAGTGGTTTTTAATAAAATATTAAGTTTATCAAATATATTAAAAAAAACTTTTAATATATAAAGTAAATATTATGATTTTTTTATTTTTTCTTTATATTTTATATCCCACGCGCTCAAAATATCTTAAAAAGCTTCGCCAAGTGCCAAATTAATATCCGAAAAACCTTTGCTTACCCCATAGTCAATACAAATATTGGTATCGGACTTTTTGTTGAATTTTATACGCAATCCGGTACCGGCAGCAGGATTTACATAAGCAAAATTGTGGCTATTGGCTTGACTTGTTGAATTTATATTAGCAAACACAACAAAGCCAAGCAGGCCGTTTCGGGTAATGTCCCTGCGGTATTCAGTTTCAAAGTAAGCTAAAGCTTCGCCGCGGTACCTGTTCTGTTCAATGCCGCGCCCCGAACGCTGGTAGGGGTCGTTGCCTATGCTTGGCAGCAAAAGATATGGGGTGCCGGATGAAATGGTCGTCCAGTAATAAGTCCAGAAGGCCAGTTGGTTTTTTAGCCCGGAATTACTTAATGAGATATATTTCCGCAGATCGATATAAACCGACCGCGAGTTATTGTCGCTCCCCAAAAGCTTGGTGTTATTCCGGTAAATAATGTTTGCGAAAGCACCGGGCAGCGGATTAAATGAATTTTCGCGTGTATCATACAGCGCATTAAAAGTAATGGCCGACGAAAACGAGTTTGTACCCTGGGCCGTGCCATATTGATAATTGGTAAAATTGGTAAGCGGCATTGAGGGGATTGTATTGATA
>Ga0206938_1082_pt1 | contig 26388 bp, 14 predicted proteins | sample Alteio_BWOrgHeat_12_FD_152918 | JGI IMG/M metagenome (GOLD analysis project Ga0206938, IMG submission 152918) | Enriched cells from forest soil in Barre Woods Harvard Forest LTER site, Petersham, Massachusetts, United States -... | ecosystem: Environmental > Terrestrial > Soil > Temperate forest >... | reverse complement strand
CGTCCTTTTGTTTTGTTGTGAAATTAATTTAGGGATCAGCTTGATGTAATATTTTTAAATTACACTGATATTACACTTAAATGTTTAAATAATACGGCATTAAAAAAATGTGCGGGCATAAATAAGGGCCAAAAATACTCTCGCAGTTCTTTGGCCCTACATCTACCTATGAAAAACAACCCGTTGAGTGGGCGCAATTCAGGATTCAAAGAAGATGCCAATAATAAAACCATCTTTATCAGCTTAAATAATTTTGCATCTTATTTTTTTGAACTATAAATTGTAGAAATCGTTTCTCAAATAATTGGCATTATTTACACAACTGCAATTGGGAAAGATGATAAATATTGCATTGGCTGTGGTAGCCTTGTTATTATTTAGCCTCCTTAAAAACCCAGGGTTAAATCGCGTTAAACCAATAATAAGGTAAACTATCCGGAAATAAAGTTGTTATACGATTATGGATTTAAACATTTTTTTATTGGCAACTGATCCGAATAATACCTGCCGGGATGTTATTCATTCAAGAGATACCCATTTAAAAATAAGGGTATTTTGCCTCGATAAAGAACAGTTTGATCCCGATGGCAGCGAAATTCAGCTTTATGGGTACGCCGGCAGGAAATTATATGCGTTTGAAACCATCGATATAATGGCCGAAGATGCATTGGACGTTATAAGTGCCATCCAGTGGTATGCCGAATATATTAATTTCCCCCAGATGGAAATATTGCCCGACGATCCACGCGAGGGGAACCACATAGCAGTTTAGGTATTATTGCCTCAATTCACCATAAATTTATATTTCCAGGTAAATAATTAATTTAGTCCATAGATTTAAATATCACCTGATAAAGTTTGCATTCATAAATTAATATTCATCCATAATTTTTTATTATTGGTAACAATATTACTGGTATTACTTAACCAACAATTAATTAACAAAATTGTTACCCTGCGCTCCGTATGTTTTTCACACTTTTACAAAACATAACAATGTTTATGTATGTAAAGATAAATACCTGTAAAATATTTATATCCAGGGAGATAATTATGACATATTCATTAATAAAAAAGCAAATCATCCAGTTTTAAAATGCAGAATATATTTTTTAGCCCGATAAAAGCCCGTGTTTTATTGCTTAATGCCTGTTTGGTTTGTTCGTCGTTTTTTGTTGCTGCACAAAATTCGAAAACAAAAAGCGTGACCGCGCCCGAAGTTGTACCGGACACCAGCAAGGTAAGTTTGTTGAGACCAGTGACTGTAAAAGATAGCGGCAACAACAATTCGGGTGAGTATTTAACATTAGCACAGTGTATTGAATATGCCAAACAACACCAGCCTGCGGTAAATATTTCACAGATCAATATCGACGTAGCAAAAACAACCAACCTGATCAATTTATCAACCGCTTTGCCGCAGATAACTGCGTCAGGCGATCTGATACACAATATACAGCAATCACAAGCCAACGCAAGCACCACGGGCAGCACCACTACTGGCAGCACGTCATCCACGGGCCATAGTTACACGTTTGTTCCAGGCATAGCAGTTTCGCAATCAGTATTTAATCCAACCCTTTTGTATGCTTATAAAAGTGCGCCCCTGTATGTTAAACAGGCACAGCAGCAAAGTGATAGCACCAAAATATTCCTGATATCAGCAGTGAGTAAGTCGTTTTATACTTTATTGCTTACGTTGGAACAGATAAATGTTTTAAAGGAAGATACCGCACAATTTGGTAAAAGTTTCCGGGATGCTTATCACCAATATAAGGGCGGCATTGTTGACGAAACAGATTATGAACAGGCAGAAATAACCCTGAATAATACAAAAGCACAATTAAAACAGGCTAACGAAAACGTGATCCCGCAGTATGCTACACTAAAACAGTTAATAGGGTACCCTACTGACAAGCAGTTCAATGTGGTTTTCGATACGCTTGAAATGATGAAAAGCATCCACGTTGATACAACGGAGCAACTTCAATTTGAAAAGCGAATTGAATTTCAGTTACTGGGCACCAATAAAAGTTTACTGGATCAGCAGGTGAACTATTACCGCTATTCTTTCCTGCCAACGGTTTCTGCTTTTTATAATTACAACCTGGCTTACCAAAACAATCATTTATCCGATCTTTTCTCTACTTCGTACCCCAGCTCGCTGGTAGGCATTTCAATAAGTGTCCCTATTTTCACCGGGTTTTACAGGCTCAATAATTTGCATAAAGCCAAATTGCAGGAACAGGTGCTCAATTGGCAACAGACAGATTTGAAATCGCAAATAAATGTTCAATATACCACTGCATTAGCCAGTTATAAAGGTAATTACTACAATTTGCAGGTATTGCAGCGTAACGTAGAGCTTTCAAGGCGGGTTTATTTTGTGGTGTCGCTTCAATACCGGCAGGGTATCATTCCATATTTAAATGTGATCACCGCCGAAACTAACCTGATAAATTCAGAAATAAATTATTTAAATGCCTTATTCCAGGTATTGTCAAACAAAATTGACCTGGAAAAAGCGATGGGAAATATTTCATACTAATTGCACAAAAATCACACAGCCCAGATATGAACAGAGTTGTATTAAGTACCATTTTTTTAAGCTGCCTGGTAGTTACAGCGTGTACAAAAAAGCAGGCGCCGCCTAACCCCGAGGTGCCGGTTAATTTACTAAAACTAAAACCAAAGACGGTATTGTACTACGAAAAAATTCCGGCAACTACCCGCGCACTAAACCAGATAAATTTACTGCCGCAGGTATCGGGCGCTATTACGGGCATGTTTTTTACCGAAGGTACACAGGTAAACAAAGGACAAAAACTGTACGAGATTGACGAGCGCCTGTACAAAGCAGCTTATGACCAGGCTGTTGCTAACTTAAATGTATCTCAAAGCGGCTTGATTGAGGCACAGCAGGACGCCGACCGCTATGTATATCTTAACAAGTATAACGCAGTAGCCAAACAGCTTTATGACCATGCTGTAGTTACCCTGGAGCAGGCAAAAAGTACCGTAAAAGCTTCGGAACAGCAAGTAAAAACGGCCAAAACCAATTTAACATATGCAACTGTATATGCGCCGTTTACAGGCACCATCGGTATAAGCCAGGTTAGGTTGGGCGAAGTGGTAAACCCGGGTGTTACTACGCTGGATACCCTTTCGCAAGACAACCCTATGGCGGTTGATTTCATCATCAACGAAAAAAATCTCCCTTTCTACGAAAAGCTGCAGCATGAAAAAATAAAGGTCGACTCGCTTTTCAGTCTGTTAATGCCCGATAATTCGCTTTATGGTCATTTAGGCAAGCTGTCAATAATCGACCGCGCGGTTGATCCGCAAACCGGCACCATTCGCGTAAGGCTGGTTTTTGATAACCCCGATTTTTATCTGCGGGCTGGCATGAGTTGCGTGGTACGTGTGCATAATCAAGATATTGGGCCGCAACTTGTTGTACCAAACAAAGCCGTGGTGGAGCAGATGGGCGAATACTTTGTATACGTAGCAAAAGATACGTTGATAAAAGTGAGCCCCGACAGCCTGAAAAAAATGGATAAAAAGGCTGCTGCCAGCGCCAATAAGCCGAAGCTGATTGCTGTGCAAAAAAAGGTACAAACCGGGCAGATAATAGGGGCTGATATCATTATTAAAAGCGGCATTAAGGCCGGCGACAAGATAATTGTTGACGGTTTGCAGTCATTGCACGACGGTGTCCGCATTACAACCGCCAATAAGGTAGGTCCGGGCGGCGGCAAGGGCGGACATTAATAGTAGAGCCGGGAATCAAGAGTCAAGAATCAAGAGCCAAGAATCAAGACAGAGGGAGTTTGATAAGAAATAAGGTTAAAGAAAAGAGCTAAAAAGGCCGTTGGTTGACGAGTATGAAAACAAAGTGTTTTTCATCCTGGCTCCTGGTTCTTGACTCTTGGTTCTTAACCCAAATGACATAAATAAAGTATGATCGCTAATACCTTTATAAAGCGGCCCGTAACCGCAATAGTTATTTCTATTGTGTTGGTAATTACCGGCACCGTTAGTATTTTAGTTTTGCCGATTGACCAATACCCTGATATTACCCCCCCGGTAGTGCAGGTGAACGGACAGTTTATCGGTGCCGATGCCCAAACTGTGGAACAAACGGTGGCAACGCCTATTGAAGAACAGGTAAATGGCACGCCCGGTATGGAGTACATGCAAAGCAACAGTACCAACAATGGCGCGATGCAGCTTAACGTAACTTTTAAAATAGGCACACCGATTGACGTTGCCGCGCTCGATGTGCAAAACCGGGTGAGTATTGCAACCCCGCTGTTGCCTGCTGCGGCCAGCCGCCTGGGACTTACCGTACGTGCGGTTAACCCGAGCATGCTGATGATGGTGGCCATATACGCCCCTAATGATACGCATAACATCACCTTTCTTGATAACTACACCAATATTTTTATCCAGGATGCGCTGCTACGCGTACCCGGAGTGGGCACAATAAGCCGGTTTACCGATGACTTTAGTATGCGTGTTTGGATGAACCCGCAAAAAATGGCTACTTACAGCATTGAGCCACAGGACATTATTACTGCACTTACAGCCCAAAACGTACAGGTAGCTGCGGGTACGGCGGGTGTGCCGCCGCAAGCGCCAACGCAAACTTATGAACTGGGTATTTTGGTAAACGGCCGCTTAAGCACAGTTCCGGAGTTTCAAAACATCATTATAAAAAATAATCCTCAAACCGGCGAACTTGTTTACCTGAAGGACGTTGCCCGCGTAGAATTGGGTAAATTTACTTTTTCGAGCAACTCATTTGTGGACGGGCACCGTGCATCTTATTTGCAAATATACCAAGCGCCCGGCAGTAATGCGCTCCAAACAGCCAACGGCGTTTACGCGGCGCTTGCCAAGTTGAAACAAACTTTCCCGACAGATGTTGCCTACAGCGTTCCGTTTGAAGCGGTAACCGTTGTAAAAGTTTCGATGACGGATGTAGTCAAGACTCTATTAATGACGCTTGGCCTGGTAGCTATCGTGGTGTTCCTGTTCCTTCAAACATTCAGGTCTACCCTCATCCCCATTCTTGCCATACCAGTATCTATTTTCGGCACATTTTGTTTTTTTATCCCGCTTGGCTTCACTATCAACACCTTAACCATGTTTGGCTTTGTGCTGGCTATTGGTATAGTGGTGGATGATGCCATCATTGTGGTTGAGGCCGTGCAGCATTATATCGACCATGATAAGATGTCGCCGAAGGAGGCAACCTACCAGGCGATGAAGGATATCTCCGCTCCTGTTATAGCCATTGCGCTTATCCTGGCTGCGGTATTCGTACCGGTGGGATTTATTCCCGGCATTGTGGGCAGGTTGTACCAGCAGTTTGCCATCACCATTGCCATTTCGGTAATCATATCCGCTTTTATCGCGCTCTCGTTAACACCAGCGCTTTGTACATTGCTGTTAAAGCCTACGGATGAATCAAAAAAGCACAAAGGTCTTACGGGGTGGTTTACTAAGTTTAACGCCTGGTTTGAGCGGGTAACCGCAAAATACACCGAAGGTGTACGCCGGAGCATCAAAGGGGCCAGGTATATCGTTATCCTGCTGATTTGTGTTTGTGTGGGCGCTTACTTTCTGTTCCAGTCAAAGCCAACCGGTTTCATTCCATCCGAAGACGACGGCAATTTATATGTAACTTACCAGTTGCCCCCGGCATCATCTACTGCCCAGTCGGTTAATATCATGACCAAACTGATGAAGGTAGTTGCAGGCACTCCCGGCGTTGGGCATTATGCCGCACTATCGGGCCTTAATGTGGTAACTAACGCTACTAACTCCAATAATGGCACTATCTACGTACAGCTGAAGCCATGGGACGAACGCTCGGGCGATGAGCAGCAGGTACCGGGCATTATCAAGGTACTGCAAAAACGCATTGCCGATGCCGGTGTTACAAATGCTGCTGTTGAAGTAATACAACCTTCGCCCCTTCCCGGTGTTGGCTCAACTATAGGTTTCAGCATGCAGATAGAGCAGCGTAGCACCAATGATAACCTACAGGATTTTGAGCACGTAGTTAACCGTTTTGTTGATTCGGCTAATAAAAACCCGGCGATTACCAAGGCTTTTACCTTTTACACTGCTCATACACCTAATATGAGTCTTTCGGTCGACCGGGAAAAATGTGAAAAATTAGGGGTCAGCATACAGGATGTTTTTACCACTATTGAGGCTTTTACAGGCAGTTTGTATATCAATGATTTCACGACTTATAACCGCACCTTCCATGTGGTGGTTCAGGCCGATACTGTTTACAGGGCGCTGATAACGGATATGGAAAAGTATTACGTGCGTAACTCCAGCAATAAAATGGTACCGCTGGGCGCCGTCATCAGTTTTAAGCCTGTTGAAGCGGCCCCGCTGATCTCCCACTTTAATATTTTCCGCTCTGCAGAGATAGACGGATCTTCGCCGCCGGGTGTTAGCTCAACCGATGCACTCGCCGCGTTGACGACATTGGCCAACAAACAACTGCCACAAGGTTATACCTATGAATTTTCGGGCCTAAGCTACGAGGAATTGAAAGCCGGTTCCGTAACTATGTATATTTTTGCTTTCTCTCTCACCTTCGTCTTCCTGTTCCTGGCTGCGCTTTATGAAAGCTGGTCGGTGCCGTTTTCGGTACTCCTTGCGGTGCCGATAGGCGCTTTTGGGGCCATTTTAGCATTGGAACTGGTGCCATCGCTTACGGATAACGTTTATGCGCAGATCGGTTTGATCACACTGATAGGCCTGGCAGCAAAAAACGCGATCCTTATTGTGGAGTTTGCCAAGGTCCGCGTGGACCGTGGCGAGGACCTGCTTGCATCTACACTCGAAGCAGTGAGCCTTCGTTTGCGCCCGATCATCATGACTTCTCTGGCTTTCATACTCGGTGTGCTTCCATTGGTTTTTGCAACCGGCGCGGGTGCAGTGGCCCGTCGTACAATAGGCCTGACCGTACTGGGGGGGATGACTGCGGCTTCTACCATAGCCATTTTCGTGGTGCCGGTATTGTTTGTTCTCATCACGCGCTGGGCCTACGGCAAGGAGAAACTGGAATATCTGAAGGCACATCACCTGGAACTGATGGAAAAAGCGAAAAAAGTTGAAGCACAGAATATCGACCCGGAACTTGAATTTGAATTGCAGAAATCACGTGACTTGAGTAAGTCCTGAGTCTAAAGTCGTCCCGATAGCTATCGGGAGTCTTAAGTCGGGAGCAGAGTAGAATAATGAAACTTGCTGACTTAACATTTTGACTTTAGACTCAGGACTTTAGACTCAGGACTTTAGACTTAAAAAAAAATGATTGCCAATACTTTTATAAAACGGCCGGTAACCGCTATCGTCATTTCCCTTATTTTGATGATATCCGGGGTGATATGCATTTTCAACCTTGCCGTTGACCAATATCCTAATATTTCGCCACCAAGCGTAGGGGTTAATGCCAGCTATACTGGCGCTGATGCGCAAACGGTAGAGCAAACTACGGCTATCCCTATTGAAGAGCAGGTAAATGGCACGCCCGGCATGGAATACATGCAAAGCAGCAGCAGCAACAGCGGCAGCATGAGCTTGCGGGTAACCTTTGATATTGGGACCAACCCACAGATCGCAGCGCTTAATGTGCAAAACCGCGTTGGGATTGCAGCGCCGCTTTTACCAGCCGTTGTGAGTAAACTGGGGGCAACCGTGCGCGCCAGCAACCCGGACCAATTGATGCTGGTGGCCATCTACTCGCCAAAAAAGACACATAATATAACCTTCCTGGATAACTATACCAACACATTTATTGAGGATGCTATTTTAAGGGTACCGGGTGTAGGTGATGTGCAGGCGCGTACCGATCAGTTTGCCATGCGGATCTGGCTTGATCCCGATAAAATGGCATCATATAACTTGATGCCATCGGATGTAACTGCGGCGCTTAGCGGCCAAAACGTTTACGTTGCTGCCGGCTCTGTTGGTGCGCCACCCCAGAACCCGAACCAGGCCTTTGAAACCGGCATTGTAGTAAACAGCATGCTTAGTAAACCCGAGCAATATGAAAAGCTGATTGTTAGAAACGTGCCCGGGACAGATAAAATGATCTATCTGAAAGACATTGGCCGCGTTGAACTCGCCAAGTTTACTTACTCGGGCGGTTCTTTTGTTGATGGTAACCGTTGTTCATTGTTAATGATCTTTCAATCGCCGGGAAGCAATGCCCTGCAAACCGCTGATAATGTTTACGCAAAACTTGCAGAATTAAAAAAATCGTTCCCGCCGGATGTTCAATACGTTGTTCCCTTTGAATCGGTTACTATCATCCAGGTATCCATGCAGGAGGTGATCGGGACACTGATAAAGGCGCTGATATTGGTTGCCCTGGTTGTGTTCCTGTTCCTGCAAAGCTGGCGCGCCACCATCATACCGATATTGGCCATCCCGGTATCCATTTTGTCCACGTTCTGTTTTTTCCTCCCCTTAGGGTTCACCATCAATACACTAACTATGTTTGGGTTTGTGCTGGCTATCGGGATAGTGGTGGACGACGCCATCATTGTGGTAGAGGCCGTACAACATTATATTGATGAACAGCACATGTCGCCTAAAGAAGCGACGTACCATGCCATGAAGGAAATATCGGCGCCGGTAATTGCCATCGCCCTTATTCTGGCTTCTGTATTCGTTCCGGTTGGGTTTATCCCCGGCATTGTTGGCCGGCTTTACCAGCAATTTGCTATCACCATAGCCATTTCGGTAATTTTTTCAGCCTTTATCGCGCTGTCGTTAACGCCAGCCCTTTGTACGCTTTTACTGAAGCCATCGCACCATGTTGCCGGGAGTAAAAATTGGATCGACAGGTTTTTCGCCTGGTTTGACCGCGTTTTCTTTGCCCGCTTTAACCGCATGTTCGATAGGCTCAACGGCAAATATGCCAATGGAGTGAGGCGAAGTATAAAAAACTCGAGGTATATTGTCATCTTGCTGGTTGCTATTTGTGCAGGCGCCTGGATGTTATTTATAAAAAAGCCATCGGGCTTTGTGCCTTCGGAAGACGGCGGACGGTTATTTGTAACTTATACCATGCCTGATGCTTCCTCAACCACAGCCTCCAACGCTGTGCTGGCAAAACTGATGAAGATAGTGGGTTCAACGCCGGGCATATTGCACTTTGTGGGTTCGTCGGGCTTTAATATACTTGGCGGCGGCGGTAATAACAGCGGCACCATGTTTTGCATGTTAACGCCCTGGGATGAACGAACCACCCCTGACAAAAAAGTGCAGGGCATAATGGATAATATTAAAAAGCGGGTAGCAAAAGCTGGTATAAAAAATGCTACAGTAGTAGCAATTCAACCCCCGCCGATAAGGGGCATCGGGATTGCAGCAGGTTTCTCCATGCAAATAGAACAGGGAAACTCGACGGATGACATCCATGCATTTGAGAAAAATGTCCAAAAATTTGTCGCTATCGCCAAAAAAACGCCTGCTACTTCAACTGCATTTAGTTCGTTTACGGCCCACACCCCAAGCTTTACCGTTACAGTCGACCGCGAAAAATGCGAAAAACTGGGGGTAAACTTATCTGATGTATTTTCGACCATGCAGGCCTTCATGGGTAGTTTATTTGTAAATAATTTCACCTTATACAACCGTACTTACCATGCCGTTATTGAAGCCGACACTGCTTACCGGGCGTTAATCAGCAATATAAACAGGTATTATGTACGCAACAAGGCTGGCCACATGCTGCCATTGAGCACGTTAGTAACTTACAAGGCCGATGCGACCGCAACATCCATATCGCACTTTAATATTTTCCGGTCGGCCGAAGTGGACGGTTCTATTCCGCCGGGATACAGCAGCGGCCAGTCATTGGATGCGCTGAAGGAAATAGCGGCCAAAGCGTTGCCGCGCGGTTATACCTATGAGTTTTCGGGCCTTAGCTATGAGGAGATCAAGGCGGGGAGTATCACAGTCTATATCTTCCTGTTCTCCATCATTTTCGTATTCCTTTTCCTGGCGGCATTATACGAAAGCTGGTCGGTACCGTTTTCGGTGTTGCTGGCTGTACCTATCAGCGCTTTCGGGGCCATTGTCTTTCTTACAATTTTTCCCTTAATAACGGGTAAGGAAATCACCAACAACGTATATGCCCAAATCGGCCTCATCACGTTAATTGGCCTGTCGGCCAAAAACGCCATCCTGATCGTTGAATTCGCCAAGTTGCGCGTTGACCGGGGCGAACCCCTGTTACAGTCGACCATCGAAGCAGTACGCCTGCGTTTCAGGCCGATCATTATGACGTCCATGTCCTTCATTTTTGGCGTTCTGCCGCTGGTGTTTGCCACCGGGGCCGGCGCGGAGTCAAGGAACACTATTGGTATCGCCGTGTTAGGCGGGATGATTGCCTCATCTACCATATCAATTTTCATTGTTCCTGTATTATTTGTGTTGTTTACCCGCTTGTCCTACGGTAAAAAACAGCTTAAATGGCTGCAAGATCACCACGAAGAATTAATGGAAAAGGCCAGGAAAGTGGAAGAGTCAAATATTGACCCCGAATTGGAATACGATATAGCGCAGGCACATGCGGAAAATAAAGCAGACAGGGCAAGGCTGGGCCACGGACCTGCAGGGCAAACAGAAGGTTGATTTTTTTAAGACTTAATATTTGTCGCCGTCGGAGATTTGCCTTATTTCGCGCTGAATATTTACAATGCGCTCGCGAATGGTAGAAATAGTGGTTACGACCGCTATTTTGCCTGAAAGGCCTTCCCGGAAACTGTCTTTATGCAGCAATAATTTCCTGATTTCAAGGTTAAGTTCATTTAATTCTTTGTTTAAAGTTTCCAATGACTTCATTCAGGCGCAGATAGATTTAAATTTCTTAAAAATAGAGCTATTAATATTTGCTTCATATTGCGAGTTATTAACATGCCGTTAATAACTCGCAATTATAAATTCTTTATACGCTAAAAACAAACTGTGCCTTAACGAAAATGAATCGGCAAATGCATTCCAGATTGACAACGGCAAAAATCTCAATGTTATTAAACCGGTTAACCATCAGTACCTATTATTCAGGATTCGCACTACTGTTATTTGATTTACCCTGGTTTTCACTCAATGTTTTAGCAACTGGCCATTGAGTATGTTCAGAACCCAATATGGCTTCAACGCGGGAAACAAAAATGCCTTCTTTGTCCTCACCAGATGTTGCATAAGGCCCGATATTGAAATTGTAATAATGAATTTCGGGTTTCAAACGTTCGTAGGTGGCCCGGTCAATAACCCATAATTCCTGGTAGTTGAATGTTTTTAAACCGGTAGTAAGTATAGCTACCGTGCTCGAAATTAACACCACTACAATATTCAGCGAACTTTGAAATCCCGTACTTAGTAAACCCGACTTTATACTAATCATCGACACAAAAACCGGCGTTAAAGCAGAAAGAATAATCAATATCCATTGCAGCCGTTTATATTTCTGCTGATTTTTTGCAGAAGCTTTGCTGTAATAATCCATTTGCTTCTGGTAACGGTCCTCAACATATTTATCGAAAGTCTCTTTATCCATGATCGGTCAGGGTTAATTTTTTAAAAATAAATAATTTTAATATTATTTTCTTAATTTTCAATACATTGCATGTAAATATTCGAATTATCCGTTAGTGCGAAAAAAAGCACTATACGCTCAAAGAATATTTTTTGATAGAACATACCTAAATATTATCTGCCATGGCCAACCAAACTATAAAAATATTTATTGCATCTTCTTCGGAATTGGAAGCCGACAGAGACGATTTCAGGATTTTTATTGCCGATGAAAATGCCAGGCTTAACCCGTCGGGTATTTTTCTGGAGGTTGTATGCTGGGAAAATTTTTCAAATGCTTTGGCCGAGGACGGACTGCAGGCTGCCTATAACGAAGCGCTTTGTAAATGCGATATGGCGGTATTTCTTATTTTCTCGAAAGTTGGAAAATATACCGGGCAGGAATTTGATGTCGCCGTAAATGCCTTCAATTCGGCGAAAAAACCAAAGATCTGGACTTATTTTAAGAATGAAGCTTTGTATCCGGAATCCATTAAGGAGGAGGAAATTGCTACGCTGTTTGCCTTCAAACAAAAGGTGAGAGACCTGAAGCATTACCGCACAAAATATGTGAATATTTACGATTTAAAATACCAATTCAAAATACAGCTGGATTTGAATTACCCCGACCTGTTTGCACCGGCAAAAACAATTCCGGTTAATACAGCACCGGTTGTAACAGAGCCGGTTAACCCTGGCAGTTTAAAAAATTCATTTAATGAAGTGCTGACACTCAGGTTGTTTGAAGCCATAAAAGATAAATGCGACAAAGCAAGCGAACTGGTGGAGGGCGCCGAAATGAACGGCATAGTTTGGCAAACCGATGCCGACTGCCGGAATGTGGCCAAAGACATTATTGCGGGCGCCTATATTGGCATCATAGGTATACAGCTGCGCAAGTTAATGGCTATAGGAAAAGAGGAAATGTCGCAGGGGAAGCTGGACAGGTATATCGGCAATTGCCATCTCACTACTCTACGCGCCCTGCAGCTTTTATGTTTTGCGTTGCTTTCAAAACTGTGGGACGAAAAGGATAAAAACTATGTGGGCACACCCGACCAGATAAAAATTTTAAATAACTTTTTCAGCAATACCCTGGAACTAAACATCGTAGCATTTACAAAACTATTTGGGATGCTGGCGGCGATATTTACCGGGGCGCAGCTTGATTACCCTATTACTGAATTAAAAGAATTTATAGCCAGTCTGCAAAATGATGATGCTTTTATGGGGGCATGCAATAAAATGCACACTATTATGGCAAACGCGGGCAACGCCGCTTTTACTGAAGCCGATTGTTATGAAGCCGAAAACCAACTGACCATCATTCTTGAGCAATTGAATTTCCTGGTTAATTACAACATGGAGTCGATAAAAAACATCGAGTATTATGGCATCCGTAACATTGAAAGGTATTATGAACATAATTTTACAGCATTAAGCCCCGAAGAAAATTCAAATATCGACCGCGACCAGATAAAGGTAAGTACCACCCCTTTAAATACCTATGCCGTTTTACTTTATAACAATAAAATAGATTATCAACCCAAGCTCAACCTGTTTCCCTTTGTAATTGATGCCAATGCTTTAGCATCAGAAAAGGGCGCCAAAATTTACTTTTTTGCCTCGAGCGGTAAAGACGGCAATTTAAACTACAGTTTTTGGGAGGATAAAGACAATAAATTAACTATTGACGACCCTGCCCGGCAGAACGCCAATGCTGCTGCGAATGTTGCCATTTCTACTTCCGCAAGCTTCAAGGCAAAACGCTCGATGGACGTATTGATGCTGTTCAATGATGCAAAAAAGGTAATTACCCGCACGGAAATAAAAGAGGCAATTATACAAAGCAATTAAGTTAACCTATCACTATAATTTTCCAATAACCGGACCGATGAAAACCTATCCCTTCAAATTTTTAGACGCATACAGCAAAGAGGATTCTGGGTTCTTCTTTGGTCGCGACGCAGAGATCGGAGATTTATACGAAATGGTATTTCAATCGCCCATTTTGTTAGTTTATGGGGCATCGGGCACAGGTAAAACAAGTTTGATACAGTGCGGGCTTGCCAGTAAGTTTGCAGCACACGACTGGCTGCCGTTGCTTGTTCGCCGGGGCCTTGACATTAATGTCAACTTAAAAAAAGCGCTGGCCGATGCCAGCGGCGTGGCCGGGCAGGCGTCTGAAAAACCAAACTGGCTGGATAAGCTGAGGGCTAAAAGCAGTGCCCCTGCAGGCAGGCCGCTTAACTATTTCGACAAAGTGTTCAAAGCTATCTACCTCGACTCGTTTAAGCCTGTCTACCTTATTTTCGACCAGTTTGAGGAACTATTTATTCTGGGCCAGAAAGAAGAACAGGATGAGTTTATTGCCTCCGTTGGGCAGATATTACAGGTGGAGCAGCCGGTGAAAATGATATTCTCGATCCGCGAAGAATACCTGGGCTATTTAAGCGATTTTGAAAAGGCAGTACCTCAGCTGTTCCAAAAAAAATTGCGGGTTGAGCCCATGAACCGCGATAAAGTAAAGCAGGTAATTATTGGGGCCACTCAGAATGAAAATTCAAACATCTCACTAAAATCCGGTGAAGCCGGGCAAATAGCCGAAGACATATTTAAAAAGATAAAAGGCGATGGAAAATCTTTAACCATACAGCTCCCTTACCTCCAGGTATTTTTGGACAAGCTGTATTTAGATGTAACAAACGATGAAACCAGGCAAAGCGAAGCGGTTTTTACCATAGCTGCGCTGGATAAAATTGGGAATATAGGAGATATCCTCCAGGATTTCCTTGACAGCCAGGTAGCAGTCATCAGCGCGAAATTTAAAGACCTTAGCATTATGGCAACGTGGAGCATACTATCGCCTTTTGCGACATTGGAGGGCACCAAAGAACCCATCAGTAAAACAGAGCTTTACGATAAAATACCTAAATTGAAACCGGTTTCGATTGATGCGGTAGTCGAGGCGCTTGTAAACGCCAGGATATTGCGCTACGACGAAAACGCCAACCTGTATGAACTGGCGCACGATTCGCTCGCCAAACATATAGCAGAAAAACGAAGCGACGAGCAAATTGCAATGCTGCAGATGGAGCGCATAATAAAGAGCCAGGTAGCAGTTAGTAAGGATGTGCGGGAGTTTTTTACTGAAAGGCAATTGCTGTTTATTGAGCCATACTTAAAGAAATATAAACTGAGCCAGGAGGAGGAGGATTGGATTAATAAGAGCCGCAGTCAAATAGCAAAACAAAAAGAAGCTGAAGAAAAACGGCACCTGGAAGAATTGATACAAACGCGCAAGCGACTGCGAATAGTGTACGGCCTTTTGGGGGCTGCAATGCTGGCATTAGTTGCCGCCGCATTTTTTTGGTTTTATGCAAATGAGCAAAAAAAGATAGCCGAAAATCAAGCCGGAATTGCGCAGGCTAACTATCTTATTTCTGAAGCCAAAAGTGCTGTAGAAACTGACCCTACTGTTGCTTTGAGATTGGCCGAACAAGCAATGGCCATGCGCAGTGATCCCAAATTCAAGGACGCGGCTATAAAAATTTACGCAGAAAATTCATTTTATAAAATTGCCGGAAGACACCCGAAGAAAATAGCTGCTGTTGCTTTCTCGCCCGACGGAAAAACAATACTTACCGGATCATGGGACAAAACTGCCCGGTTGTGGGACTTGAACGGAAAACTAATCAGGGAATTTAAGGGCCATACGGGGGAAATTTACGCCGTCGCTTTTTCGCACGACGGAAAAAGAATACTTACCGGCTCAGGAGACAATACAGTCCGGCTATGGGACCTGAATGGAAATACAATCCAGCGATTCAAAGGGCATACTGGTATTATCTACTCAGTTGCCTTCTCCAGAAGCGGAGACACCATACTCTCCGGATCCCGTGACAAAAAGGCCTTTTTATGGAACTTGTCCGGCCAAATAATAAAGAGATTTGAAGGCCATGGTGATCTAATACATTCCGTCGCTTATTCCCCTGACGGACAAAAAGTGCTGACAGGATCATGGGATGGTACCGCCAGGTTGTGGGACCTGAACCAACGTACGTTAAAGGTGTTTCCCGGGCAGAGCCAGGTACATTCCGTCGCTTTTTCTCCAGATGGGAAGTCGGTACTTATCGGGTCCGAGGATAACACGGCCAGATTGTATGACCTGGGCGGACATCTTTTAAAGCTATTCAACAACCACTCAGCCGGCATATATTCAGTTGCTTTTTCTCCCGATGGCAAGACTATATCGATAGGATCTGCGGACAACACGGCCAGCTTGTGGGACATTGACGGAACATTAAAAAAGGAATTTAAGGGACATACTGAAGAAATACATGCGGTTGCTTTTTCCCCCGATGGGAAAACGTTACTTACCGGATCCTGGGATATGACTGCCCGGTTATGGGATCTGGTTGGAAATATGAAACAGGAATTTAAAGGATGTACCGGTGAAATTCATTCAGTCGCCTTGTCCCCGGACGGGAAAATGGTACTTACCGGATCGTGGGATAATGCCGCCAGATTGTGGGGCCTGGATGGAATTTTGATAAAGGAATTTAACCATCCGGATTTCATAAATTCAGTCGCGTTTTCCCCTGATGGTAAATCGATTCTTACCGGGTGCCGTGATAGAATTGCACGGTTGTGGGGTCTGGACGGACATCTGATACAAGCATTCACAGGCCATAGTGGCGCCATATTATCTGTCGCCTTTTCACCCGGCGGAAAAACGATACTTACCGGATCACGCGATAATACAGCCATATTGTGGGACATGAACGGGCATATATTGCAAACATTCAAAGGGCCCGCTGATTTTATATTCATCAATTCCGTCGCCTTTTCGCCTGATGGAAAAACAATTCTCACAGGATCGGGTGATAAAATCGCGCGTCTTTGGGACCTGGACGGAAAAATGATAAGAGAATTTAAAGGACATACTAATTTTATATTAGCAGTAGCTTTTTCGCCCGACGGAAAAAGAATCCTTACGGGATCGCGTGACAAAACCGCCCGACTATGGGACCTTGATGGAAACCTTATACAGGAATTTACCGAACATTCGGATGCAGTATCTGCGGTAGCTTTTTCGCCCGACGGAAAAACAATTCTAACTGGCTCCTGGGATAAAAAAGCCCGGCGGTGGGACCTGGACGGAAAAATGATAAATGAGTTTGATGGACATTCAGGTTATATTTATTCCTTAGCCGTTTCAGCCAGTGGAAACCGGATACTCACTGGCGCCGCAGACAAAACAGCTGTATTGTGGGATAATCCTATGACTTTAAACGAGTTTCTTAAAAGCGATAAAATTGAGCCATTAACAGCACTACAGAAAAAGCAATATGAAATAAAATGACGCCCAAGGCTGAAGTTCTCAAAAAATCAGGTTCAAACAGATGGTTATAGTGGAAAAAAAATACCCTTTTAAATTTTTAGATGCTTACGGTGAAAAAGACTCAGGCTTTTTCTTCGGGCGCGAAGAAGAAGTGAGTACTTTATACGAAATGGTATTCCAGTCGCCTATTTTATTGGTTTACGGGGCATCAGGTACGGGGAAAACAAGTGTGATACAATGCGGGCTGGCCAGCAAATTTGCAGCACACGACTGGCTCGCATTGCCTGTTCGGCGGGGGCTTGATATTAATGCCAATTTAAAAAAAGCCCTGGCCGATGCAGGCGGCTTAGTGGAACAGGTATCCGAAAAGCCAAACTGGCTGGATAAGCTGAGGGCCAAAAGCAACACCCCGGCAGCCAGGCCGCTCAACTATTTTGATAAAGCATTCAAAGCCATCTATCTCGACTCGTTTAAGCCAGTTTACCTAATTTTCGACCAGTTTGAGGAACTGTTTATTTTAGGTTCCAAAGATGAGCAGGATGAATTTATTGCATCTGTAGTGCAGATATTGCAGGTGGAGCAGCCTGTAAAAATGATATTCTCGATCCGCGAAGAATACCTGGGCAATTTAAGCGAATTTGAAAAGGCGGTGCCGCAGCTTTTCCGTAAAAAATTGCGGGTTGAGCCCATGAACTGCAATAAAGTAAGGCAGGTGATTATTGGCGCCACGCAGCACCCGGATTCCAATGTGAGTTTGCAGCCTGTAGAAACCGATGAAATTGCCAAAGGCATATTTAATAAAATAAAGGGAACAGGCAAATCGCTCACCATCCAGCTCCCCTACCTGCAGGTATCTTTAGATAAACTGTATTTAGAAGTAACCGGCGATGAAACCCGGCAAAGTGAAGCGGTATTTACGCTGGCAGCGCTGGATAAAATGGGTGATATCGGCGACGTACTGCAAAACTTTTTGGAGGAACAGGTGGCGGGGATCAGTAAAAAACTAAGCGGTAATAACGCCGCGCTTACCCTTGCCGCTATCTGGAGCATATTATCGCCCTTTGCCACCCTTGAAGGCACTAAGGAGCCTATTGACAAACAGGAGCTGTACCATAAGCTGCCCAACTTGACCACTGCCTCAATTGACCTGGTGATCGAAGCCTTTATTAATGGCCGCATACTGAAATATAACGAAGATGTTGACCTGTATGAGCTCGCTCACGATGCCCTTGCCAAACGCATTGCCGAAAAGCGAAGTGATGAAGAAATTGCCCTACTGGAAATTAAACGGTTAATAAAAAGCCAAACCAGTTTGAAAGCCGATGCACGTGAACTATTTTCGGAAAAGCAACTGAATTTTATAGAGCCATTTTTAAAGAAGCTAAATCTATCCGAAGATGAAAGGAAATTGATCAAAGAAAGTGAGCAGGCAATCATAAAAAATAAAAAAGCAAAAAAAAGGCAATTCGAATGGTTTGTTGGATTAATATTGGTAGCGCTGGCGGGGATGACAATGCTAGCCATATGGGCAATGAGCCAGGAAAATAAAGCGCGGATGTCGGCAATCAAAGCAGAAGCATCTGCAAAAAGTGCTATAAAACAAAAATATAAAGCCGATTCAGCCGCAAGAGTTGCGTTAAAACAAGAATACACAGCCGATTCGGCTGTGATTATTGCAGATTATCAAAAACGCAAAGCAGACAGTTCAAACCATGTTGCCAATAAAGCATCAAAAGAAGCCCGGACTAACCTCGCAAGGGCCAATAAGTTGCTGGGTAAATTTGTTTTTTTTCATGACAAGTTTGCTGTTGCGGTAGAAGAAGATCATAAATATGGGGATATGTGGTGGTATGGTGTAATCGATAAAAATGCTGATGTAGTAATTCCTTATACCTATAGTTTACTAAGACCGTTTAACGAAATGGGATTAGCCAGGGGAAGGAAGGACGGTGAAGACTATCTTGTAGATACCGCAGGGAATAATTACCGCGTTGCATATAAAATTGCCGACTTGAATAGCACCATGCAGGCTTTGGACCTTAGCGCAGTAAGAGATATAAGGGCTTTCCCCAACGAGGCATTAAAAAATCAACAACTGCAAATTCTGCTGTTTAAAAGCGGCGTGATTAACAATACCTATATTGATAAGCTGCCCGGCGAAATAAATACGCTTGTCAATCTTAAATACCTTGATCTGTCGGGCGTAGAAATCGACCGTTGGCCCGGAAGTATTGCCAAATTAAAAAACCTGATTTCTTTAAAGATTCGTGGCGTTGGAAGCTTGCCCGATGGCCTGGCAGCGCTTAAAAATCTTAAATTCTTAAGCATTAACGGCGGAATAAAAATTTATATCCCTGAACTGAAGCGATCTGTAGAACTTAATGAACTTTACAATGTAAATGAGGCACTTCGTAAAAAAGTATTATTAAGAATTCATGCATCTTCGCCGGACTGTACTGTTCAATATTAGATATGATCCATCACCCGTTTCATCTTCTCCATCGCCGTTTTCGCAACGATTAAGGCGTCCTGCGCATAATAAGCGGCGTTAAATACTTCGGTAGAAAGCACCAGCGGTTTTTCCCGATTTTTGAGGAGGATTTGCAGGATCTGTTTTAGCGGGGCCACACCATCGCCGGGGTAGATCCTGTCCTTATCCTGAATTACCGCAGAAGAAAGCGTTGCCGGGTAATCGTTCATATGCAGGATCTCTGCCGCGTTGGGGTTCATCAGCGGCAGCGTATTGATGGAAGTGTTGCCTTTGTATAAATGAAAAATATCCAGCAGGACACGGGCAGAGGGGTGGCCGCTTTTCATCGCGATATAAATTACTTCGGCCACATTACTCATGTTTTTTTGGAAGCCCCACATTTCCAGTTGCGGCACCACGCCGGTTTGGTCGCCTATCTCTAAAACAGTACGGTAACGTTCCGCAATTACATTCAGGCTGGGCATCGAATTATTGGAACTACCGGAACCCGTAGCAGCTATCCGTTTACAGCCCAGTGCAGCCATCATTTCCATATCGCGTTTCATTTGCTCCAGCCCATCTTTGCGGGTGGCCTCATCATCTGCTACCCATTTATTAAAGCTTATCAGGTCCTCCACTTTTAAGCCGAGGTCATCAATTCTTTTTTTTGCTTCGCTGATAGTGCCGCCGTGGCTTAAATACCCCTGCAGCGAATCGGCCCAAATCTCCACCGAACGAAACCCTGCCGCAGCGGCAGTCTCAAGTTCTTTTACAAAACCAAGTTTGTGGCCGCGGATAGTGGCCATATTAAGGCTTAATACATAAGCGTACTTTGCAGGCAAGGTTGCCTTTATGGGGCTACCTGCTGCTTTTTCAATTACGGCAGCGCCTGCGGTGGCGCCTATCAACTGTAGGGCTGCGCGGCGGTTTATTTGAGGTGTTGGCATTTGATTGATCTTAATAGGGTATTGAGTTTACAAACATAATTACTTAATAAATGCGGCAAAAGCAATTTTAACTGGCCCTTCGTTTACTCAAAAAAATATATAAAGATATACCTGCAAGGGTCATGCTTTTTATTGTGTACCTTACCACAATTCCTACCGAATATTTTAATACGGCACCGCGTTATGCAACTCTGCCAATCTACAACCCGATTATGTGCCAGAAAATATTGATCCTTGATGATGATACCAATTTACTTGAAACGCTTTCCATTCTCCTTATGGACAATGGATACGAGGTTAAAGGCCTGTCGAGCGGCGAAAAAGTAATTGAAGCGATAAATGAATTCAATCCCGGCCTGGTTTTAATGGATGTGATGCTGGCCGACCTTGATGGCCTGAGGGTATGCAGGGAGATTAAGCAACAGGAAGGAATGCAAAACCTGCCTGTAATACTTATATCCGGCCATTACGACCTGGAGAAAGCATTGTATCACCATGGAGCCCCGAATGACTTCCTGGCCAAACCATTTGATATGGATCTGCTGCTGGAAAAGATCAAAAAACAACTGGCAGCATGAATTTTACTTTACCGCAAATAAATCACAAGCAAATTTAAAACCCAATCACCAACTTAAATGCTTTTATTTTCACCAAATAAGTACGAGGAAAGCAGGCTGGCGGCGCTGAAATCCTATAATATCCTGGATACGGGCGAAGAAAAAGATTTTGACGACCTTACTGTCCTGGCATCGGCCATTTGCCAAACGCCCATAGCCTTGATTAGTTTAATTGATGATAAAAGACAATGGTTTAAATCGCGTATGGGGATAGCCCAGAGGGAAACACCGATTGAACTTTCTATTTGTGCAACTGCCATTGCGTCCGACCTGGATATAATGATAGTGGAAGATGCCCGGCAGGATGAACGCTTCGCGAAAAACCCATTGGTTACCGGCGATACCAGGATGACTTTTTACGCCGGTGTACCCTTGGTAAACGATGACGGTTTTGCCTTAGGATCGCTTTGTGTGATCGATCAACATAAAAAACAACTAACAGATGAACAAACCGCTGCTTTGAAAATAATTGCCAGGCAGGTGGTGGATAAACTGGAACTGAGAAAAAAAGCGATAGAACTGGAAAAGATTCACCAGGAACTGATCGACTCGAACCTATTTATCCAAAAGTTTGCCGCCATGGCCGCGCATGACATCAAAAACCCAATGACCAGCATTTTGCTGACTGCCCAGGCCCTGAAAATGCGCCTGCAAAAACTGGAAGACAAAAGCTGCGAAAGGTTGATCGACCTGAATATAACCTCAACAAAATGTTTAATGGCTTTGCTGGATGATATGATTGCTTATTCCAAATCACCATCATTGCTTTTAACCCAAAAACAAACAGTAAACCTGTTGGAAATATTGAGGAAGGTGACCAGCATGATCAATGTACCGGATAATTTTACGATCAAATTGCCTACCGAAAACCGCCAACTGAACATATCATCAGTTGCTATCGAACAGATTTTTATCAATTTGCTTACCAATGCTATCCGCTATAACGACAAGGAACAGGGCATCATTAATATCAGGTTTAGTGAAGACGATGATAATTACCATTTTGAGGTTGAAGATAATGGCATTGGTATAGCCCGGGAATACCACGAAAAAATATTCAACAACAATTTCACTTTGAAAGTAAGCGACCGCTATAATAAAAAAGGATCGGGTATTGGTTTGTCCACAGTAAAAGAGCTGATAAAGGCTTTGAACGGAACCATTAAGTTGCAGTCAATTCCCGGCAAAGGCTCTACGTTCAATTTTAGTTTAAAAAAGTCATAAAACGGCCGGGCTTTATCATCCTATAAAATAAAAAATCCCGGACAAAAGCCCGGGATCTGTAAATAAACTTGAAACGTGTTTAGCGATTGAAAACACAAATCTCAAGGATATGGACATACTCGTTAACACACCCCTCCACCCCTCTCAAGAGGGGAATCGCACAGGCCCGGCTTTAAAAACCGTCTTTTTCTCTGCTTTTTCAATTACTAAACAGGTACTTGAAGCAATTTCTAAACTCCCAAATCTTTAATAATACCATCAATTTTTTCATCCAGTTGCTTATCCGTTTCGGCATAAGCGGCGGCGTTGGCCAGTTTGCCGTTCACACTGCAATAAAATTTAATTTTGGGTTCAGTACCTGACGGGCGGGCCGAAATGATACTTCCATCGGCAGTGATAAACTGCAATACATCCGATACGGGCAGTTCCAGTTTGCTGGTGGTTCCGGCGGCAAGGTCGGTCTCAATACCTTTTTCATAGTCCTTCAGGGTGATCACCGCCGAGGCGCCTAAAGTTTTTGGCGGGTTGGTACGGAATTTTTCCATCATTTCTTTGATCTCTTCGGCGCCGGTTTTTCCTTTTTTGGTGATGGAGATCAGTTTTTCTTTATAAAAACCGTACTCCACATAAGTATCAATCAGCGCTTCGAACAGGCTGCTGCCTTTATCTTTGTAAAAAGCGGTCATTTCAGCAATAAACGCACTGGAAACAATCGCGTCCTTATCGCGCACCAGCTCACCAATTAAATATCCGTAACTTTCCTCTCCGCCGCCAATAAAGGTCTGTTTACCTTCAAACTTAGTCATCAGCTCGCCAATATATTTAAAGCCGGTTAAGGTATTGTAATAGGTAACGTTTTTTGCTTTCGCGATCTGCTCGATCAGGTTGGTGGTAACAATTGTTTTAACGATATATTCCTTGCCGGTAAGCTTTCCTTTTTCCTGCCAGGCGGTCAGCAGGTAGTTGATCAGCATGGCGCCGGTTTGGTTACCGTTGAGCAAAATAAATTCGTTATTGGTGTTTTTTACCGCTATACCCACACGGTCGGCATCCGGGTCGGTGGCCAGCACCAGGTCGGCATCCACTTCCTGCGCTTTTTTAAGGGCGAGGGTTAATGCTTCTTTTTCCTCAGGATTAGGATAAACTACTGTCGGGAAGTTCCCGTCAGGGGTTATCTGTTCCTCTACCAAAATCACATTTTCAAAGCCAAACTGCTTAAGGGCCTGCGGCACCAGGGTGATACCGGTTCCATGAATAGGCGAATAAACGATCTTCAGGTCTTTTTGGCGTTTGATCGCTTCGGGCGATACGGAAAGGGCTGTGATCTTATCCAGGTAAAGCTGATCCACTTCCTCTCCTATCTCCTCGATATTTGATTCGATGGGGGTAAATTTAATGTCGTCAATACTGCTCACCTTCGCTACTTCGTCCATCACGGCTTTATCCGCCGGGAACACAAATTGTCCGCCATCTTCGCCGTATGCTTTATAACCGTTGTATTCTTTTGGGTTATGCGAAGCGGTTAACATTACGCCGCTTTTGCAGCCAAATAACCTTACGGCGAATGAAAGTTCGGGCGTTGGGCGCAGTGCTTTGAAAAAATAAACATGAATATCATTTGCCGAAAAAACTTCGGCGGTAATACGAGAGAACAGGTCGGCGTTGTTACGGCTGTCGTGCGCTATGGCTACTTTAATTTTTTCGCCGGGATAGGTTTTTTTGAGATAGTTACTCAACCCCTGGGTGGCAGCGCCAATGGTGTATTTATTGATGCGGTTGCTGCCCGGGCCCATTATGCCGCGCAAACCGCCGGTTCCAAACTCCAGATCGCGGTAAAACGAATCAGTTAATTCTGTATAGGCGCCCTCATCGAGCATTTTTTGGATTTGCTTTTTAACATCAGCGTCATAGTTGCCTTGCAGCCATGAATTTACTTTTTTTTGTACGGCAGGATCTAATTCTTGCATAGATAATGTTTTAGATTTTGAATTAACGGACTTTCATCAGATTTTCAAATATGGCAATAAAAAAGCTTTAAAATCAAGTTTGATAAATACTAAAATGTAAATATAAAAAGCTTGTTTATGTTTTATCCCGACGGAGAATTATTAATATATTAGTTAAAAATTTGTAGCCGGTTCATTAGCGTTAAAACGGCGGACAGCATTTTTATCTCTACATTTTATGCGCAGCAAATACTTACCCCTCATCGTTCTTTCGCTGTTTACTTTAAATAGTTTTGGACAGAAGACGGCCCCCACAGGACTATTATGCGACTTGCTCCCCCATCCCGAAATAGCTGCCATCACGAATAAAACGCCTGATTTTGGGTGGATAGTAAATGCAGGCGTAAAAGATGATTATCAGAGCGCCTACCGTGTTCAGGTGGCAACTTCGGCTGCTTTTTTGCTGGAGGGCTGGCCTGACCTTTGGGATTCCGAAAAGATTCTTTCGGGGCAATCTATCAATATAACCTATAAAGGAAAAAGCCTACAACCCCGTCAGCATTATTACTGGCGGGTTTGTACCTGGGGAAGGATGGGTAAACAGTCGCTTTGGAGCAATATCCAAAAATTCAATACTTCCGATTTCGACCTGCCAAGGCCATGGCCCGGCGAGAGCAGATGGGTAGAGCTACCAGACGAAAACGGCAAAACCAGCTGGACATTTGAAAACCGCGAACCGGTTAACTTTCATGATGTGACCCCGTCAAAATATGTCGTTCACAAAAACGGGTACCTTTATTATGATTTTAAAAAAGATGCTTTTGCCTATCTCACCCTCAATGTTTCGTGGGATGATAAAATAAAAACCGACTCGCTGGAAGTTTCCATCGGCGAAAAAGGTATCGGCGATTCCATCGACCAAAAACCTGGGGGCGGTATCCTTTATAATACTTATAAAATAGGGCTTAAAACAGGAGTACATGATTATATCCTTGAGCTTCCGCGATTTGTGCCGCAGTTTCCGCATAGCGAGGTGATGCCCCTGCAGATGCCCGAGGTCATCCCTTTCCGCTACGCCGAAATAAAGGCCATCCCCGGCCTGAAGGTGAACAGTATTACCCAAAAAGCTTTATATGTTAAATTTAACCCAAATGCTTCCTCATTTTCCTGTTCTGACGACAAATTGAACCAGATCTATGCGTTGTGCAAATACTCCACCATCGCCAATACTTTTAACGGCGATTATGCCAACAGCGAGCGGGAACGGATGATGTACGAAGCCGATTGTTATATCCAACAGATGAGCCACTATGCTATCGACAGGGATTTTGCAACCGCACGATACAGCACCGAAAACCTGATCTATCATGCCAGCTGGCCTACGGAATGGATCAACCACAGCGTATTTATGGCCTGGGCCGATTACCTGTACACCGGCAATAAAGAGTTGATAGAAAACTATTATAACGACCTGAAAGCAAAAACGCTTATCGGGCTCGAAACTTCGGAGGGGTTGATCAGTTCGCGCACCGGGCTTCAAACCAAAAGCTTTTTGGCGTCGATTCATTTTGATGGAGATATGATCCATGATATTGACGATTGGCCTGATGCCGAACAGGGCATCTATCCCTATGGTGAAACAGATAATTATGAGCGCAAAGATTACAATACCGTTGTAAACGCCTTTTATTACCGGGCGCTGGTATTGATGAGCCGCATTGCCCTTGCCACCAATCATAAAGAAGATGTGGCTTTTTTTGAAGCAAAGGCCGAAAAAGTAAAAAAGAAATTCAACGAGGATTTTTTTGATAGCGTGAATAAGATTTACTTTGACGGCATTGGCAGCCGGCATTTTTCGCTGCAGGCCAATATGTTCCCGCTGGCGTTTGGGCTTGTGCCTGATGAATATAAAGAGAGCGTGGTGAATTATGTGAAATCAAAATGGATGGCCTGCAGTGTATATGCGGCCAATTACCTGATGGAAGCCCTTTACAATAGCGAACAGGGTGACTATGCATTGGAGCTGATGACAAACGACTCGGACCGGGGATGGCTCAATATGATCCGCGTAGGCGCTACTATGACCACCGAAGCCTGGGATATTAAATACGATCCGCATGATATCAGCTGGAGCCATGCCTGGTCGGCCTCGCCTGCTCATATTATTCCCCGCAAAATTATTGGGATAGAACCTGCTGAACCGGGGTATGGAAAAATCAAT
>Ga0206938_1081_pt1 | contig 26595 bp, 17 predicted proteins | sample Alteio_BWOrgHeat_12_FD_152918 | JGI IMG/M metagenome (GOLD analysis project Ga0206938, IMG submission 152918) | Enriched cells from forest soil in Barre Woods Harvard Forest LTER site, Petersham, Massachusetts, United States -... | ecosystem: Environmental > Terrestrial > Soil > Temperate forest >... | reverse complement strand
TAACGTGATGAAGGTTACCGGCGTAATGAAGGATTATCCGGATAATACGCATTTCAGGAGCGATTTGCTCATCTCGTACAGTACGCTGATGAAATTTGTCGGCCCCAAAAATGATTTGGATAATGCCTGGCTAAACGATGGCTGCCTTACTTATCTTTTATTGAAACCGGGCGTTGATGCAAAACAATTGGAAGCTAAGTTCAAGCCCTATGTCGACGCAGTGTATAAAAAGATCAACTGGTCGGGGGCAAGTGCGGTTTATCATTTACTGCCTTTAGAAAAGATTCACCTTTCTCCAAATTTAATGGGCGAGGCTGAGCCGCATGGCGACGGCAAGTCGGTTTATATATTGGCATTCATCGCTATTTTTGTGATCGTTATCGCATGGATCAATTATATCAATTTATCAACTGCCCGCGGTATCGGTCGTGCAAAAGAGGTAGGTGTCCGCAAAACGCTGGGTTCCAATAAAGGACAGTTGCTGTGGCAATTTATGCTGGAGGCCATGCTGCTCAATGGCCTCGCAGTGGTGTTGGCAATTGTGTTGATCATCGTCTTCCTTCCAATTTTCTCTACTATATCGGGCCAGAATATTACCCTCGGATTATTGTTTTCACCGATATTCTGGCTGGCCGTTACCGGGCTGGTTTTGGTTGGCTCATTCTTCTCTGGTTTTTACCCGGCCATTGTCCTTTCAAGCTATCAGCCGGTAGAAGTATTGAAGGGCAAATTATCTGCTTCTTCGCGCGGCGTTATATTACGCAAGGTTATGGTAGGTTTTCAATTTGCGGCGTCTATATTTTTGCTCATCTGGTCTTTGATCGTTTACAAGCAGGTGAGCTTTATGGAGAAACAGAACCTCGGTATCAACATTGATCAAACCCTGGTGATCAAACCTCCCCTGGCGCATATCGATTCGTTTTACCGCAGCATGAGCGCATTTAAAAATGAAAGCCTCCGCGATCCTTTCGTTAAAAGCATCACCGTATCCACATCCATACCAGGCGAGCCGGTGAACTGGAACGCCGGAGGGATTAAATTAAAAGGCACTGATCAATCGCAGGGTAAACAATACCGTATTATCGGCGGCGATTATGATTACTTAAGAGCCTATGGTGCAAAGCTGATTGCAGGGCGGGTATTCTCCAAGGATTTTGCTACCGACCCGCATGCTGTTGTATTTAATGAAAAAGCAACCGAAGAAATGGGTTTTGATAAGCCGGAACAAGCCGTGGGTAAGCAAATAGACTTTTGGGGAGATGTGTATACCATTATCGGCGTGGTTGATAATTATCACCAGCAATCGCTTCATGATGCTTACGATGCACTCATCTTTCGTTGCATCCCGGATGTAAGGGGCAATGTATCGGTAAAAATAAATACCGCCAATTTGCAGCAAACTATTGCCGCTTTAAAAGCCAACTGGAAGGCCTTTTTTCCGCAGGATCAGTTTGAATACTTTTTTCTCGATCAGCATTTTAACGAACAATACCATGCCGATAAGCAATTTGGCCAGGTGTTTGCCACCTTTACAGGAATCGGCATTTTAGTAGCCTGCCTGGGTTTATTCGGCCTTGTATCCTATACGATAGTACAGCGCACCAAGGAGATCGGGATCCGTAAGGTATTGGGTGCCTCTGTTAATACTATTCTTCAACTATTATACAAAGATTTTGCCCAACTGGTGGTTATAGCCTTCATCGTTTCGGCACCGCTGGGCTGGTATTTTACAAGCAAATGGCTGCAAACCTATGCGTTCCGGATCGATCTGAGCTGGACGTTTTTTGTTATTCCATTTATCACTGTCGCAGTTGTGGCAATGGCAACAGTATCATACCTTAGTATTAAAGCTGCCCTGATGAACCCTGTGATAAGTTTGAAAACTGAATAAAGCCCCCACCTAAATCCTCCCCCGGTAGGGGAGGACTTAAAAAAATCAACACGGGCGCAGCTAAAGTCTCCCCAGCCGGGGGAGATTTAGAGGGGGCTAAAGTGGCAAGGCAAAGTGAACCTGAAATGGAAATACTAATTAATTAGTATTATTACTAATAAATTAGTATTTATGAAATATTGTTTTTATTTTGACATCTGAAAGGACAACATTACAACGTTACAACTTTTCAACATCCCAACCATGATAAAAAACTACATCAAAACTGCCTGGAGGAATTTATTAAAAAACAAATTCTATTCACTCATCAATATTGCCGGTTTAACCGCCGGCCTTGCAATCGGCATTATGATATTGCTTTGGGTGCAGGATGAGTTGAGTTTCGATAGTTTTCATAAAAAAACACCAGATATTTATCGACTTGAACTTTTCGGCGGCACAGGTTCAAGCCGCCAGATCTGGTCTGTTGGGGTGGCGCCAATAGCGCCGCTTTCAAAAAAGACACTGCCGCAAATAGAAGATTTTGTACGTATTACCGGCAATAATAATTTTACCCTTTATAAGTATCGCGACAAAGTTTTTGGAGATGAAAATGCGGCCTTTGCAGATCCATCGCTTTTTTCGGTGTTTGATTTCCCCATTATACAGGGCAATCCGGCAAATCCGTTCCCAAATGATAATTCGGTGGTCATCACCCAAAAAACTGCAAAAAAATATTTCGGGACGGAGGACCCGCTTGGCAAAGTTATAGCTGCTGATAACAGAGAGAATTTCACTGTGAGCGGTGTTATTAAAGATTTTCCGGATAACTCAAGCGTTAATTATGACATGGTTATGCCCATCAGCTATCATATACATCACATGCTGGCTGATAATAAAGTCGACTTGAATACTAACTTTGCGTTTTTTAACTATGAAACTTATCTGCTGCTAAAACCAGGCACCGACTTAAAAAGCCTTGCTGTTAAAATCAGGCAGGTGCATCTCGACCATAAACCCGACGATACCGACGCTGATTACCTGCTGCTGCCAATGGCAAAAATGCACCTCTACAATGCCGATCTTACCGACAAAGGCATCGGCACCGTAAGGATATTTATTATTATCGCGTTGCTGATTTTGGTCATCGCCTGTATCAACTATGTAAACCTGTCGACAGCCCGCTCCATGCTGCGCGCGAAAGAGATCAGTATGCGCAAAATTGTAGGGGCTGCAAAATCGCACCTGTTTATGCAATTCATTGTCGAAACAGCTTTGTTGTTTTTGCTTGCGGCCGCCTTCGCCATTGGGTTGATATTTATACTGATGCCGCTGTTTAACCAGGTATCCGGCAAACAATTGGTATTTAATCTTGCCGATTATCGGATCTGGCTTGTTATATTGGCGACAATTGCCGGCACGCTGGCTGTATCCAGCATCTATCCCGCGCTCCTGCTTTCCTCGTTTGAACCTCTGAAAGCTTTAAAAGGCAAAATATCTGCGGGTATTGGCGACGTGCTGTTTCGTAAGATATTGGTGGTTACGCAGTTTGCATTTTCCATTGTGCTTATCGTAGGCACCATCGTTATAACAGGCCAGTTAAACTATATCCGGTCGAAAGACCTGGGCTACGACAAAACAAATGTCTTTTTGTTTGGCATGCGTGCTATCGGGCCCCATTACGATGCCGTGCGTGCCGAACTCCTGAAACAGCCTGGTGTATTGGATGTGGCACGTTCCAGCGGGCCAATTGTGCACATTGGCGGCCTGGATGGCACACCCGAATGGGATGGCAAGCCGGCAAATTCAACTTTCATCGTTCATCCAATGGCGGTCGACAAGGATTTTATACCCTTTTTCAAATTTAAAATGGCAGCGGGGACAGCATTTACGGGAGCTGTGAGCGACTCGGCCCATTTTATTTTAAACGAGGCTGCTATAAAGGAAATCAGCATGAAAAACCCTATTGGCAAACGCTTTAAAATGGATAATGTAAGCGGCACCATCATTGGCGTTGTTAAAGATTTCCACTTTGCATCGATGAAGGAAAAAATAGGTCCGACTGTTTTTGTTTACGTGCCAAAATACCTGTTTAACATTTATGTAAAAACCACGGGCCGCGACGCGCCAAAAGCTATCAAAGCCGCCGAAACCCAGTTTAAACACTACAACAGCGAATACCCTTTTAATTATCGTTTTCTGGACGATATTTTCAATAACCTTTATAAAGGCGAACAAACCGAGGGCAAATTATTTAACTACTTCGCAGCTATAGCCATATTTATTTCATGCCTTGGCTTATTGGGTTTGGCTGCGTACACTGCGCAGGTGCGTACGCGCGAAATCGGCGTGCGTAAAGTACTTGGCGCAAGTGTAAGCGGGATAGTTACCCTGCTGGCAAAGGATTTTGTAAAACTTGTATTTATAGCCATTGCAATAGCTACGCCGCTGGCCTGGTTTGCCATGCACAAATGGCTACAGGCTTTTGCCTACCGGATAGATATTGACTGGTGGGTGTTTGCATTGGCTGGCTTTATTGCGGTAATAATTGCCTTTGCTACTATAAGCTTTCAGTCGGTTAAAGCGGCGTTGATGAACCCGGTGAAGAGTTTGAGGAGCGAATAGTCATTGGTCATTAGTCATTAGTCATTAGTCATTGGTCATTTGTATAGTTGTGTTGTCCTGAGATGGTTTACGCATTTGTCTCGTCCTGAAACACGAAACAATTGATTACCAGTAAATTGCAGCGATGTTGCCTGAAATCGGGATCTTATAATATTGATTATCAGGTATTTGGTTAAGTATGAGGATTTATTAAAAGATGAAACACGCTGATAATGAGCGTATTTCATAGTGTTCCGCAGCGTTCCGCGTGTAAAAGTGGTACGCTTCGGCCAATAGGTACGGGTTTTGTCGTCCTTATTAAGGTTTCTTCATTTATATGGCCATTCGTTTTTTCTTCGCTTCAATATCAGGCAAAAACCAGGTTACAATACCGATAAGCGGAAGGAATGCGCACACCTCAAAAACATAATTGATGCTGGTATGATCGGCTAATACGCCTAATAGCGCAGAGCCAAGGCCGCCCATCCCAAATGCCAGGCCGAAGAACAATCCCGATACCATGCCCAGCTTACCGGGCATCAGATCGTGTGCGAAAACCACGATGGCTGAGAAGGCGGAAGACAATATCAGGCCGATGATGACTGCCAGGGTGATGGTCCAGAAGAAATCGGCATAGGGTAACAGCAACGTAAACGGCGCCACGCCAAGGATAGAAAACCAGATAACATATTTACGGCCAAAACGGTCGCCGGCGAAACCGCCGATAATGGTGCCGGCTGCGATAGCAAACAAATAGGCAAACAGGCATAATTGAGACTCCTGTTTGGTGATGTGAAATTTGCCGATAAGGAAAAACGTAAAATAGCTGCTCATGCTGGCCAGGTAAAAGAACTTGGAGAAAATGAGCAGGAGCAAAACGACAAGTGAGGTAGCGACCTTTTTGCGCGAAAGGGCATTTACTGGTGGGGCAACCTCAGCTTTTTTTGCGCGTAGCTGCAAGTGCTTACTGTACCATTGGCTCACTTTTGTAAGAATGAAAAAACCCAGCACTGCCGCCGCGCTAAACCAGATGATGTTGTGCAATCCGTATGGGGCTACGATATACGCTACCAGCAATGGTCCAAGCGCACTTCCAAAATTACCCCCTAACTGAAAAATGGATTGTGCTACGCCGCGCTTGCCGCCGGCAGCCACATGTGCCAGGCGGGAAGATTCAGGGTGAAAGATAGAGGAACCAACACCCATCATCGCGACAGCCAATAAAACTGAAACAAAGTTTGAGGCCCGCGACAGCAGTAAAACGCCGCAAAAGGTTATCGCCATCCCCACTGGCAATGAATATGGCCTGGGCTTGCGGTCAGTAATAGTGCCTACAACCGGCTGTAATAACGAGGCGGTGATCTGAAACGTAAAAGTTATCAACCCGACTTGCGAATAGCTTAAATGAAAATGTTCCCTCAACTGCGGGTAAACTGCTGTTATGATTGACTGCATCATATCGTTCAGCAAATGCCCTGCGCTTATCGCGATTAAAACGCCAAAAAGCGTTCGTTGAATAAGCTGTTTCGGTTCTTCGGTAACTGTTGATTCCATTTGAATTGTATAGGCGGTAATTGAGGATTTGAATCCCGGCGCTGTAAAAGTGCGATTTTTTATAGTTTGCAGTTTGCACGCTGCTATATTTTTTACAAATAGATTAACATTGACTAATGACCAGGCTAAAGCCCAGCTGCCCGCTGCAAACCGGATATTGCCATTTTCCCGTCATAACTAATGCCACACGGAATAATTTTTTATCGTTTGTAACAGAATGCTTACTTTCGGGCCAATAACAAAATCTGTAGTTAATGTGAAATTAACACTTGTAACAAGTAATCTAACAGGTTTTAATAACTAATAAATGAAGTTTTTTTTAAGATTCAGCCTGTTAATTATTGTATCATTATTAACTACCAGTGCGTTTGCGCAGGAAAATAAACCGGTACCGTTAAAAACCATCCCGGTTAAGCCAAAAAACGGCGACAGTACCATTTATAAGAGGGATTCGGCAGTGAGTAACAAAAAAGGTGTTAAGCAAATGGACCTGACCGATGCGCTCGAAGCACTGTTTAATGTTGTACCCGAAAAGAAGCCCGATACAGTTACCACCAAGCCTTCTTTTTCGGTAATACCTGCAATAGGTTATACGCTTGTTTCAAGGTTCGCATTTGTGTTATCGGGCAATATGGCTTTCCGTACTGCGCCGCAGTCGCGTATATCAACCATTGTAGCCAGTTCGGCCATTACACAAAACAAACAGTTTACCTTCCCGATTCAAAGTAATATCTGGAGCAAAGACAATACCTACAATTTTGTAGGCGACTATAGATATTACAAATATCCTCAAAGTACTTTTGGTTTGGGCAGCAGCTCAAATATCAAAAATGAGGATCCTATGGACTATTCTTATTTCCAGTTTTATGAAACTGTTTTGCGCCATATTACCGGGAATATCTATTTGGGACTGGGTTATATTTTTGATAACCATTGGGATGTATCGGACAAGGGAAACCTTGATGGCACACTTTCGGATTACTCAAAATATGGTAAAACGGCTCATTCTATAGCTTCAGGTGTTACTTTTAACGCATTGCTGGATTCGCGTGACAATGCCATCAATCCATCGAAAGGCGGCTACGTTTCAATCCAGTACAGGGATAACTATTCTTTTTTAGGAAGTACCACCAGCTGGCGATCAGTGATCATTGATACCAGGAAATACATCAACTTACCGGAGGGATCGGATAATGTGCTTGCCTTATGGAATTATGAATGGTTGATTTTAAGTGGCAAGCCTGCCTATCTCGATTTACCGAGTACCCAATGGGACACATTTTCGGCAACCGGCAGGGGCTATATCCAGGGCCGGTTCCGCGGGGCCGATATGGTTTATGCTGAAGCAGAATACCGGTATAAAATTACCGCAAACGGACTAATAGGCGGGGTTGTTTTTTTGAACGGGGAATCATTATCCGCTGCTCCCGGAACTAAACTGCAGGGTATCCAGCCCGGCTATGGCCCCGGTTTGCGCATCAAGTTAAATACCATATCAAAAACCAATATCAGCATTGACTATGGCTTTGGCCGGGAAGGTTCGCGGGGGCTGTTTATTGATGTTGGCGAGATATTTTAAAAAAGACCCCGCCGTTTTCCCTAAGCCGTTCACCAAAGTAAAACTGGGGCATTCATTGTTTGATCCGAATGGTCGGCTTTGAAAACCTTCCTTATTTTTCGTATACCTTTAAAAAGACGTTTGGGGGCGGCGCCTCCAATGGTGTGAGAAAAGCTTTACTGTAAAAAATAAAAGCCGTTTCTGGATACGAAACGGCTTTTAAAAGTGCTCCCGACGAGATTCGAACTCATATCGATGGTACCGGAAACCATAATTCTATCCGTTGAACTACGGGAGCATTGCGGGGCAAATATAAGCTATTTCCTGATTAATGTAAGTTCAGGCTGATCAGTTTGAAAATATTTTATGGCGAACGTAAAAATCATCGTGCAAACAAAGCTCAGGCAGACTGTCAGGAATGAAGATTGAACTTTGGATTTCAAATGCTACTTAAAAGAGATTCAACCTAAACTATTCTAGTTTTTTTATTACCCTGGTTCCAACCTGGGTGCCCTGAACAAGTCCTTTGTCTATTGCATCCTGGAAATGGATGCCGCCCCAAAAACGCGACATCCCTGCCTCTCGTGCAGCGTATATGAAGGATGGAAAGTTGCGTGGTTTGATGTGGTAATTAGCCTCAACATTATCAACAAATGCAAAGTGATCGCCAAAGAAATGTGTTAAAATAGTAGCAGAAGTGGCGGAAATAACGGAATGACCGCTGATGTATTCCGGGAAAGGTGGTGTTTGTAAAAGAGGCCTCCAGTTGGGGTCAATATATTTCCTGATTGCGGTTTCCGGCCTGATGCGGTTTGTACGGTATTTGTCATCCCAGCAGCAAATAAAGCCATCCATCAGGCCGATGGCTACTGCTGTATTAACCTGCATAGTTTTTGAAAAACCGGCGTTGGCCTGTTTGCAGGCTATTCTCGTAATACCAATCCAGTGCGCCCCCGGCGAGATTTTTTTGAGCCCGATAAGCATATGTCCGTCGTTTTCTACCGCGAATGGGTTACAATCCCAGAAATTGGCGATTTCGCGGTGTCCGGCTGTAAGCTGAACCCCGCCTTGCCTATATACAAGCATTGCATATTGATAGAACGTTGACCCTTTATCTGCGGAAAACGGAACGGGGGAGGGCGGTAAAAATTGCGATGCGGAGTCGAGGGTAAAGGGCCGGATGGTATTGAAATAAGGTTCTACAGCGGACATATATGCAGGCGGGGTAGGCAGCCAGCTGCCCGGCCTGGTTGGTGGGGTATACCGGGGGTAATTGCTGATCCGGTTATAACGGTCGGCTTTGGCATACTTCAGAATTTGCTTGCTGATTATCCGCGCGTAGTTTAATGAACTGTCGATAACCGCGTTATTGAAGCCTAACCGCCTGCACGAATCGATAAAGCGCTCTTCGTGCTTAAGGATCAGGTACCCGGACGGCTGGATATGTCCTGCCGTTTCCAGCATACCCAGAATGCAGCTCAACCTGGCATCATAGTCTTTAATTGAACATGGCTTTGTTATTAAGGGATAATCATTCAACCTGCCTTGCAAACCAGGAAGCCCGCGGTCGTTTTCTGCAGCAATTTCATAGCCGGTAATGCAGGCATAGGCAAAAAATCTGCCAGCAAGCGGTGGATTGGTAACATCGTGGATCATCGTGGCTGTTAGCAATTGTGTAGTTTTGCCAATCTCTTCTGCCGGAAGTACCGGAGTTTGAGCTGTCCTACAGCTTCCTGACACCATAGACGAGCCCGCGAGCAACACGGTCCGGATGAATAGATGAGTTGATTTCAAGGTTTTAAAGTTTTATAAGCTTCGATGGGTGATTGATTGATGCCAAATAGTAATGTATTGTTGATGCTGATAACGCTCCTCACATCGCCGGTAATATTAAATCCGGATTCTTGTTGCGGAACATATTGAAAATGCCCTTTGCCATCGTTTTTAAGTAAAACACCGTAGTTAGCGTCGTATTTTCCAAACCGGAGCCGCGCCTTGTTCATATTTCCGCAAAGGAGCAGGCTCGTATGGCCATCCTTATTGTAATCTATAGGAGTTATGGCGAAAACGGGTGCGAATTGTGCCTGTACGGGCAGCGGCTCTTCCGTGAACGAACCTTTGGCATTGCTGAGGAAACAGGTGGTTTTGAAACAATTGGCTCGTAAATGGCCGGCTCCTCTCAATTCTTCCGTAGTGAACACGTCGTGGATAGTGGCATGCGCAAAGCTTTCATAATCGGTAAAACGCCCCCGCATCATGCTGATCTGGTCTAACAATTCGTCCCGCGAACAGTATGGATAACTCTGATGCTGAATGTAAAGGCAGAGGATTGGATCCATTGAGCCATTATCGTCAAAATCTTTGTAGTAAAGCTCGGCCGGCTCGGTATCGGATGCCCTGCACTGAGAATTGAGGCCGATGTTCCCGGCGACAATATCAGGGTGTCCGTCGTGGTTCAAATCACATATAGTTAGTTTATTCCACCATCCGGTGTACCGATGGTGCAGGTATTCTATGCTGCGGTCAACCAGTTTGCCATGTTCATTTCGCATAATAGTAACGGGCATCCACTCCCCAACGAGAATAAGGTCCGGGTGCCCGTCGCCGTCAAGATCTGTCCAAGCTGCATCTGTAACCATGCCAATGTGTTGCAAGCCAGGCGCCAGTTGCATGGTCATATCTTTAAAGTGGCCCTTACCATCGTTAATCAGCAGATAACTTTGAGGAATTTCGGGATAACGCCCCGGAATCACGCGGCCACCTACAAACAAATCAACATACCCATCGCCATTCACATCTGCTGCGGTAACACAGCCTTTGCTGCCCGGCATTGAAGGAAGTGCGCCCACAGAACGGGTAAAGTTTCCTTTGCCGTCGTTCAGATAAAGCCTGTCCTGCAGTAAAGGATCATCGGGCGCCAGGTTATCATAGCCGCCGGAGCAAACATACAAGTCCGGGTGGCCGTCGCCATTTGCATCCAGAAATACAGCGCCCCCGTCGGTAAATGCTTTATCGGCTTCAAACGCGGGTTCGTCTTTTTTTAGGAAAGTACCATTGCGTTGCTGTAAAAACAGCTGACCGCCTTTGCCATAGCCACCACCAATAAATACGTCCTCCAAACCATCGCCGTTCACATCACCTTTAATCATGCATGGCGTTGAAAAGGACATCGGATTTACCATTAAGGGCTGGCGCTTAAAATCATTCACAGCTACCTTTGGCTGTTGAAAATCCAGCGGGGGCTTAACCTCTTTGAAAATGGGTAACACAGGCTTGGCAGGTAGCCAAGAGTCTTTCGCATCAACTTCACTGACAGTAATAATTTTGTCGGCAGTCAGGTTTCGAATGATTTGTTTTTTTCCGGATCGCCAAATTATACACAGCGAGTCCAATTTTTTAGCCTTCCCCGTCCCAAAATGCAATGTCGGGCTTACGCTCGATTGGTAGCCCCGCGCCGGCATTTGTTCCAATAGTTGTTTTTGCCCTTTGCAATACAATATCAGCCGGGCGCCTATGCCCTGGGTGTTTGGTGTAAGGCCTTTAAGCCGAACCTCTAAATAATGATTGCCGGTAGTTTTATCGTTGGTGTTTTCATAAACAAAGGCCGACTGGTTGATGTTATTTACCACCAAGTCCAGGTCGCCGTCATTATCCAGGTCAGCATAAACTGCGCCGTTACTGTTTGATGGCTCAGTAATTCCCCAGTCTTCACTTTTATTAATAAAAGTGAGGTTGCCTGAGTTTTTGAAAAAGTAACTTTTTACGTGGCTTGATGGCATATGCTTTAACAGGTCGATGACTTGTTCCTGCCTGATGTCGTTACCCAGGGTACTCAGGTAGTCATTCCGGTATTTAACGAAATCATTATTGGTCATATCATGCAGTAAACCGTTGCTTACGAACAGGTCTTTTAAACCATCGTTATCAAAATCTGCAAACAATGGGGCCCAGCTCCAGTCGGTGGCAGAGATACCTGCTAATTGCCCGATTTCCGAAAAACTATTGTTGCCGTTATTAAGCTGCAGCATATTCCGCATGTATTGATAATAAAACCCAACGCGCAGATTTTGATTGAAAAGCTCATAATTGTCGGGCATAAACAAGTTCTTCTGCCTCAGGTTGCTTTCCGGAAGCATGTCGAGCGTATAAATATCGGGCTGCAGGTCATTATTGATGTCGGCAACGTCATTCCCCATCGAGAAAACAGAAATATGTCCCATCTGCTGTTGCAGGCGATCCGTAAAAGTTCCATTCTTATTATTGATGTACAAGTGGTCCGGCACAGAATAGTCGTTGGAGATATAGATGTCCGGCCAGCCGTCGCCGTTGATATCTGCAATACCGGCGCCAAGCCCGTAAGAAAGGCCGGAATTCCGGATGCCGGCGGCCAGGGTCACGTCAGTAAAATGCCCGTTGTCATTCCGGTATAATTTTGTACCACTCAATGCATCAGGAATCTTTTCTATCATGGGAACCGTAACATCGTCCAGATTGGTGAATTGGCGCGGGTTATGGTTCAACAGCAGCAAATCCAGGTCGCCATCGCCATCATAATCAAAAAAGTAAGCCTGGGTACTAAAAGCGGCATCGGCTATTCCATACTTTTCCGCCTCCTCGGTAAAATGGGGTATTCCGTTAGCATCGTTCCCCTGGTTAATAAAAAGCTGGTTCCTGCGCATCTCCGGAGGGTTGGCGCCGGAATAACATACATAAATGTCCAGCCGCCCATCGCCGTTGATGTCCACCATGGTCACACCGGTTTTCCAGCCTCCGCTGCGGCCGGCTACCCCGGCAGTTGCTGTAACATCCATAAACTGCAGGTGCCCTTTGTTCAGGTAAAGCTTATCGTCGGTCATATTCCCTGTGAAATAAATGTCTTCCAGGCCATCGCCGTTCAGATCGCCGACTGCCACACCTGCTCCGTTATAAAAATATTGATAGCGAAGAATATTTTGTTCCGCATTTTCTGTAAGGGTGTTGCTGAACTGAATATGTGTTTGGCTGGAATCCAATAAGCGAAATAATTTCTTGGTCGGCAGGGGAGTGGTTTGATGGCGGCAACCTGCCGATGCCAATAAAATGATTGTTACACCAGTGAAAATTAGCATACGGGCAGTTAATTGCATATTTTTTTATTTTAAATTTGAGATGATGCGTCAAATCGCAAGGGCCAATTCTTTAGTCATATGTTCAGCTGCATAACGCATTGTTTTTTGTTTTATATTATTAAATAGCCATCAAACACCCTATTTCTGAACAACAATTAGCTGATGCGTTTGCGCATTGACCGCCTTAAAAAGATAATAGCCACCTGTGGTGAGCACCTGAAAAATTGGTTGTTAAATAATTGGTTATCCGATCACAAATATTATTGAAAAATACTATTCCAAAAGGGGGTATATTGTTAAAGTTAAAGGGGTAAATCAGGAAATTTCAACCTGAATAGGTATCGTAAGAATACTGATTCCGGGAAAGTGGGTTTCTGCAACAGACAGCATTTATATTGATATCTGGTAAAGCCGCAGGTGCATTAATGAATCATAACAAAATTTAATCAGATACTGAAACGGAAAACGCCTGGCATGAAAAATATTTTCTTTGTTTACCAAAAAAGGCAAACCTTTAAGATTTGCCTTTTTATATGGTTGCAGACGCGCTTTATGCATCTTATGTTCTGCCGGCGATAGAATCGGCTTATTAATTCTTGTCTTTAGGTTTCGGATTTGAAGCCGGTTTGTTTACAGCAGGTAGCTTACCGGGCTTTTGTCCGCCAACACCGGCTGGTCCTCCTGGCCGGGCGCCACCGACGGGCATTCCGGGCCTTACACCAGCTTGACCAGGCGCTCCCGGTCTTGCACCCTGACCTCCCGGCCCTGCAACGTTACCGGCTGCTCCCGGTCTTCCGGCAACTGCGGGGTTTCCGTTCCTGGCGCCGTTACCTGCTCCATTCCCTGAACGGTTTCCGGCAGGCCCGTTGCCGCCGTTAACTACCCTTTCAGGGGCTTTTTGATTAGCCAGGTTAGCGGGTTTTCCTCCGGCCCCTGCAGCCTGGCCCCTGTCTTCCCGCGCTGCACGCTGGTTCCTTATTTGTTCGGGAGTAGCCATCACGTGGTGCTCATGCTCGGCTTGTAATTCTCTTGCATTGGGTCTGGCATTAACGCCACCCGGCCCGTTAAAGCTATTGTGATTTCTCATTCCTGTATGAGCAAACCTTGCATCTGCATAGGTATTGTGCACATTTATACTAACCCTGACTACTGCAGTATTATAACGGAAACGTCCTCCATACCAATCCCCGCCAACAAAGCCTACGCCTTCATAACCAAAACCATAGGAAACACCTCCGTAAAAGCCAATCGTAGCCCCCCAATAACCAGAATGAAAAGCATAAACGCCCCCCAGATAACCCCAGTAGGGTGGTGTCCATAAAAAGCCAACTGTTGGCGGTGCAACCCAAACTCCAGGAACCCAATAATAATTATTGCTTTGGGTACTAAACGCCCAATAGCCCGGTTGCCACAGATAGCCATCTTCGGGGCATTCAGGTTGCTCATAATCAGGTAAAGCAGGCGGCGCTGTAGGTGCCGAAACATTATCATCAACAGGGGCAGTTTCATCTACGGCTGGGCCGTTGTCAACCGGTTGCACATTATTTGCAACAGCTACAGGTTGAGCTTGTATAGCGTTGAAAAAGCCGAAGGTTTGGCAGTTATTTAAATTTATCGTGTTCTCTCCCTGGATTGCTTCTTCAAGCCAGGTGGCGGTATTAGGGTCTGAAAAATATAACTTATTCTGATCGACATTATAAAGGAAAGTGTATACAATGCTTACCTGGCCTACGAAGGTTCTTTGAAGCGAAATCTGGTACGCATTGCCATTGTCCTGCGGGCTAAGCTGTTGGATAAAGAAGCTTCGCTTGCCAGGACCAAACCTGAGGGTCTGTTGCAGTTTTGCTGTATTTGTGTTACTAACGAGGGCAATAAGTGCATTTTTAAATGAAATTGCAGCCTCACTGTTTGCCGGAACCTGTGCACCGCTTTGCTGATCGATTATAAAAATACTTGATGGCAGTATTTTCTGATTTTGAGCTAAGCTGACACCAGACAGGCCAAGCAGGACAAAAAAAATGAAAGTAAAGTGCTTCATATTGTATTGGGATTATTTGAGTGAATCATTATAATTAAATATTCGTTGATTTTTAATTTATTAACCTTAACATATATGTTGAAATGCCTTGAATTAATCATGGTAATTTTGACCTTCCAAAAAAGGCATAGTACCCTATTGAATCACAATATATTGGAACACGATATGTACAGGATTTAGAATTGTGATAGCCTATCTTAAATATTTTCTATTTTTATATTAGTGATAAATTTAGGTAACGATATGTGACATATAAAGGTTGGCTTTTAAATCGTTCTTTGCAATTGAAACATGTCGAATATTTGTATCATTTTTATTACAAAACAATATATTGTTCACCTGCAAGCGTGTTAAATAACCGGGATACAATTAAGTTATTCCCGGAATTTTGGATCCGAATAATCCTGTGGACTGCCGCCTTAACCCAAAGTGGGATTGTGGCCCCGGGGGTGTTTTTAATTAACCATTTTAGCGAGGTGTGCTGGTTTATAGTCTTAATTCAGCCGTTTGCAAGCTAAATTTTTAATAATCAATAATAAATATTAAAAAAAACTATTGAGTTAGCGATGTTTTTTCCAACTTGCACCCCCGTTTGATTCTATTACGATTAAATTAAATATATAAAGATGAGTACCACTCCGACGACCCTGTTTGATAAAGTATGGGATGCGCACGTAGTCAAAAAAATTGAAGATGGACCGGATGTTTTTTACATCGACAGGCATTTTATCCACGAAGTAACAAGCCCGGTAGCATTCCTGGGCTTAAAAAACAGGGATGTCCCTGTATTATTCCCCGAAAAAACTTTTGCAACTGCCGACCATAATACACCAACCATTAACCAGCATTTACCTGTACAGGATCCGCTTTCGGCCAACCAGTTAAAAGCCTTAGAAGATAATTCGGCCAAATATGGCATTTCACATTGGGGACTTAACAATCCTAAAAATGGTATTGTACACGTTGTTGGTCCCGAAAACGGGATTACCCAGCCGGGTATGACCATTGTTTGCGGCGACTCGCATACCTCAACTCATGGTGCTTTTGGCGCTATCGCATTCGGCATCGGTACTTCCGAAGTTGAAATGGTGCTTTCTTCGCAATGTATCATGCAGCCAAAGCCAAAAAAGATGCGGATTTTGATTGATGGTAAATTGGGTAAAGGCGTAACACCCAAAGACGTTGCTTTATTTATTATTTCGCAGATTACTGCCAGCGGTGCAACAGGCTATTTTGTTGAATATGCCGGCGAGGTTTTCGAACAAATGAGCATGGAAGGCAGGATGACCGTTTGTAACCTTTCCATTGAAATGGGTGCGCGCGGAGGAATGATAGCTCCGGATGAAACTACTTTTGCCTACCTTAATGGTAAGGAAAAAGCGCCAAAAGGCGCTGCCTGGGAAACTGCCCTGGCTTACTGGAAAACATTAAAAACAGATGCTGACGCAACTTTTGACAAGGAACTGCATTATCACGCTGCTGAAATAGAGCCGCAGATTACCTACGGCACCAACCCTGGTTTGGGCACTGCAATAACAAAAAATATCCCAACCGCTGCCGACTTGAACGAAGGCGAGTCGTCCTATAAAAAATCACTGGCGTATATGGGCTTTGCCGAGGGCGAACAGATCATAGGTAAAAAGGTGGATTATGTTTTCCTTGGAAGCTGCACCAACGGGCGCATTGAGGATTTCAGGGCGTTTTCATCTATTGTTAAAGGAAGAAAGAAAGCCGACAACATTACTGCGTGGCTGGTTCCCGGATCGCATATTGTGGAAAGCCAGATCAAAGAAGAAGGGATCCTGGATATTCTTACTGAAGCTGGGTTTCAATTACGGCAGCCCGGTTGTTCGGCCTGCCTGGCGATGAACGACGATAAGGTGCCTGCGGGTAAATACGCGGTAAGTACCAGTAACCGTAACTTTGAAGGCCGCCAGGGCCCCGGAAGCAGAACATTGCTGGCAAGCCCATATGTGGCCGCTGCTGCAGCTGTTACCGGTGTCGTAACCGATCCAAGAGAGTTTTTATAAGATTGAAGATCATATTTACAAAGCATAATATTAAAAATGGCTTACGATAAGTTTACAGTATTAAGAAGTACTGCGGTGCCTTTACCGATTGAGAATGTGGATACCGACCAGATTATACCGGCCCGCTTTCTGAAAGCTACAGAACGTAAAGATTTTGGCGATAATTTATTCCGGGATTGGCGTTACAATCCTGATAATACACCAAAAAAGGATTTTATTTTAAATGACGGTACCTATTCAGGCAAAATACTGGTAGGGGGCAAAAACTTCGGCAGCGGCAGCAGCCGCGAACATGCCGCATGGGCCATATATGATTATGGCTTCCGTTGTGTGGTATCAAGTTTTTTTGCTGATATTTTTAAAAACAATTCCCTTAATATCGGGATCCTCCCGGTACAGGTAAGTCCTGAATTTTTGGACAAGATATTTACAGCTGTACTGGCTGACCCAAAAACAGAATTGGAAATTGATCTGCCTGCACAAACAATAGCCATTGCCGGCACAGACGAAAAAGAGTCCTTTGCGATTAACGGCTACAAAAAGCATAATATGCTGAATGGTTTTGATGATATTGACTATTTGCAGGCGATGAAGGGCGAAATAGCAGCTTTTTCTGAAAAAAGTTTCTATTAGAATTATAAATACGGATCTCATTTTTTTGACGCAAATGCAGCCTTTTATTGAAATAATGGATACCACCCTGCGCGATGGTGAACAAACCAGCGGTGTATCCTTTTCCTCTTCCGAAAAATTAACCATAGCGCAGCTTTTATTGACCGAAGTCAAAGTCGACCGTATCGAGGTGGCTTCTGCAAGGGTTTCCAAAGGAGAATTTAAAGCGGTAAAAGGAATTACCGATTGGGCCAGGGCCAACGGTTTTATTGATAAAATTGAGGTGCTTACCTTTACCGACGGCAAGACCTCCATTGATTGGATGATCGAGACCGGTGCAAAAGTGATGAACCTGCTTACAAAAGGTTCGTTAAACCATTTAACTTTTCAGCTTAAAAAAACACCCGGACAGCATTTTAAAGATGTAGCAGAATCTATTGCTTACGCTGTTGATAAAGACATCGCTGTAAATGTTTACCTGGAAGATTGGAGCAATGGTATGCGCAGTTCGCCGGAATATGTGTACGAGTACCTTGATTTTTTATCAACTCAACCCGTAAAAAGAATACTGCTGCCTGATACTTTGGGTATTTTGATCCCGTCGGAAACAAGGGATTATTTAACGCCGATTATTCAGCGGTATCCTGAGATTCATTTTGATTTTCACGCGCATAATGATTACGACCTGAGCATCGCCAATGTGCTGGAAGCCATATACGCCGGTGTAAAAGGCTTGCATTTAACCATCAACGGTATGGGCGAACGCGCAGGTAATGCGCCTTTGGCCAGTGCCATAGCCGTTATAAACGATTATGTAAAAGAGGTTAAAACCAATGTGGATGAAAAGGAGCTGTATAAGGTTAGTAAACTGGTTGAAACATTTTCGGGTTTCCGCGTACCGGTAAATAAGCCGGTGGTAGGGGAGAACGTATTTACTCAAACTGCGGGCATTCATGCCGACGGTGACAAAAAGAATAACTTATATTTTAACAAACTAATGCCCGAGCGCTTCGGGCGCGAACGTAAGTATGCTTTAGGCAAAACCAGCGGCAAGGCTAATATCGAAAATAACCTGCAGCAGTTGGGGATCATTTTATCGCAGGAAGACCTGAAAAAGGTTACCGAGAGGATTATTGACCTGGGTGATAAAAAAGAGGTGGTAACACAGTCTGATCTGCCGTATATTATTTCGGATGTTTTAGACAGCAACGCTATTGAGGAGAAGATCCATGTTCAGAATTATGTCTTGACACATTCCAAAGATCTGCGACCTTCCGTTACACTTAAAATAAGTATCGAAGGGGAGATATTTGAAGAGCATGCACAGGGTGACGGTCAATATGACGCTTTTATGAATGCCCTGAAAATGATCTACTGCAAAAAGGGCCGTGAATTGCCCGTTTTAACCGATTATGCCGTACGGATCCCGCCGGGTGGTAAATCCGACGCGTTATGCGAAACGATTATTACCTGGGATTATAAAGGAAATGAATTTAAAACAAGAGGGCTGGACAGTGACCAAACAGTTTCGGCTATCAAGGCAACACAAAAAATGCTTAACCAGATATAGGAAGGCTTTTGTCAATTAAGCCTGTTTCGTTGTTATTAGAATCAAGATTCAAGAGCCAGGAGTCAAGACTAATCGGAGTTAAGTCTTAACTCTTGGTTCCTGAATCTTGGTTCTTAACTCTTGGTTCTTGACTCTTGGTTCTTGACTCTTTCCTCTATACGTTAAACCTGAAATGCATAATGTCTCCATCCTGCACGATATAGGTTTTTCCTTCAACGCCTAATTTGCCGTTCTCTTTAATAGCAGCTTCTGATCCGTTGTATTTTACAAAGTCTTCGTATTTGATCACTTCGGCGCGGATAAAGCCTTTTTCAAAATCGGTATGGATAACACCTGCGGCTTGTGGCGCGGTAAAACCCTGGGTAATGGTCCATGCCCTCACTTCCTGCACACCGGCAGTAAAATAGGTAGCCAGGTTTAGTAACTTATAAGCAGCTTTGATGAGTTTATTTACGCCTGATTCGGCAAGGCCGAGGTCCTCCAAAAACATCTGGCGCTCCTCATAGGTATCCATCTGGGCAATTTCAGATTCTATTTGTGCCGAAATGATCAACACCTCAGCGTTTTCTTCTTTTACGGCAGCTTTAACCCGGTCGACATAGGCATTGCCTGTGTTTACCGAAGCCTCATCAACATTACAAACATACATTACCGGTTTGGCAGTAAGCAGCCAGATATCTTCGATATATTCTTTATCTTCTTCGGCTACCGGGGCAGTACGGGCAGACTTGCCCGCAAGCATGTGGTTTTTGTAAACGGTTAAAACATCAAAGGTCTTTTTCGCTTCTTTATCGCCGCCGGTTTTGGCCATTTTCTCCACTTTCTGGATCTTTTTCTCTATCGAATCAAGGTCTTTCAGCTGTAATTCGGTATCGATGATCTCTTTATCGCGGATCGGGTCGACGGAACCGTCAACATGGATTACATTATCGTTATCAAAACAACGCAGCACATGTATAATGGCATTGGTTGAACGGATATTGGCTAAAAACTGGTTGCCCAGCCCTTCGCCTTTGCTGGCGCCTTTTACCAACCCTGCTATATCAACAATTTCAATTACGTTCGGAACGGTGTTTTTGGGTTTTACTATTTCAACCAGTTTGTTCAGGCGTTCATCCGGAACAGTAATTACCCCCACATTTGGCTCAATCGTACAAAACGGAAAGTTTGCCGCCTGTGCCTTGGCGTTCGATAAGCAATTAAAAAGTGTTGATTTACCCACATTCGGCAAACCTACTATACCACATTGTAAACCCATTGAGCCCCCTCTAAATCTCCTCCGCCAGTTGGCGGAGAGACTTTTTTATTTTAAGTGTAAAATTAAATTAAGATTTCTTTAAAGCCCTCCCTACCGGGGAGGGTTGGGAGGGGCCTAAATTTGCCGCAAAGATATAAGAAAAAATGGCGTGGCGGGCCGGGAAAATAAAATGGGTCAGGCAGACGCATTAAAATAGTTTTAAGCTTATTGAGGTTGAATAGGGGAAATGGGGCCTGTCAACCATGAATTGACGCTTAGTTCTAAGTCGTCCCGATAGCTATCGTGAGCGTCTTAACTTTTAATTTCTCGCCAGTTCAAACCCTGAACGGGGAGCGATGCCAGCGTTCCAGCGTTCCATTTTTTCACAAACAGGAACACACGGAACATTGTGAAACAGGCTCATTATCAGGTTGTTTCACTTTTTTAAAATGGCTAAATTTGTGTAAGTAATTGATAGTCAACACCAACGTAAATACTACATTTGACCATAATTGATGGAACTGGTGATAATCAGCGTTTTCCTCTTTTATAATTTCCGTGCCGATAATTCCCTGTAAAATGCGTTTAATAAATTGACTAATACAAATGTGTGACTTTTAATAAAAACGTTTTTTTTAAATGATATAGTTTATACCTTTAAAACAAATTAACCCCTTAAACAATTAACCTTACTACAATGGAAACAAACGAAACATTGGAGCCGCAAAGAACTGAACCTGTTCTTAATCTGAATGAAGAAGGGAAGAGTTACCTGAAAGAAGCAGGAAAATGGGCGAATTTTTTGAGTATCGTCGGATTTATAATTTGCGGGTTGCTGTTTATAACCGCATTTTTTGTCGGAACAATATTTTCGGTGTTGTCTACCATTTCGCCAATGTATAGCCAATTCCCTGCTGCAGCCGGCATATTTTTGTCTGTTATTATCATTCTGGTCGACCTGCTGTATTTCTTTTTCGCATTGTATCTGAACCAGTTCGCTGCAAAAGTGAAAAAGGGTATCGCTTTTACCGATGTGGGCCAGCTAACCAAGGGCTTAGGCAAATTAAAGTCGTTTTTTAAGCTATGGGGAATTGTAACTATTATCGTGTTGTGCTTTTATGCGTTAGAATTAGTTTTTGTTGTTGTGGTATTCGTAACAGCAACCCGTCATTGACTTTAAGGTGGTTAAGACAGTTCAACAAAAAAGCCTGCTTTAGGCAGGCTTTCTCTTCGTTTAGTAATTAGTTTAGATTGTTTGGTTCATATTTCAAAAGAAAAATCATCATCGGTAGTTGTAGCTGTGTTGGCAACTTCTGGTGATTCGTTAAATTCGTAGCGTTTTTCAACTACGTCCTGGTTTGCTTTGATGTAATCGATCGTGCCCATTAAGCCTTCAGCAAACTTTTCAAAATCTTCTTTGTATAAAAAGATTTTGTGTTTAATAAAAACGCCATCTTCCAAACGCTTTTTACTTTCAGTAATAGTAACGTAATAATCGTTTGATCTGGTGGCCTTTACGTCAAAAAAATAAGTTCTCTTCCCGGCTCTAACCTTCTTTGAAAAAACCTCTTCACGCTCTCTGTTGTCAAATTCTCCCATATAAAATTGCTCTAACTAGTTTTTGGTTGGCATAAATATAAATAAATTTTCAAAGTACAAGTATCAAATCTAATATTATTGGGCTTTTTGTACCTTTTATTTTTATTTCGCAGGGTTTTTTATACGTTTTCCTCTTCCTCAAGCAATTGTTTTTCGTATAATTCAAAATATGTACCTTTTTTGTCCATCAAATACTGGTGGTGTCCCTGTTCAATAATCTCCCCTTTATCCATTACCAATATTTTATCCGCATTTTTTATGGTTGATATGCGGTGCGCGATAATAATACTTGTTTTGCCCTGCATGTTGCGGCCAAGGTTATTAAGGATTTCTTCTTCTGTGCGGGTATCCACCGCCGAAAGGCAATCATCAAAAATAAGGATCTGCGGTTGCTTTACTATTGCCCTGGCAATGGAAACACGTTGTTTCTGACCACCCGAAAGCGTGATACCGCGTTCGCCAATCAGCGTCTCAAATCCTTTTTCAAGTTCCATAATATTGCTGTAAACGGCGGCATCCCGGGCGGCCTGTTCAACGCCCGGCATGTCCAGTACATCGGCACTAAAGGCTATATTGTTGGCAATAGTATCCGAGAAAAGAAAAACATCCTGCGGCACAACACCAATTTGCGAGCGGTAACCCTCCAGGTTAAGCGATGTTATAGGGTGACCGTCAATAAACACCTCGCCTCCCGTGCAATCATACATCCGCAGGATCAAATTGGCAATGGTTGATTTCCCGGAACCTGTGCGACCGATTATGGCAACCATTTCGCCAGGGTTAACCGTAAACGAAAGATTTTTTAATGCTTTAATGCCGGTATCCGGGTAGGTAAACGAAACATTGCTGAATTCTATTTTGCCCTTAATGTTTTGTTTGGCGACTTTGGGAGAGATGATCTCTGATTTTTCCTGCAAAAACTCATTGATCCTTTTTTGAGATGCCGCCGCCCGCTGGATGAGTGAGGTAACCCAGCCCAATGATATTACCGGGAAGGTAAGCAGGTTAAGGTAAACAATAAACTCAGCAATATTTCCCGATGTTATGTTGCCCTTCATTACCTCAATACCCCCAACGTATATGGTAATAATATTGCTTAACCCCACCAACATCAGCATTAGCGGGTAAAACAGGGCCTGTACTTTTACCAGTTCCATAGAGTGGGTTTTGTAGTTTTCACTCTCGTCAGCAAAGCTTTTGCGGACAAATGTTTCCCGGACATATGATTTGATGATCCTGATTCCCGAAAAATTTTCCTGCACGAAGCTTGACAGGCCAGATAATCTTTCCTGTATTTTCTCGCTCCGGTAATGGATGATATTATTTACATAATAGATCAGGATGGCCAGAATGGGCAAAGGCAAAACCGAAAATACAGCAAGCCTTATATTAACGGTAAGCATGGCATAGATCACCATTATAAAAAGTACCACTGTGTTGATGGTGTACATAATGCCGGGGCCAAGGTACATGCGCACGCGGCTTACGTCTTCGGTTACACGGTTCATCAGGTCGCCGGTATTATGGCGGCGGTAAAAGGCAAGCGACAATTCCTGGTAGTGGTGATAAATCTCGTTTTTAAGATCGTACTCAATATGCCGTGACATCACAATTATGGTTTGCCGCATAAAAAACAAAAACAGGCCACGCAGTAAAGCTAGTACCAAAACCAGGATCCCGAATAACAATAAACTCGAACCAAAAATCTGGTAGGTCATCTCCTGCCTGTGAAAGCCCGAAAACAGCTGGTAAGTATTGATGTTTTCTGTCACCAGGTCAAACGCTATGCGGATAACCTGTGCAGGCAATACACCAAAAATATTGGAAATGATGACGAACAGCACACCAGGAATAAGCCGCCAGATATATTTGTAAAAGAATTTATTTAAATAAGCGAGGTCTTTCATGTTTTTTAGTCCGAAAGTCCGAAAGACCGGAAGTCCGAAAGATCAAAAGTACAAAGAAGTAGCAAAGTCAGCAAGTTAGAACGTTGCGGTTTAATTAAGATAAAGTCATTTTATTTGTATGAATCTTTAACAGGGCAACAACAGATTTTTATAGTTGAAACGTTTTGTTTATCTTTGATAAAAACACTATATGCCAGTTGCTCTTAATAATACACAATTGGAAATCCTCAAATTGTTCAGGAATGATCAATCCGAGGAAGAACTTCAGGAAATTAAGTCATTACTTATCGCCTATCTCGCTGATAAAGTAACTATGGAGGCTGATAAAGCATTTGACGAGAAAGGTTATTCTGATTCCATTTTTCAAAAATGGAAAAAAGAACATTTCCGGAAAATAGCTTAACCCATGACCGTAGTAATTGACTGTAATATCTTCGTGATGTGTTTAACTTCCCGTTCACCATATCATGAAATTTATAAATCTTTAATTTTAGGTAAATTCCATCTTGCTGTCAGCGTTGATATTATACTCGAATACGAAGAAATAATACAAGATAAATACGGCGTTGCTACAGCTCATGCATTAATAACTTTGTTAACGGAATTGGCAAATGTGCACAACACTCGCCCTCATTATCAGTGGCAATTAATCAGGGCAGATGTTGATGATAATAAATACTGCGATTGTGCGATAGCCGGACAAGCTGATTACATTATTACAGAAGATAAGCATTTTGATATCTTACAGAAAATCCCTTTTCCATCCCTCACAGCCATCACGATAGACAGATTTTTGGAAATTATCCGAACTATATAAGAGACTCTATTTAAATTCTATCATTCCCGATAGCACAAATCCGTTTTTTCTTTGCAACTTTTATCTTTCCATAGCGACCATCATTAACTCATCCGAAGCCGATTTTTATAGTTGAAACGTTTTGTTTATCTTTGGTAAAGGATCACTTTTCGAAAGATATCATGGAAACATCTTCTATACATCCTCCGCTTAGTAATATACAGGCTGAACTTTTGAGGGTTTTTAGCGCTGATATTTCTGATAAACATCTGGCGGAGCTGAAAAATGTAATAGCCCGGTTTCTGCTGGATAAAGCCCGGGATAAAGCCGACGCAGCATGGGATGAAAAAGGCTATTCTGATGAGAAACTTCAGCAAATGCTGCATGACAAGTAATGCCAGTGCTGAAAATAATTCTGGATACTAACGCATTACTCAGATCCATATCGCGTCGTTCTGCCTATGCAATATCATTCCCATCTATAAACGTTATTTCTCTTGAAGAATTTAAAAAAACTGATAATTAAATAGCCCCCGTCGAGCCGTTCGATCATGGCTACTAAAGCCCCGATAGTACCGGATATTAAAAACCAAATTTTATGCAAATCCGCCCCCCGGTCGTCATAAAAAACAATTCTCTTTGTCACTATAAAAAAAACACATACTTTTGTCGGATTCCCTGTATTAACAATTTTTTCATTTTTGATGCCTGCATCTATATCCGAAGAATCAATATTTAGCCAGCTTGAGGCATACGGTCACAAAAAGATCGTGTATTGCAGTGACCCTGAAACGGGTTTGAGGGCTATTATAGCTATACATGACACTACACTGGGCCCTGCGCTCGGCGGAACACGTATGTGGGCCTATAAAACTGAAAAGGATGCGTTGCAGGATGTTTTGAGGTTATCCAAGGCCATGACCTATAAAGCTTCCATTGCCGGGCTAAACCTTGGCGGTGGCAAAGCAGTGATCATAGGCGATTCACGCAAGGATAAATCTGAAGCTTTGCTCCGTAAATTCGGGCGCTTTATAAAAAACCTGAACGGTGAATTTATAACTGCTGAAGACGTGGGTACCAATCCGAGAGATATGGAATACATCCGGATGGAAACCCAGCATGTTACCGGGGTGCCGGAAACGATAGGGGGCAGCGGCGATCCTTCACCCATAACCGCTTTAGGTGTTTTTATGGGGATAAAAGCTTGTGTGAAAGAGTATTACGGCAATGATAGCTTAACCGGCAAATCAATCATTGTGCAGGGGATAGGCCATGTTGGCGAAAACCTGGTGAAATTGCTGAGGGATGAGAACGCGAAAGTGTATGCCAGTGATATAAATGATGAGGCGGTAGGGCAGATCGCAAAAAAATATGGAGCCCAGGCGGTATCAAACAATACAATTTTTGATATTGACGCCGACATTTATGCGCCTTGTGCTTTAGGGGCCACCATAAATACCGAAACCATAAAAAAACTAAAATGTAATATCATCGCCGGATCGGCAAATAACCAGCTGGAAGATGAGCAGGAACACGGTCGTATGCTGCTTGATAAAGGTATTTTGTTTGCCCCGGATTACGTGATCAACGCGGGCGGAATAATTAATTGCTACTCAGAATTAATGGGTTTCAGCAAGAAACGTACCATGCAGCTAACGGAAAATATATACGAAGCTACCCGGAATGTTTTAAAACTTTCAAAAGCCGAAAACATTTCAACTACTGAAGCAGCAAATAAAATTGCTGAAAAACGAATTGCAGATATCAAAAAAGTAAAGTCAACCTATTAATTAATATACACCTGTACCCATGATTGGGTCAGGCTAAATCGTTCTTACAACATGTTAAATCGCAGACACCTCAGGGTAAAAGTTTTACAATCGTTATACGCCTATAACCAATCGCATAGCGGAGATATAAAACAACACGAAAAAAACCTATTACAAAGCGTTGATAAGGTATATGAGATGTATATCTGGATGCTGTCATTGATTTCCGAAGTAACAGCCTATGCATCAACCGATGCTGAAGAAAGGGCCAACAAGCACCTGCCTACAGCCGAAGACCTTAATGCAGACGTTAAAATACTAAGTAACAGGTTTATTGTTTCCC
>Ga0206938_1080_pt1 | contig 26760 bp, 32 predicted proteins | sample Alteio_BWOrgHeat_12_FD_152918 | JGI IMG/M metagenome (GOLD analysis project Ga0206938, IMG submission 152918) | Enriched cells from forest soil in Barre Woods Harvard Forest LTER site, Petersham, Massachusetts, United States -... | ecosystem: Environmental > Terrestrial > Soil > Temperate forest >... | reverse complement strand
TTGCCCTTGAGCAAAATGCCAGTTTTGATTTTATACTGAACACTGCCGTATTATACCAGGAGCCGGGCAACCTTGTAATTGCCGTTGAGGTGCAGCTGCAGGATGGTAGCACGCACTCGCAAAACGTTAGTCTGCCCATGGTAACTGCAACTACCTGCATTAGTAGTTTTACACCCAATCCGAGCGACATTAACCCGGGGCAAACGTCAATTTTGAAATGGCAGACTACCGGCGATATTGATTATTGCTTGCTATCGCCACCGGCTGGGCTGCCGCATCAGCCAGTAAGTGGCAAGTACGATGTTAACCCGGAGTACACAGAATCTTACACGCTTAATGCCTTTGGCTCGGGACTAATGCTGACCGCCCAGGTAACGGTACAGGTTGACAGGCCAAGTGGCGGTATAGCGGGTACTGACGGCCAAACCAGCGTGGACTATGGCGAAATGATCAGCCTGACCTGGAGTTGCAACGAGGATTTTACATCAGCCATTAAAATAACTTGCGATGATCCGGCGATAACTATACCGACGGACCTCGATAAAAGCAGTACGGCGTTATTTGGCCCCGTTACCAACGAAACCAATTTTGAGTTGACACTTATTGGCCTTGACCCTTCGCTCGTTGTACAAACGTCAACCGACATTACTATTAATGCGCCGGCAATTACTAAGTTTGAAATAACAACCGCCGGCGATTACTGGGTTAAAGATGCGATCACCATAACCTGGAAAACCACGAGCACCAATACCGTTAGTTTTGACCCACCTATACCGGGTGCTCCCAATACCCCATCGGGCAGTGTTGTGGTCTATCCCGAAGACGACGTTACGTACACCCTTACTGCTACGGGTGGTGCCGATAACAACCATCCGCCCCAACAAACTACCCAAACGTTAAAATTAACGCCAATTAAGGTCCAGATATTTAATTTTTACGCAAACCCCGCTCAAATACTCCCCTCAAACGGCGACCCTAACCAATGCAACCTTTCGTGGATCACAATAGCGCAGTTAGTAAGTATTGATCATGGTATAGGCGTGGTTCACGACAGTGGGTCATCCGCCGCTATAAATAACCCGGTAAACGGCACGGTTTACACGCTTACCGCCGGTACTACACAAAATCCGTCACTATTAACACAAACAGCTACTATTGCAAACGGTTACGGGCCTTTTATCATAAACGGTTTGACCACAGATAGTCAGGGCAACTCGCACCTCACCATCGAGAACCCACAATGGGAGCTATTCCCTGTGGGCTGTTACTACTATGTTGCGCTAACCGGGCTCACCAGCATGAATACAGATCCGCATACGACTATTTATTCATCGTACCCCGATTTTATATCCATATACCAATTAGAGTGGGACAACCCGTCGCAACCAACCGGCACCATGACGGTTATTAGTGTAACATATCAATAACACATCGTTTTTTTTAAAATTTATTCTGCCTGGATTGATCATTCCATTGTTTCCTCAAACTTTATTTAATATTTATTTGGTTAATACACCCGGACTTAATTAACCTTCATAGTATTTTTATTAAGCGTGGCAACACATACCGCCACTGTGAGCTTTAAAATGGTTATTAAGTAGATATTCCCTTTTATAAAAAGGTATTTTTTTTAGCAAACACTTACCTAACCCAGCTGTTGCAATTAAAGCCAACAGTACTAAATAATTGTTATTATTGGCATACCCTGTTAATTAACTCTTGATTTTCGCTCCAATGACTGCAAAAAAACACCCCTATAGTTTACTAAACGCCAACAAACAATTGGCGTTTCAAAATCAGGAAAAAGAAAAACGGGCGGCCGAACTCGCAATCGCGAATAAGGAATTGTCGTTTCAAAACCAGGAGAAAGAAAACCGGGCTGCCGAATTACTTATCGCCAACAAGGAGCTCGCTTTTCAAAATCAGGAGAAAGAGAACCGGGCTGCCGAGTTACTTATCGCCAATAAGGAGCTCGCGTTTCAAAACCAGGAGAAAGAAAACCGGGCTGCCGAATTACTTATCGCCAACAAGGAGCTCGCGTTTCAAAATCAGGAGAAAGAGAACCGGGCTGCCGAGTTACTTATCGCCAATAAGGAGCTCGCGTTTCAAAATCAGGAGAAAGAAAACCGGGCTGCCGAATTACTTATCGCCAATAAGGAGCTCGCTTTTCAAAACCAGGAGAAAGAGAACCGGGCTGCCGAGTTGCTTATCGCCAATAAGGAGCTTGCGTTTCAAAATCAAGAAAAGGAAAACCGCGCCGCCGAATTACTTATTGCCAACCAGGAGCTATCCTTTCAAAACGAGGAAAAGGAACGCAGAGCTATGGAGCTGTTTTTTGCCAATGTTGAACTGGCTTTTCAAAATAGCGAAAAAGCAAAACGAGCGGCCGAATTGGCAACCGCCAATGAGGAACTGGCTTTTCAGAATCAGGAAAAAGAAAGCCGCGCTGTAGACCTGGTTATTGCAAACCACGAACTTGAATTTCAAAACCAGGAAAAAGCTAAAAGGGCCAGCGAATTGAATGTAGCGATATGGGAGTTAAAAAAAGCTGAACAATATTTAAAAACCTATATCCGTGGACTGGAAGAGATCATGTTTCTTACCTCGCACAAAGTGAGACAACCCATCGCTAATATATTAGGGCTATCGAGCATCATTGATCAATCCATCAGTTCGCCAAACGATCTTAAAAGTATCGTCGATTTTATTAAAGCATCGGCAACCGATCTGGATAGTTATGTAAAAGAGCTTACGCGCTTTATTGTCGATCTGGAGCAAAAAGGGCAATACATTAATTAAACATACAGGTCTCAGATTGTATGTACTGACTGCCTTTTTATAAAGTCACGCATTTGTGCTATTTACAGGTCTATTATGTAGCTTTACATTTTAACCAACCCATGCATGGTTCTGCAAAATGATACAGATATGACCACCCGCGAAGCGCTAATCGCGTTTTACAAATTCAACCGGTTAAATTTGGCCGCCGATTTTGAATCACATTGTGTACGGGTATACATTGGCTGTATTTTGGCGCCCGTACCTAATATTAATGCCCGTAAAAAATACCTTAAGTTTCACGATCTGCATCATATTATGGCCGGCTACGGTATTGACAGAATAGGCGAGAGTGAAATAAGCGCCTGGGAACTGGGCTCGCGCAGTTGCCGCAAACCACTCATCTCTGTGATGAATCTGTTTGCCCTATCAACCGGGTACATATTGAGCCCGCGTCGGGTGGCTGCAGCGTTTTACCGTGGCTGCCGCAGCAAAAATTTGTATTATCTGTCGGATAGCTCGACGTTTGATATCGACCACCTAAACCTTGATGAAATAAAAGCCGCACACCTTGATATCCGCCAAAATATACCATATCGCTGGCTAAAGCAGATCGAATTTACCGGTTACCTGTCATTTTCGATGTTGATCCACATTGCCATGCTTATTGCCGGTAAAGCTTTGCTGGTGGCTGAATGGATAAAATTGCAGTTGATACCGAAAAAGGTTTCAGGCACGTAATAGTTTACGATATTAGCCTAATGGATAACGCCGCACACCTACCACGCATATACCTATACCGCCGCATTGTGCAGGCCAAGCTTTTTATTGATGGGCATTATCACCAAAATATCGATCTGGACAACATTGCCGGTGAAGCCTATTTCTCCAAATTTCATTTCATCCGGATATTTAAAACCACCTATGGTAAAACCCCGCACCAATACCTTATCGCGGTAAGGATAGCAAACGCAAAGCTGTTGTTGCAAAAAGGCAAATCCGTTAACCAGGTTTGCTACTCGGTGGGTTTTGATAGCATCAGCTCATTTTCAGCATTGTTTAAACGCCTATCTGGTCTTGCACCATCTGTATACCAGCAACAACAGTTAGAACGGCAGGTCGAAATGCTGAATGCCCCTCAAAAGTTTATCCCCAATTGCTTTGCCGAGCAAAACGGATGGCTTCAAAAACCGCAATTTTCGATAAACGAAGTTTGAAAATATAGCACACCTTTGGTTTATCAAAAAAACAAACAGTATGATAACCAAACTTAACCATGTGAGCATCTTTGTTTTAGACCAGGATAGCGCCTTTGATTTTTATGTAAACAAATTAGGATTTAAAGTTCATACCGACGCGGCCATGGGCCCCGGCATGCGCTGGCTAACCGTTACCCCGCCAGAGCAGCCCGACCTGGAGATAAGCCTGATGGCGATAAGCGAGGGCATGATGTTTAAAAAAGAAGCCGCCGAAGCCATGCGCGACCTGGTGGCCAAAGGCACCTTTGGATTCGGAGTATTTGAGTGTAACGACCTGCTGGCCACTTACGAAGAATTGAAAGCCAAAGGTGTTACCTTTAAAAAAGCACCCACCAAAGAGTTTTATGGGTTTGAGGCTTTGTTTATGGACGACTCTGGCAATTGGTTTTCTCTGGGCGAAAAAGCTAAATAACAGATATCCAGGATATGATATGTAAAATATTTATTATCTTGCATATCATACCTTAACCTTATGAAAAAGGCTTTTACATACTCCATTTATCGAAAGGCCGTTTTGGCGCTTTTGCTGATGACCAGCCTTTCGTTTTCATCCTGCTTCAAGCCCAAATTTAGCGAAGACCCGGCCACAACCCTGCCCCCTATTACTACCGAAGGAAAAAACACTTTTGGTTTTAACCTGGACGGGGTTCTGTGGGTACCTGCCGGGCATACCCTGTCTTTATCTAAAATTCTTTGCGTCGACTATCATGGCACCGGTTTGGGCATTTCCATCATACGAGATAGTGGCAACAGCAGTAATACTTTGCAGTACGATGGCTTTAGCTTCGGCATTCAAAGCTTAACCGCAGGCGGCGTGGGCACCTATAACATGACTGATCCCAATATTTACGCCCACACCGTTTCGCTCGATATGTGGAACGAGCAGGCACCAAGCGGCGGCGTTCAAGTGCAATACGCTACTGTAAGCGGTTCTGTAACCATATCCAGGTTTGATGCTGCTGCCAATGTTGTTTCGGGCACGTTTGCCATGGATGTAAAAAACCTGTCCACCGGTGTTATTCGTCACATAACCGATGGCCGTTTTGATGTGCAGTTGAATTATTGCCAGTAGCCAACAAACGCACCTTTTAAAATAAAAGGTTAATTTAGCGGCGCAATGAGTATTAAATCAACTACGCTAAAAGAAATAGCCAAACAGCTTAATATTTCAAAGTCGACCGTATCGAGGGCGCTGAACGATGATTATTCCGTCTCGGCAAAAACCAAACAATTGGTGCTTGATTGCGCCCGGGAGCTTAACTACACGCCCAATTTTGCTGCTAAGAGTTTAAAGAACGGCAAAAGCAACGTAATCGGCATTATTGCCAATACTATTGATAACAACTTTATAGCCAAGCTGCTTAGCGGGGTTGAGTTGGTGGCCTACAAGCATGGTTACAATGTAGTGATCTGCCAAAACCGTGAGTCGTACGAGCTGGAGGTGAGCAACCTGAACTATTTGGCTGCAAAGGCTGTTGACGGCTTATTGGTTTCGTTATCTTCCGAAACTACAAGCATTGCGCACTTTACCGAATTGCAACAAAAAGGTTTACCCATGGTTTTTTTTGACCGGGTGCCGGATAATGCCGACATCCATAAAGTAGAAGCTAATAATTTTAAAGCAAGCTACGAGGCCACTACTTATCTTATTGAACAAGGCCATACCCGTATTGCGCAAATTACGAGTAACCCATCCGTATCCATTACTAAACAGCGGCTAGCCGGTTACCACCAGGCTTTAAGCGACCATCACATCCCTTTTAACGAGCAATATGTACAATACTGCCTGCACGGGGGTTTTGATATGGACGAGGTTGAAGACGTGATGAACACCCTGCTAAAGTCAGACGCCCCCCCGCAAGCTATCATCGCTGCATCCGACAGGATAACCACTAACTGCATAACGCTGTTGTACTGGCTTAAATATCAAATACCCCAGGATATCGCACTATTAGGCTTCTCTAACAACGATTTGATCAACGTGTTATCGCCACAGATACCCATTATTGAACTACCCGCATTTGAGATGGGCGTAGCCGCCGCCGAATTATTGATGCGCAATATCAAAAAAGGCGCTATGCCATTTGAGTTTCAATCGTTAGACGCTCGTTTGGTTGTAGGATAGCATTTACTGATGCCGATTTTTATCTTCCAAATCATTTGGACCTTCCCACCTGGTTTGACAACGAAATTTACTATTTTCACCTTTCTTTTAACCATCAAATCATGAAAAACAAAACGGGAATCTCGCTAATAAAAGCTTCACTAATTATTGCACTTAGCTTGATGGCTTTCGTCGGTATACAACAACAGCATAAGCCGGTGCTGTATATCATTGGCGATTCGACGGTGCAAAACAATGACGGAAATGGAAAGAACGAATATTGGGGCTGGGGAACTCCTTTTGGGGCTTTTCTGGATACCACAAGAATATCATTGCAAAACCGCGCCAAATCGGGCACCAGCACCCGGACATTTATTTTGGACGGGAGATGGGATAAGATCTTAACCACGCTTAAAAAGGGCGACTTCGTGATCATGCAGTTTGGGCATAACGACCATGCGGGCGTAGCTGATACCGGCCAGCAAAAAGGCACATTACTGGGCATCAGCGACTCAACGACCGAGATCATGAGCCTGCGTACGCATCAAAAAGAGGTGGTTCATACCTATGGTTGGTACATGCAAAAGTTTATAATCGAAACAAAAGCCCGTGGCGCTACTCCGATAGTTTGCTCATTAGTACCCCGTAACCGTTGGGTAAAAGGCGAAGTAGTAAAAGAGGCCGAATACCCGGAGTGGGCCGAAGCCGAGGCAAAAAAGAACGGCGCGTATTACATTAACCTCAACCGCATTATCGCTGCGCACTGGAAGGAGCTGGGACAGGCCAACGTGAAGAAGTTTTTCCCAATAGATGGTACGCATACCAATATCGAGGGTGCCCGGCTTAATGCCGCCTCGGTTATGGAAGGTATTAAAGGCATCCCCGATTGTCCGTTAAATCAGTACCTCAAATAGTTATTTAAACGTCAATAGCTAACGATACATAAACACCGTAAAATCATCCGGGTCATAGTCATCAACTAACACAACATTCGCGGTCAACGTGTGGCAGTAAGCAACAATAGCTTTTGGGTCATAGGCAACTATTAATCCGGTACCGGGGATATCGCGCAATAAATTAAAGCCTAAACCCAATTTACAATGTTGGTACAACCGGTCAATGGCTTTGAAAATAAAATCGGGATCCGCGCTGCGGTAGTTGAGCGAGCCACAGGCAATCACGTAGTCGCTCAAGGGCAGCTTACTATGCATAAAATTTGCCGGCAAAAAACTTACCCGGTTGTCCGCTCCATACCGTCTTTCAGCCTCGTCCAGTAATTCGGGTATTTGCTCAACGCCAGTGTAATGGTTGTAATTTTTTAAGTATGCGCAAAGGTCGCCGTAACCGCAGCCAGCATCCAACACGCTATTCCCATGCAGATCGGCAATCCTGGCCATTGCCTCAAAACGTACCGTTTGGCTGTAATCATCCACCCACCCTAATGCCCGGCAATGTTCATGGCCATGCTCTGCGATCATGCCCCGATGGTAATTAAAGATAGCGCCCGAATCGGCCAGTGAGTTCATCTCCAAATATAGTTTAACAAAATTATTTACCTAACCTGTGTTTATGGCAAAACGTCTACTTCAACTATTACAATTTTCGCAATCAAAAATTAAAACAGGGGGGGTATTTATGGGTATTTTAAAATCACACCCAATGTATTTTTATCAAAATTTTAATTAATTTTTTTTGCTCATTCTTACAATATAAGCACTTTATTGCAATAATGCAATGGGGTTTTAAAGCTTTTAACCAATAATTTGTATCCCGATTAGCAAGCTACGGTACCCAAAAACCTTGCAGCAACGCTTGATAAACTACATATTTGTTAAGATGAAAAAAACAATTGGGTTGTCTATATTTTTGTTAAGCCTGGTTTACCTCGTCAGCGCACAAGTACCGGAGCAGCCTGAGGGTGATGTACGGACCGGATTAAAGGTCAGTGCTGACAGGCATGGGTTGGTGGATGCAGTAACAGGCCGGCCGGTGTTCCTGCTCGCCACTACCGCATGGAATATCAATGCCTTAAAGTACGATGAGATTGACACCCTGCTAAAAAGCATTTCGGGCAATGGGTTCAACGCGATCATGTTCGCGATTGATTTTTACCCCCAGGCCGATGAACCTAATATTTATGGCGAAAAACCTTATATCGGTACCGAAAAGACCGATCTTAATCCGGCATACTTTAGCTATTGCGACTATATTATTGATCAATGTACACAACTTGGCCTGTACCCCATGATCTACACCATGTGGAGTGGAAAAACTACGGGCATTATGGGCACCTATTCGCCAGCCCAATTATATGCATTGGGTAAAAAAATAGCCGCGAGGTATAAAGATCATAAAAATGTGATCCTGGTGGCCGGGGGCGAATCCAGTCCGCCCTATATCGATACTGCCCGCGTCAATGCCATGGGCAGGGGTTTAAAAGAAGGTAGCGGTGGTAATAACCTGGTTTCGGTTCATCCCTGCTCGCCCCATTCAAATTCCGAATTTTATGCAGGTTCCTCCTGGCTCGATTTTTATATGGTGCAGGGTAAATCTAACATCAGTGGTATAACCTACGATTTTACGAAACTAATTAGTAAGGATAGGGCGCTGCCAGTCGAAAAACCAACCTTGCTAGCCGAGAACCGGTATGAAACCGGGACTATGGAAGACCCGCTAATCCAGCGGCGCAACTTGTACCTTTCGGTTTTTTCGGGTGGCTTTGGTTTTGCATACGGGCACAATGCCTTATGGCAGATGACACCTCATACAGCGCAGCCATGGATGCTTAAAAGCTGGGCAGCCGGTGTACCTGATTGGAAACAGGCACTCAACACCCATGCTCAACAACAGCTGCGGTATATAAAAACGTTATTGTATGCCTTGCCACCCTCGCTGCGGATACCAGATCAAAGCCTGCTGGTTCTTTCTCATAAAAATGATAGCATCCGTAACAAGGTACAACTCATGCGCGACGGCGAAAACGGCAAAAACAACGCCACCTACATTATGGCCTATTTAAGTTCGCCGCAACCTCTGCTCATTACTACCAGTGCGATCAGCGCAAAACGACTGACGGCCTGGCGGTTTGATCCGCGAACCGGTACTGCCGAATTGATCGCCGATAAGTTTAAAAATACAGGCAGCTACAAGCCCGAGATAAAAAAGACGGGGACTGATTGGGTGCTGATCATTGCCGATGCAGCCAAGATCAAGCAATTCAAATTTAAAATACCACAGCAGTAACGGCGCGGTACAACCCATTTTTAATTTAATACGCGTTGTTTTTTGCTAAAACAATAAGTTTTGTAAGCAAGAATTTATTACTGAAGGGACAAACATGACCATTTTTCAATCTGGCCATGACGGTCTTTTATCAGTATTGTGTCTGTATGACAAGTAATTAAATTTTTATTATCTTTAGCTGTCGTGGCCGGAATTTCCGTATGTGAGCTGATACTTTATTTATTTTCCCTTAATTAATGAAAAAACTATCGGTCCTCAATTGGCTCCGGAATATTTCGATTGCTAAAAAATTATATTTCACCGTCGGTATCATGGCCATGCTCATCGCCATCGAATTGATGACGTTGTTGTTTGCCATTAACACGCTTTCATCCGTACGTACGTTGGTCGGTGCCGAGGGTTTATGGTCAAAAGCACAAAAGGATGCACTTTACAGTCTTCAAAAATACGGCGTAAGCCGCGATGACAAGGATTACGCGGCATACCTTAGTTTTCTGAAAGTAAATCTTGGAGATCATAAAAGCCGCCTCCAATTAGCGAAGGCTAAACCCGATCTAAGTATAGTGCGCCAGGGCTTTTTAGAAGGAGGCCTGCATCCTGATGATATTGACCAGGCTATTAAACTTTTACTGCGTTTTAACAGCGTATCATACCTTAATAATGCGATTGGTGCCTGGACAAAGGGTGATATAATGATTGCCCGGATACAAGCAATAGGCGATCAGCTCCATGCCGAAATAACTTCCCGCTCGCCGTCCGCTCAAAAAATTAGCGCTATTTTAAGTAGCCTCGACCCTGTAAACACGCAGTTAACCAGTATCGAGGATGATTTCTCGTATTCGTTGGGTGCAGGGTCCAGGTGGCTCACAAACCTTATCCTTAAACTGCTGCTCTGCCTTGTGCTCACCGTCGAAATAAGCGGCCTCTCCCTTACGATCTTTGTAAGCCGCGGTATTACCAAAGGTTTGGGAGAGATCATCCGGTCATCTGAAAAGATCGCCGAAGGGGATTTTAGCATTCGCGCAAAGGCCTACGCCAAAGACGAAATAGGCATCCTGGCCAACTCGTTTAACGGAATGACGGATAAGCTCCAAAAGAATATTAGTGAATTAGAACACTCTCAGCATGAACTTGAAGCGCGCGATTCGGAGCGATCCGTCATGGTGGCAGATATTGTGAAACGTAATAAGGACCTGGAGCAGTTTTCGTACATCGTATCGCATAACCTGCGCAGTCCGGTAGCTAACATGATGGGCCTTGCCGAAGTGATGAAAACCACCCCGCTGACCGAGGACGAGGAAATAATGATCCGTAACGAGTTGTTTAATTCGGTCACTAAACTGGATAACGTGATCAAAGATATCAACCTGGTTTTGCAGGTACAAAACCAGGTGAACGAGAAAAAAGAAATCGTGAATTTTACTGAACTAATTCGGGACATCAAAATTGCCATTCACGCTCAGCTTAAAAAAGAAGAGGTAACATTAACATGTGATTTTTTGGAGGTTGAAGAGATATACGGGATCAAAAGTTACTTTTACAGCATTTTTTACAACCTGATATCCAATAGCATTAAATACCGCAGGCCCGATGCTGCACCAGTTGTGGCCATTACCAGTAAAAAAACAGGCAACCATATTAAACTGATTATTGAGGATAACGGTTTAGGGGTTGACCTGGAAAAGAACGGGGCCGATATATTCGGGCTGTACAAACGTTTCCATTTTCATACCGAAGGCCGCGGGATTGGCCTTTACATGGTAAAAGCCCAGGTAGAAAGCCATGGCGGCATAATAGAAATGAGTAGCGAGGTAAATAAGGGCACCAGCTTTAATATAATTTTCGAGGATAGAGTGGCCTGACCTAATTATTACTGGTACACTTACTGCTTTGAGGAAAAAAATGACCCTGCCAACTTTTTTATCCCATTGAATGGAAAGCCACCCGGTTTCCCTCTGTATCGATAAAACGCGCCATAAAACCATTAGGCCCTATAGACGTTTTGGGCAGAATAACCTTACCGCCTGCCGCTTGTACTTTGGCCAAAGGTATATCCAGGTCAGTGCCGCCGTTTAGATAGACCAGCGCGCCCTGCTGGCTCGGCTCATAACCTTCTTCTTCCAGCAGGCCGCCACCTATCTCACCGCTTTGCATATCTGCCGGGAACATGGCGTATTTCATACCCGGGAAAGGCATGATCATTTCTATACCTAATACCGCTTCGTAAAAGGCTTTTGCTCTTTCGAAATTTTTTGCCGGAATTTCAAACCAGTTAATTGCATGTGCCATAATTTGATAATTTTATATAGAATCAGTTAATAAATAGCATGAGGTAAACCAGCCGGTATAACAACACCTTTAATTTGACTTAGATAAATTTGACCGGCCATAAGCTACTAAAGTGGAAAGCCCTGCCAGTAAAGAGAATGCCGCCGCAAACGGGAAGAAATAGATCAACTCCATAACGCCCAGGAACAGTAAAAACAGCCCCATTACCGATATCATACGGCCTATAGGCTCGGTGGACAGCATCCACAAAAGGGTGCTGATCAGTAAAAACACCCCGATCATACTAAAGCCGTAGCCATCATAAAAAGAAGCAAGCGTAAGCGAGCGGCCCATAAAATTGAAGTGCTCGTTTTGCATGCCATTAACCACGGCAGCTATCCGGGCATTCGGCGCCTCTTTCCAACTCAGCGCACCCATGGTGTGGCCCGCGGTATGCAGCAGCATTAACACCGCTGCAATACGTAGTAACAATTTCGTTTTCATTTTTCTGCTATGTTTTTATATAGATCCAGTATCATGCCCCAACCTTTATCCATGCTTTCAATAGTTTTTCCGCTGCCCAGTTTATGCATGTCCTTATGCTCAAATTTCACGCGGGTGGTTTTAGGCCCTTCGGCGATGAACTCCGCCACCACTTCGGTAACCAACTCCGGGTCGCATTTAAAGTCACCGTTGATCTGCCACACTAATACAAACAAATCATAGGGTTCATATTTTTGCACATAGCCAATATTTGCCTCCTGTCCGTCGGTGTGTTTGGAATACCATCGACCATTTACCGTAGGCTCAACCACCATCTCGGTCATATCTGCACTGCCAATGTGGTGCGTGCGGGGCCACCAGAGGTCCATTTTTTCGGTAAAAACCTTAAATGCCGTTTGCTGCGAGGCCTCAACCACAAAATCCTTTTTAATTGAGTTTAAATTGATAGTTTCCATTATTTCTGCTTTTCTGTTTGTTCGGCCAGTAGTTTAAAATTGATTAATGCTTTATCCCAAAATTGGTCCAGGTAATTACGCATGGCCAAAATACCTTCGCGATCCAGTGTATAAATGTTTCTATTCCCCTCGGCGCTCAGTGTGATCAATTTGGCTTCTTTCAACACTTTTAAATGTTGGGATACGGCAGGGCGGCTAATTGGCAAGCCATCGGCAATATCAACTACCGCCAGTGGCCGATGCTGTAATTTTTCGAAGATGGCCCGACGGGTTGGGTCGCCAAGTGCATTAAAGGCATAATTGCTCGCGCTCATATTAGCTTGTTTATAGTAAGTATTAACTTACCGTAAGCACAAACTTACTAATTGTTTAAATAAATGCAAGCTTTTTTTTAAATAATTTTAAAACTGAGACGACTAAAATTAAGCCCCTGGGAGGTAATTAAAAGTAGCTGACAATACGAATTTCAGTTTATTGTGCCATCTTCACGAGATGAAATTAAATTTCACGACCGAACGCCTGACTTTATCACCGCTGATGCTGGCCGACGACGAGTTCATCCTTACCCTGGTCAATACGCCCGGTTGGCTCCAGTTCATCGGCGACCGGAACATCCATACCCCTGATGACGCGAGGGCCTATATCCGGAAGATCATGGGGAATCCTCTCTTTTTTTATTGGGTGGTCAGACTGACGGATGCCGACATCCCCGTCGGCATCATTACCCTGATCAAGCGTGACTATTTGGAATCCCATGATATTGGTTTTGCCTTTTTGCCTGGATATGCGCGCCGTGGTTATGCCTTTGAAGCCGCAAGAGTAGTCTTAACTTACTTATCTGAAGAAAAAATATTTGCGCGGATACTGGCTACGACCGTCCCCGGCAATACCAATTCAATCGGCTTGTTGACCAAACTTGGGCTTATATTCGACAAGGAGATCCAATATAATGGGCATCCCCTGCTGCTTTTTGGATTATCCATTTAAAAGTCCTCTGAGCAACGTAGTTTGGTAATAAACAAACAATCGTTTTGGCTGTTAATACCCTATCATATGAAAAACAGCGCATTAAAAAACACCATCGCTCAACTCCTTTCGGGAGATAAGGGTCTGCTGGCGATGGATGAAAGTACGTCGACCTGCAATAAGCGGTTCGCGGCCATCGGTATCCCGCAAACAGAAGAATACCGGCGCAAATACAGGGAACTGATCGTCACCACGCCGGGATTGGAAAACTATATCAGCGGCGCGATCCTGTTTGACGAAACGATCAGACAACGCAGCAGCAGCGGGGAATTGCTGATTGATATACTCCGCGGTAAGGGCATTATCCCCGGCATCAAAGTAGACCAAGGCACCGTTGCGATGGCCGGGTTCCCTGGCGAAAAGCTCACCGAAGGGCTGGATGGCCTCATCGGGCGTTTAATAGAGTATCAGGCTATGGGTGCACAATTTGCTAAATGGCGCGCGGTGATCACTATCGGGTGCGATCTACCTTCCACCGCCTGTATCCAATCCAATGCATACCTGCTGGCAAGGTATGCGATAATGTGCCAGGAAAGCGGCCTCGTACCTATAGTAGAGCCTGAAGTACTGATGGACGGCGCGCATACCTTGACCAAATGTGCCCAAGTGACCAATGAAGTTTTACACGCCGTGTTTAATGCCCTGCACCAGCACAGGGTTGACCTCGAATGTATGCTTTTGAAACCGAATATGGTCCTGCCGGGCGCGGACTGCCCCGAAAGCGCTGATACAGGCGAGATCGCTAAAGCAACCATCGATTGTTTTTTGCGCTGCGTCCCCGCGGCAGTTCCTGGTATCGCTTTTTTATCAGGTGGCCAGGAAGCGGAACTCGCCTCCGCGCGGCTCAGTTCAATGCACCAGATATTTGATGGAAGGATGCCCTGGGCGGTAACTTTTTCTTTTTCGAGGGCGATCCAGCAACCGGCGCTCGAAGCCTGGAAAGGGGAAGATCCTAACATACAGATAGCCCAAAAGCTTTTATTGCACCGGGCTGCCTGCAACAGTGCGGCGCGCAAGGGCCTTTATAAAGGTGATAGTTAAGCTATTATTTTCTATTTGGTTGAATTTCGTTGCCTTAAATTGTATTGAAATTATAAAAAAAGACCGCCGAAGATATAACGGCGAAACCGCGAAACTTGCTTTTATTTTCGAAAATACTATAAAACAAGAAAAGCCTCTTTTTCAAGAGGCTTTTCTTTAAAGTTTGCGAAATCTGGTATTCTTTTCGCCTTATGTGATCCCGCTGGGATCGTATCTTAGATAGCTATTCTCTTAGAAACCAATATTTTAACGCGACTTCAATCAGATAGGGTACCGAAAATGGTACCTATGCCCATTTTGCATCGATTTGAACTCGTTTAAAGAACAATTATTTATAACATAAAGGTACAAAATAACGCAATCTTAATCCAAATTTCGCAGCCAAAAACGCCAATCTTTTTTAATACTCCAACCCTTCTTTTAACACGTGGTAAATCGCCATCCCATGCCCACGACCTAAGTCGAAATCCTCTTTCAACCAATTAAATATCTCCATTGCTTTTACCTCCGGCTTAAAACTCCCATCAACCATAAAACCCTTTTGTGCGGCCAGGTGCTTAAAGTCTGCCGGACTCTTGCCCGTCTTCTTTTTAATGCTTGCAAAATAGGCTGGTAAATTTATCGTACTCATTTTTCAGTTGGATTATTAATGATAAAGCTAACGATCATAACCCGAAAACGAAAACGTTGACCAATTATAGCCATATAGTTTTCTATATTATTAGACTGCTATAAATCTATACTTATAGTGATCGGTCGCCATAATTAAAAAAGCATATTAAGTTTAATCTCCGTTCATCCAGCATAGCCTGCTGTTTTGCAGATAGCCCCCTCATATCACAATTAGGGATGAAACACATTCAAACGGAAATAAAATCACCCCACCCATGACGCAGGGTTGAAAACTATCTATACCAACCCCTGAATTTTGTTGTCCCAAATACGTCAGATTATGGAACAACGAAAAAATTTAACCAGGGATCAGCTTGCCACCGTAGGCGACCTCACCGATTTTAAAGACGAACTCTTAAACGAGATCAAAGGCATCCTCAAGGGCCACGGCTTCCAGCAAACCAAAAAATGGCTCAAATCTTTAGAAGTCAGAAAAATGCTGAACATCTCCGCGGGCAAACTCCAATACCTGCGCGATCGGGGCGAAATACCCTACACCAAACTCGGCGGCATCACCTATTATGATGTCGATAAGATCACCAGTATGATGGAGAACGCAAGATGAACACGCTAAAAAGAAAAGCCAAAAGGGCGTCACCCCAGCAAAACAGGAGGCGCAAAGTCAGGCACTCAGCACAACAAGGCTTTGGTTATGAAATGCCGCCGGATAAACAACTGGTCGACATCTATTTCGATCAAAAAGGTTATACCGAACAAGCAGCTCCATTTTATGACCATTATCATAAAACCAATTGGCGCAGCCCGCATGGCACACCTTTTCGAAATTGGAAAGTCCTGGCCAGCGACTGGATCTTCAACTACCAGCAAGAGCAAAAACTCAAACAACGGCTGCGCGAAAACCATCGTTAAGCCACCCCAAGTCTATAAATCTATACTTATAGACTTTTACATCAATAGCAATATAGAATTATAAACCCTTAGAAATCTATAACATGGCAAAGATCATCACCATCGCCCATCAAAAAGGAGGTGTCGGCAAAAGCACATTAGCAATCAACCTGGCGCTTTGTTTTCAAAACCAATTATCGGTCGCGCTTGTCGACACCGATCTACAGGGAAGCCTTTATCATATCAAAGAGGACTTCCCGGAATTGGCCATTATCGGCCTCGACAAACTCAAAGATATACAGCAATTGGAGCATGACCTGGTCATTGTCGATACCCCGCCTTATCTCTCCAATCGCGTGCCCGAACTTTTCCTGCATTCCGATTTCATCCTCGTTCCCACCAAGGCTGGTTTCTTCGACGTCATGGCTATTCGGTCTACATTGGCGTTGATCAAAGAAGCGCAGGCGAAAGCACCACATCTCAAAGCGGGCATCGTGTTAAACATGATCAAGCCCCGCTCAGGCATCACCAAGGACATCGCTGGGCTGCTCGAAAACATGGAAATACCGCTGCTCAAAGCAAGGGTTCACGATCGGGTCAGCATAGCCCGTTCAGCCATGACGTCCGGCATCTTAAATGGCGGCGATTCGAAGGCCGCAACGGAAATTATGGCATTAGCCGAGGAAGTCGTCGAACGCATCAGCGCTGAGGTAGAATTGTAGCGATATATAATGATAGACTTATAGAAACGCCTTGTAGAAATCTATAAAAGTAGACTATGGAAGAGTATCAGCACAAGCTTGGCAACCTGGCCAGCAAACTGAAACAGGAACGGCCGAAAACACCGATGCAGGAAGTCCAAACGGTCAAGGTTCAGGCAGCCAAAGACCCCGAAGTACAGTTCAATAACTGGATACCCAAAGGCCTTTTGAAACGGCTAAAAACATTCGGCCTGGAACACGACCGGTCCCTCAAAGACATCAATATCCAGGCCCTCGAACTCTTTTTAAAAAGTAACATGAAACACTAACAGCAGGATAAGACCGCCCGCTTCGCAGCAATCAGCAAGATGTACGTTTGTATTACAAACGCATCTTGCCCTCCCCTCCGAAGTCGGTCCGGGTCCAAGCCAAAAGCCTCCGAGGTCGGCTTTTTTAAAACCAAAGACATGGGAACAACCGAAGAGAACCGATCCAAAATATGGCCCATCCGCCTTAAACCTGGAGAGTACGAACAACTGGAAAAACGCTTTCAGAAAACCCGGTTGCGCAGCCTGAGTGAATACGCCCGGAACATCCTTTTGGAAAAGCCGGTAACGGTCAATTACCGGGACAAAGCGATGGACGAGGTGCTCGAAGAATTGGTCTTACTGCGGCAGGAACTCAATGCCATCGGCAACAATCTCAACCAGGCCGTCCGCAATATCAACAGTGCGCATGGCAATGCCGACACCCGGCTTTGGATGAATCTACTGAGCGTGATCAACGGCAAACTGGAGCCCTCTATCAACCAGATCAAAGAACGCATGAACCAATACGCGGAATTATGGTCGCAAAAATTAAGAGCGGCAAAAGCCTGATCGGCGCGCTCAATTATAACGAGAAAAAAGTGAAACAAGGCAAAGCAGAACTCATTCATGTCAGGGGCTATCCTAAAGATATAACCGACCTGAATTTCTATGATAAATTGTTCCGGTTGACCGATCTCGCGGATAGTAACCAGCGTGTACAAACCAATACCGTCCATATTTCGCTGAATTTCCCGAACGGGGAATCGCTCTCCGACGAAACGCTGAGGAACATCGTCCAGGATTATATGCAAGGCATTGGTTTTGAAATGCAGCCCTGGCTGGTCTACCGCCACAGCGATGCCGGACACCCGCATATCCATATCGTCACCACCAATATCAAACGCGACGGCTACCGCATCAGCCTGCATTACCTCGGGCAAAATCAATCCGAGAAAGCCCGCAAAGCCATCGAAATTAAATACAACCTTGTCAAAGCCGAAGACCAACCGAAACAAAAGCCGAACCTAAAAGCCGGAGTAACGGCTGCCGAATACGGCAAAGCCGAGACCAAACGGGTCATTACCAATATCCTCGGCTTCACACTGCGGGCCTATAAATTCACCAGCATCCCCGAACTCAATGCGGTATTACAACCATACAACATCCAGGCTGACCGCGGTTCTAAAGACTCGCGAATGTATGCCCGTGAAGGCCTGGTTTATTGGATACTCGATCTGCAGGGTAACAAGATCGGTGTGCCCATCAAAGCCAGTAGTATCTACGGCAAACCGACCCTTAAAACGCTTGAAGCAAAATTTAAGTTGAACGAACAATTGCGCAAACCTTTCAAAGCAGCGCTCATCAAATCCATCGACGAAGTATTAGCTAAGCCGCAAACCAGACGTAGCTTTCAGAAAGCACTCCGGGAAAAAGGCATCCAGGTCATCATCCGCCAAAATGAGGAAGGCCGTATTTACGGTGTGACCTTTATCGACCAAAAGAACAAAGCCGTCTTTAATGGCAGCGACCTTGGCAAAGCATACAGCGCCAACTTGCTCAGCGCAAAATTTCTGCCCGAACCACAAAAAACGCCTTATCACCAAAATACAGCGGATAACGGCAATACCGAAACCGAAAACGGCAATGAATTACTCGACATCCTATTCGCCGCCGAACGCGAAGACATGGCCGCGCTTAACAAATTCAAAAAGAAAAAACGCAAAGGATTAAATCTATAATTATGCAAACCGGAGAAAACGAACAAGCCCTGCGCAAGATCATCGACTTCACGCGCCTATTAAGCATCGCCATACTCATCATCCATTTTTACCTCTGCTGTTACCCCATGTTCCAGCAACTCAAACTCACGCACCCCATCGTCGACCACATCATCCTGCCGCTTTCGAAGATGGCCGTCTTTAAAACCCTATTGGCCGCAAAATTTAGCGCACTGGCACTGCTCATCGTTTCATTGGTCGGCTCCAAAGGCAAACGCGACGAAAAGATCAGGCCGAAAACCATCGTCACTTATTGCGTCACCGGGCTGCTGATCTATTTTGTCAGCAATTATTTGATACGCTGGCCTTGGCTTTATATCGGAGCGACCGCCTTCGGCTATCTTTTATTTATGACCGGCGGCGGTTTGTTGTTCCGGATGTTGAAACTCAAATTAGGCGGGGATATCTTCAATAAAGAAAACGAAACCTTCCCGCAGGAAGAAAGGCTGTTGGAAAACGAATACTCCATCAACCTGCCCGCCAAATATCAACTCAAAAGCAAGCAGCGAGATTCCTGGATCAATATCATCAATCCCTTTCGGGGCACGTTGGTTGGTGGCAGTCCCGGTGCCGGCAAGTCCTATTTCGTGATCCGGCACATCATTACGCAGCATATCCGCAAAGGGTTTAGCATGCTCATCTATGACTTTAAATATGATGACCTGTCGAAGATCGCCTATAACGCGCTAAGGGAACATGGGGGCCGATCCTTCTACGTCATCAATTTCGAAAACATCATGCACCGCAGCAATCCCCTGGAGCCCGATACCATGACCGATATCACCGATGCCATCGAGTCCAGCCGAACCGTGATGCTCGGCCTCAACCGGGAATGGATCAAGAAACAAGGCGACTTCTTCGTAGAATCGCCCATCAATTTCGTCACGGCCCTGATCTGGTTTCTACGCAAATACGAAGGCGGCAAATACTGCACGCTGCCGCATGTGATCGAATTATCGCTGGTCGATTACAAAGACCTCTTCGCGGTGCTGACCAGCGAACCGGAGATCGAAGTGCTCATTAACCCATTTATTTCGGCCTGGCAAAACGAAGCTTATGAACAATTAGAGGGACAGATCGCCAGTGCCAAGATCAGTTTAGCCCGGCTCAGTTCACCACAACTTTATTATGTCTTAAGCGGCAATGATTTTTCGCTGGACATCAACAATCCCAATGATCCCAAGATCGTTTGCCTGGCCAATAACCCGCAGAAATCCCAGGTGTATGGCGCGGTGCTCTCCCTCTATGTCAATCGTATCAACAAATTAGTGAACAGAAAACAGCAACAAAAATGCAGCCTCATCTTTGACGAGTTCCCGACCATTTATTTTAATGGTATCGACAATCTGATCGCAACCGCCCGCTCCAATAAAGTAGCAGTGACTTTAGCCGTTCAGGACTACAGTCAATTAAAGAAGGATTACGGGCGCGAGCAGGCCGAGGTCATCATGAACATCGTCGGTAATATCGTCTGCGGGCAGGTGACCGGCGATACGGCCAAACAACTATCGGAACGCTTTGGTAAGATCAACCAGGTCAAAGAAAGCGTATCGATCAATGCTATGGACACCTCCGTCAGCAGATCCACCCAACTCGACTACGCCATACCTGCATCCAAAATAGCCGGCCTGTCCTCAGGTGAGTTCGTCGGCATGGTTGCCGACGACCCCACCAACAAGATCGAACTCAAAACCTTCCATTGCCAAATCCAAAACGACCACGACGCTATCCGCCAGGAAGAAAATGCCTATACCGCCATTCCACCGGCCCGGGCAACCAGCCAACAAGAGGTTCTTGTGAATTACCAACGGATCAAAGAAGATATCAAAACCATGGTCGAACAATTGGCCCCTTAAATTTTTTCAAGGGTGGAAGTTTTTTTAGCCGGGCATTTTTATCATTGGCCCATGAAAGTCAAGCTTAGAAAACGCCCTATCCGGTATAATCGCGTCACCTTAATCAGTAACCAGGTCACCGATACTAATATGAAACAAAGTACAGATCTCGGTCAGGGTCTCCAGGGTCAGATCGCGCGTACCCGAAAACCACCCGCGCAATTCGTTCAGCTCAGTGCGGACCTATTGGCCGAACTGGAAAAGGTCCCAGCCTTTTTCTTTGCGTAACGTCTCGATGCGCACCCGCAAAACGTTGCGGTGTTCACTTAGTAACAGGTCCCTGGGACGTAAATGGGCCACGAGGTGTACACTTAAAACCGAGGTTTTTTCCATTTTCATAAGCGATGGTTAAATTACGCAAAAGCACCCGAAACGGTAAGGACTTAACAAAATGATAACACGATGCGCACGTCACCTGGTGAGTTCGGCGGCTTTAGCCGTCGGTTTGCCGATGCGTTTGTCGCGGCGGGTAACGCGTTCACAGATGGCTATCGCGGCTTCCTCAAAATCCTCCTGGTCATCTTTAAGCTGCAGCCAGCTGGGTTCAAAGACTTCATCGCCAAATTGAAAATCCGTGACGGCGGGGACTTCCATTTTTAAGCTGGCGTGATCTTCCCGGCGGGTAGCGATCCAAATGCCATTATGTTGGGGGTTTTTGCCGACCTTACGAAAGATCAAAACGATCTTGCCTTCAAAATAGATATAATACATGCCGATGGCCGGTTTGATCACCACCTTAGCGGGCAGGTAATCCAGCAAAAAATCAAAAGGCATGGGCTTGCTCATACGTAGGGTTCAGTCAAAGCAGCCAATTTTTCGGCAATGGCCCCAAGTAAGCCCTGATCCACTACACCCGTGGCCAAAGCCCGGTACCCGCTCTCTCTGTCCGGTTCAAAAACGATGGTCGTTTCGCCGATCAGCACAGCGATGCGGTGGGTACCACCATCACGCTCCAAACGCGCTTTGAATTGAAGTGCTGTGTTCTGATAAGTAATGGGCAAATTAAATGGCTCGTTCATTTTCCAGTTTCAAATATACGCGGGACAAACAAAAACCCCTAAGATTGTTTTGGAAATTATGGCAAGAATTTTTATTGCAGGCTCGGCGGATGGGCCTGGACAATTGGCGGCGAAGCAATTATTAAAAGAGGGTAATGAGGCGGTGTAGCATGCCCGTAGCGAAACACGCGGGCGGGACGCACTGCAGCAAGTACCGGGTGCAACTGATGGGTTGATCGCTGATCTTTGAATCGATTGGGCCAGGTCATCAGTGGCGGAGATCAATATAACAAGGATATGTTTGGTCATACCTGCCGCTTTTAGGTCCTTGCACATTAACCGGCCATCCATGTTCGCCAGCATCACGCCCATCAACACGAGATCAGGATTAAACAGCTTAATCACTGCCAATATCTGTTCGCCCGTGGAAAGCACCTGTACATCATTGCTGCTATCGGAACATCTCATGCACTAATACAGTGCCAGTAATAAAACGTAGCTTTACGGCCCGTATGAACAGACCGAAATAGGGTTGCCAGTTACGGAAAATGAAATTGACAGGTTAGCGGCAACTGCCGCGGAAATTCAAAGAAAACTTAGGGCCTTTCAGGGATACCCTCGGAAGTTTTTTTTGACTTTGGCGGGATGCCCTAAACAATTCGGCGAACCTTCTGTTCTCATGCTAAACCCCATCATCATCCTATGAGTTCGATCCTAAAAAGAAATAATGTGAACGTGATCGGCGATGGCGAGCAGGTCATGCTGTTCGCGCATGGCTTTGGCTGTGACCAGCGGTCCTGGCAGTTCATTGTCGATGCCTTCACGGCTGATCACAAAGTCGTTCTGTTCGACTATGTAGGTTCCGGCGGGTCGGACCTCAGCGCTTACACCCCGGCGAGATACGGTCAGCTGGATGGCTACGCGCAGGACCTGCTGGACGTCTGCGAGGCACTGGATCTGAAGCAGGTGATCTTCGTGGGGCATTCCGTCAGCGCCATGATCGGGTTACTGGCTGCGATCCGGAAGCCAGAGTATTTTAAAAAGATGGTCTTTATCGGCCCGTCGCCGCTTTACATCAATGATGCGCATTACACCGGCGGTTTTGAGCGTAAGGACCTGGAGAGCCTTTTTGAGTTTATGGACAGCAATTACCTGGGCTGGTCAAATGCGCTCGCGCCGGCGATCATGGGCAACGCCGACCGCCCAGAATTGGGGGAATTTCTCACCAATAGCTTTTGCGCGACCGACCCAGATGTCGCCCGCGAATTCGCCCGGGTGACCTTCTTTTCGGATAACCGCGCCGATCTCGGCAAGCTGCAGGTGGAAAGCCTGACCCTTCAATGTTCGGATGACGTGATCGCGCCGCTAGCTGTTGGTGACTTTGTACAAGCACATGTTCCCGGCAATCAACTTGTTTTGCTGGAGGCCACCGGGCATTGCCCGCATATCAGTGAACCGGAAAAGACGATCCGTGCGATCATGGATTTTATTTAGCGATGCATGGCCAAAGCAAATGACAAAAGCCTGCTTTCAACAGCCATGGACCCGGAGCGCTTATACGATCAGGCGCCCTGCGGCTACATCACTTTTTTACCCGACGGTACGATCATCAAGGCCAATGCGACCCTACGGAACTGGCTCGGCTATACTGTAGAGGAACTGCTTCAGGGGATGAGGTTCGGCGACTTGCTTTCCAAGGGCGGGCAGATACACTACGAAATGTTTTTCCGGCCCATGCTCAAAGTGAGCGGCAGCGTCAAGGAATTAAGTTATGAATTGCAAACCCGTCGAGGGGAAGCGATCCATGTGCTGTTCGGGGCGGTTGGTATCAAAGACGAAAAAGGCGGATTGCTGGCGGTCAATGCCATCCTGACGGATAACCGCGACCGAAAACGCTATGAGCAGGACCTGCTGGTCGCGCGCCGGCGCGCGGAGGTTGAAAAACAGCGGCTGAAGCATTTTTTTATGCAGATGCCGGCCGGTGTTTGCGTACTTGACGGTTCCGAACTACGTTTCGAGCTGGTCAATCCCTTATACCAGCAACTCTTCCCCGGACGGGAACTTTTGGGCAAACCTTTGCTGACGGTCGTCCCTGAAATAGCGGACCAGCCGATCATGGCGATCTTAAAGCGTGTTTACGAAACCGGCGAGACCTATGAAGGCAAAGAATTAAAGATAGCCCTGGGCCGGACCGCAGGTGGCCCGCTTGAGGACCGTTACTTTGATTTTATTTACCAGGCGCGGACAGACGAGTTTGAGGCTGTTGATGGTATATTGGTGTTCGTTATCGAAGTGACACGGACGGTTAATACCCGCGCGGCGATTGAGCTGGGCTACCTGGAGCAACAGGCGCTGAATGAAGAATTGGCGGCCGCCAACGAAGAATTAGCGGCTACCAATGAGGAACTGACGGCAATGAACGAAGAACTTTCCGTGACCCAAAAGGAGCTGCAGGAAACCAAGGTTTGGCTGGAGCAGGAACTGGAAGCGGGGCGGCTCATTGAACGGCAAAAAGATGCTTTCATCGGCATGGCCAGTCATGAGCTGAAAACGCCGCTGACCTCCCTCAATACCTTACTTCAGCTTGCCCATCTTAAATTAAAAGATACCCAGGACCCGTTCCTGTCCGGTGCCATGTCCAAGGCCAACACCCAAGTCAAGCGCATGACCGCCATGATCAACGGGTTCCTCGATGTCTCCCGGTTCGAATCCGGCAAGATGCTGGTGGAAAAACAGCGGTTCAACCTGGACGACCTGGTGAAGGAAATGATCGAAGAAGTGCAAATGACCACGCGCAGCCATATCTTTCAGGTCCATACTTGTCATACAGTTGAACTATCGGCGGACCGGGATAAGATCGGTTCCGTGCTGACAAACCTATTGAGTAACGCGGTCAAATACTCGGCCACCGGCACTGATATCGAGGTTAATTGCCTGCTGATAGACAAGCGGGTGCAGGTCAGCGTTAAAGATCAGGGGATTGGCGCGCGGGCAGAGGATCTGGAAAAGTTGTTTGACCGCTATTACCGGGTAGAATCAGCGGATACCCGCCATATTGGCGGTTTTGGCATCGGGCTATATGTCAGTGCCGAGATCATCAGGCAACACGAGGGCCGCATCTGGGCGGAAAGCCAGTTGGGCAAAGGAAGTACCTTCTATTTTTCATTGCCGCTTGAGTCCGGATCGGCAAACTAATTTAATTTGGTGATCGAATTTTGGCAGGAGGAACAGACCCACATTCTTTTGAATAATTTTAGAAGATCGAGAACAACAACGATTTAAAAAAACGGCGATCACGAATGTACTGATCACATCGGTGAGTTCCGCCAATTGTTTTTTCAGGTGTTCCGTTTTGTTCATCAGCCGCTGTATACAAATTTTTATAAGCATCTTTAGCGATGGAAGAACCGATACTATTGCCCGTCGACTATAAAGGCGAGGAACTGGAATTTGAAATGAAGATACAGACCGGTTATATCCCCCGCGCGGAAGTTTTGATCGACGGAATCCCGGTGATCTTTGAGCCGGATAACGAAGGTTTATACAGGGCAGTGCAACTGGACCAAAGCAAGAAACTCGACATTGGCCTGTTACAAGCCATCGCCGGGCAACTCGAAACCTTATTCAACCCATCATGAATATCGCTATAGCCATTTTATTAATTGCTTTGGCGGCCTATTTCATTCTTCGGAAGAAGAGCGCTCCTGTACACCCAAGCGATTTTAAAGCGTTGCTTGCGGCTCACGTGGCTTATTATCAAAAATTGGATGGGGCGGGTAAGGTCCGCTTTGAAAATGCCATCGCTGAGTTTTTAAACGACACCCGGATCGAAGGCGTAGGAACAGAGATCACTGAACTGGACAATATATTGATTGCCTCCAGCGCGGTTATCCCGATCTTCGGTTTCCCTGGGTGGAAGTACCAAAACCTGACTAATATTATTTTATACCCGGACACATTCGATCAAGAATTCCAGTTTGAAGGCGGGAACCGCAATATCCTGGGTATGGTGGGATCGGGCTATATGAACGGGCAGATGCTGCTCTCCAGGGCGGCGCTGACCAAAGGTTTTTCGAAAAGCGCGGGCGATGAAAATGCGGCGATTCATGAATTCGTGCACTTGCTTGACAAATCTGACGGCGCGACGGATGGCGTGCCGGAAAACCTGATGGCGCACGAATACGCCGCGCCCTGGCTGCATTTGATGCATACCGAAATGCACAAAATAGAAACTGGCCATTCCGATATCAATCCCTATGCCCTGACCAACGAAGCGGAGTTCTTCGCCGTTGCTGCGGAATATTTCTTTGAGAAACCGGAGCAGCTGGAAGCCAAACATCCGGAATTGTACAACCATCTCAGCCTGATATTCCGGCATAAATAATTTATATTTGACGGTGATCACCCTGTACGACTTTAATGCCCTGAATGAAAATGACCGCGCGGAAGTCGTGTGGACGGGTAACTATTTAGCCCAAAGGGAAGAGGATGGCCATATCGTCCAGTTGTACAGCCTGCCGGCATTTTATGCGGAGGTTTTTTACGATGTCGTTAATAATGAGATCAGCCGCATCCGGGGCTTCAGAAAGTTGCATTTACTCACACCTTATATCCAGTTATGAAAAAGTACATTTCTTTCGTTCTCGCATTCATTTGCATTTCCTGGGGCGGAACAGGCCATAAGACCGTTGCCAAAATAGCCGAGAACCACCTTTCTGATAACGCCAAAGTAGCCGTCAAAGCGCTGCTGGGCGATCAAAGCATGGCGGATGTGGCTTCCTGGGCGGATGGTTTGCGTAATGACCCGGATTACAGCAATACCGGTTCATGGCATTATATCAATGCAACATTAGGTTTGAATTTTGCGGATTTCAGTAAAAC
>Ga0206938_1074_pt1 | contig 26927 bp, 26 predicted proteins | sample Alteio_BWOrgHeat_12_FD_152918 | JGI IMG/M metagenome (GOLD analysis project Ga0206938, IMG submission 152918) | Enriched cells from forest soil in Barre Woods Harvard Forest LTER site, Petersham, Massachusetts, United States -... | ecosystem: Environmental > Terrestrial > Soil > Temperate forest >... | reverse complement strand
AACCGCTTTTTCAATAGCATTATATCACATAATTTCAACCCTATAATGGTTAACTTTGCGCTTTAACCCAAAGAGGTGGAAAAAAGCAAGCAATACTCGAGTGCGTTGTTCATATTCTATGCCCTAGTAACCTATGTGCTGGTGCAGTTTTTCTGGTGGTCGTACCACATGGCGCAACAGGGCCAGGAAATATACAGGTTGCAGATGGCTATGGGTTTTACTGATCCTGAAACATTGCATAAGCAGCTCGTTGCAAAGTATTATATGATAGGGGGTGAAGGAAGTGTGTTTTTTGCCATTATGGTGGTGGGTATTGTACAAGTGCGTAAAGCATTCAAGAAGGAATCGGAATTACTGGCAAGGCAAAAGACGTTTTTGCATTCCGTTACTCATGAATTTAAATCACCGGTTGCTTCACTTCGTTTGCAGATAGAAACGTTGCTAAAACGCAATCTTAATAATGAACAGCAGCAACAGGCTCTGAGTAATGCACTTGAAGATACTGATCGCCTGAATGAATTGCTTGAGAAGATACTTACTGCCGCTAAGATTGATAATGGTGAATTACCATTTCAAAAGAGCGAGCTGAATGTTTCAGAAAGATTGAGAGATATATTAGGCAAGCTTTTGCGCACTTTTCCGCACCGCGATATTAAGGAGAATATACAGGAAGGAGTTATGGTGCATATAGATTCATGGGCATTTAATTCCATTGTAACTAACCTGGTGGAAAATGCATTGCTGTACTCGCCCAAGGAACAACCCATAGAGGTGGATTTAAGAAAAGATGGGAATAGAGTATTGTTGCTGGTAAAAGATAATGGCCCCGGTATACCTATGAGTGAGCGCAAACGGATATTTCAAAAGTTTTACCGCATGAGTACTTCATCAGGATATAAAGGCACCGGACTAGGCCTGTATTTGGTAGATTACATGGTAAAGCGGCATAACGGAACTATAACCGTAAAAGAGAATCCTCCGCAAGGAAGTATATTTGAAGTAAGCCTGGAAACAGAATAATGAATATCCAACAAGGAATATCGAACGCCCGAGTAAATACAATAGTATCCATTACTTCGAAATTCAGAATTCAGTGTTCAATATTCGATATTAAATTTAAATAAAATGTCAGATAAAAAAAAGGTAGCTCTTATAATACTCGATGGATGGGGTATTGGTGACGGTTCAAAGGCAGATGTGATTGCCCATTCACGCACTCCGTTTGTGAATAGCCTGTATAAGCAATACCCTCACGCTACGTTGAAAACATCGGGTGAAGATGTGGGGTTACCTAACGGACAAATGGGCAATTCGGAAGTGGGGCATTTGAATATTGGTGCGGGCAGGGTTGTATACCAGGATCTGGTACGAATTACTAAGGATATTGAAAGCAAGGTACTGCATAAGAATGTTGTTCTATTAGATGCACTGAAATATGCACGCGAGAATAGTAAGAATGTACACTTGATGGGGCTTGTATCTGATGGTGGTGTGCATTCGCACATAAAGCACCTTATGGCGCTATGTGATATTGCAATTGAGAATAAATGCGGCAACGTATTTATTCATGCCTTTACCGATGGCCGCGACTGCGACCCGCAGAGTGGCAAAGGATTCATAGAACAACTGAGCAAGCATATTGAGAAAACCACCATAAAGATTGCTTCAATAGTTGGGCGCTACTATGCCATGGATAGAGATAAACGTTGGGAAAGGGTAAAACTTGCTTACGACCTGCTGGTGAAAGGTGCTGGCAGAAAAAGCCCCAATCCGGCTGCAGCTATTCAGGAATCGTATGATGAAGGTGTTACCGATGAGTTTATTAAGCCGGTAATGATTACCGATGAAATGGATAATGAGACCGCTCGTATTATGGAGGGCGATGTAGTCATCTGTTTCAACTTCCGCACCGACCGTTGCCGCGAAATTACCCATGTGCTTACACAACAGAACATGCCTGAGCAGGGCATGCAGACGATACCGTTGCACTACATCACTATGACAAATTATGATGATAAGTTTAAAGGAGTAAAAGTACTTTATCATAAAGATGACCTGAAAATGACATTGGGTGAGGTGTTGGCTAATGCCGGTAAAACCCAAATACGCATTGCAGAGACTGAAAAATACCCGCACGTTACTTTCTTCTTTTCAGGCGGAAAAGAAGATGTGTTCAAAGGAGAGAATCGTATAATGATACCATCACCTAAAGTTGCAACATACGACCTGAAACCCGAAATGAGCGCCCCGGAAGTGGCTGATGCTATTTCGGAAGAGTTGAAGAAAGGGGAAGCTGACTTTGTCTGCCTGAATTTTGCAAATGCTGACATGGTAGGCCATACAGGTGTATATAATGCTATTGAAAAAGCGGTTGAAACGGTTGATAGCTGCCTGCAAAAGGTGGTTGAAGCAGGATTGTCGCAAGACTACTCGTTCATTATTATAGCTGACCATGGCAATGCTGACTTTGCAATTAATGCCGATGGTTCACCGAATACCGCGCATACTACCAATCCGGTGCCTTGTATCATTATAGCTAATGGCAATCAGCCAATGGCTAGTAGCTATAAAGTAGCCAATGGCCGCCTGGCAGATATTGCCCCCACTGTATTAAAGCTTATGAACCTGCCACAGCCCCCAGAAATGACAGGGCATTCGTTAGTTTAGTCTGGCCCCCTCTGACTCCCCCGATAGGGGAGGATTTGTCATTTTGAGCCCGAGCATTCGGGAGAAGTCCACCCGGCTTATCGCCGTTTCGGACGGGAATCTGTCAGAATATTACCTTTATACTCTATTATCGCAACGTATGAGAAAAGTTAAGGTAATTGGCATAATAATCTTCTTGCAATTATCATTGGGCCTTAGCGCTACAACTAAGGACACTACCAAATTCGCACACCTGAAAGTGCAGCGCATGAGCGATTCTTATATTGATGTTTACTATAACAAGCCACCGACAGATAAGAAAATGCCGATAATGATTGCCTGCCAGGGAAGCGGTACTGATGATAATACCGAAGGCTTTCTTGGATTAATAGGGCAGTTTAAAGATAAGGTGGTTGGCATGACTATTGAAAAAGAAGGAGTCAACTTTGGCGACCAGGGTGATTCGGTAAGGGTGGCGTATCGTGAGAATAATACCATATATAACAGGTTATATGATTACCTGCGTGTATTGGAGTATTTAAAAGCTCATGCAACATGGTGGGACGGGAACGTTTACGTTATTGGCGGTTCAGAAGGCGGATTACTGGCTGGAATGCTTGCATCTTATTATCCGAATGTAAAGGGGCTCGCAATACTCTCTTTTGGCGGAGCAATGACTTTTGGTGAGGCATGGCCCATAGCTAGTGGTAACCAAGCAAAGCAGGATGGTAAGGCCACACAAGCAGCAATTGAGAAAGAGGAAAAAGCTACATGGGATTCACTGAAACGGATTTACAATGATCCCGTTTTCTCAAAATCGTACAGCGGAATGGATAACAGTTATGCATGGTGGCGTTCTATAATGAACTTGCGTTTGCAGAATGTGCTAATTGATTTAAATATTCCCATCTTCGTTGGACAGGGCACTAATGATATGATGGTGCCAATTGAGTCTGCCCGTAAGTTGGAAAGAGCATTCAAGGACGCAGGTAAAACCAATTTGTTCTATAAAGAATATCAAAGCTACGCTCACGACTTCTCTGATGAGAATGGGAATTCTCACCTGGTAACTGTGTTTACCGAGGCTATTACTTATCTACTCAAGTAGTATTCGTCATTGCGAGGAACGAAGCAATCTCAGTTTTATTGGGGCGTTCCCCTGACAGTAACATCAGGGTCGGGCTTTACGCTTCAACTCCTCGCTACCCTGTGGGGTTTCCGCTGCAATCCCTGACACGAATTACAGAATACCGTCATTCTCTAAGTGTAGAATACGAGGTTATAATATGATTAGCTTAGGTTAGCTGGGAATTTGCCAAGTGATTCTGAAGCTACCTCTGTGAGGCCCTTCTGTTGCGCTTGCTTATTTTGTTTGGCTTCCCTCATAGATAAAGACATTCGATATTCCTTTGCTTCGGCAATTTTGGTCAACTGCACATCTAGGCTCAATTCTTTTACAACTTGCTCAATCTCATCAATTGTAATATTGAAGAATTCTCTTCGAGAATGAATTAAATTAATTCTTTTGTCATCTAAATGCTTATGAAGTTTATTTTCTAACTCAGGCGCATTGTCTGTATATATCAATCCATGCACATCAAAATCAAAAGGAACCGAGGCATTACCAAGTTCATCTATTCTATCTTGAGGATCTAATCTACGAGTCATTCCAAACTTATAGACGTTCTCGCCAAAGGCCCCGATGTTAGAAACAATATAAACATGTCCCGATTTGGTTTCTTGGGCGCGAGAAATAGCTCGTGCCTTTTGTTCTTGAGCCTTCTGTAGATTTGTTTCGAGTGATTTTATCTTTTCGTTTAAGGTATCAAGCTCTGTTCCTGTGGCCTTGGATATTTCCGCACGAGCTTTTTCTAAGGCTTTCTGATATCTCAGTTCTTCCTGTTCAGCTTCATGTTTCGCCCTCTCCATTTCTTGTTGAACTTTCTCTTCTTCCCTCATTTGTTCGCGGATTCTTTTTTGCTCTTCCTTTTCATCATCCAACTTTTCCTGTAATTCAAATTCCAATCTTAGCTCTTGAAGTTTCAAATCCATATATGCTGTTGTGATAGAAATGTTTTCTACAACTCCCAATTTATTGACGGCTTCAAAAGCTTTAGAAACACGGGCTTCTACCGTGCCAATATTATTCCAGCTTACCTTACTAATTGCACTATCGCATTCACCATTGAAGGCCCTAAGCATTAGCTTAGAATGGTGCTTAACCATCCTTCTACCTTCTGTTTTGCTGCCACCTACAGTCCATTCAATAGGGCAATAGATAGCTTTCTCTGATTTAATAAGCTCCTTCTCTTTGTTCCATATCTCTTGTAACTGGTTTTTATATTCGTCGGATGTGCTGTAATTGTAAGGTCACTCACAAGTTGAAGCACGTAGGGCATTATAGTTGAGTACGGTGCAGCAAGTAGATAAAACCGCTTGGAAAATTACTTTTTTTTGCTTAAGATTGTATAAGTAACCAATATATGTTATTATGGCAAAGATTATTGTACATTCATTCGAAGAATTTATTGACGCTCGCTGCATAGAAACAGCAGCAGAAGTTGGCTTAATAGAAAGTGTAGTAAAAAATATGGAATTTGAAGATTATTCCGAGAACGAACTGTATAGTTGTTCCAGGCGTAAAATAGAAGGCGGAGAAGATTTCCTTGTTGTAAGTAAATCTTGCGATACTGAACTAAGGCTTGCAACAACCCTGGCGAAAGATGGTTTTTTGAACTTTCTTAGAAGTTATGAGTTTCCAGAGATGGATAAGGAGGAAAAAAATCGTTTGGCGATAGCCCAGTGCCGGTAAACTAAGCTGCGAGCAGTTCCAGTTTCTCTGCTATACGAACCATGGCGATTACGCTCAATTTTAAGAAACCTTTCAATGCAAGTTTTCTAACAAATTGAGCATCTTGGCTCAAATTGGGTAGTTCTACATAACCTGCCCTGGCGTCCTCACTGTTTGCAATCTGGAGTCGATTAAATGTAATATCCGGCGCCATGAGGGCAGCAATGCTTTTTAAACTGTGGCTGCCTTTAAGCAGCGGATGGTAATAATACTTTTGGGCAAACGGCTCAGATAAGTCAACCGTTTTGTCTAACCGGTCCTTAATCTGCGGCTGTAAATCTGGGTATAAGTCTGAAAGTTCAGTTAACCTGGTCTCAAAATAAGACTTTTCCTCATCATGTCTTGGTGGTCCTGCAATGTCCGGCACCTTATTGTAGGTAATAATTACTGCTGCGTCTTTCGTATCTGCCAATAAACTTTCAATAAAAGCACGCCTTGGATCAGATCCGGGCTCAATAATTCTGTCCATGGGTTTAAGTAGGTTACCTTTAGAGTTGACGATGGAATACTGGTAACATAAATTGGTATACGGCTTACACGAATCATAAATAGGAACGGCAGGCATAAATGCTTCTATATCAATATAACATTTTAATCTGCTACTTGTAATCCTGTTTACAAACTTCTTAATCTTACCTTTATCATAGTTCTCACCGGCTTTTTGCAAAGCGTTGACTTCAGCCCATTGTACAGTTGTCAGGCTAATATTCCTGGGCAGGTCATCCAAGGTTTTATATTTTTTCAATAACAGATGCTTGCGCTTACTTGGAGTCAAGGTAGTTAGGTTCATAACACTTTTGGCAGAAAGTTTGCCTTTACAGTACGACATGAAAGGGCACGGGTAACCTTCCCAACATTGTGCACCCATTTCTACTGTCGGCATCGTTTTGCCGTTCGTATAAGCCTCTATTTGGAACAAATACCTGTCCAATAACGGTTGAGCATCACGGACTCTCCTGGAAATATCTTCAACAATAAATAGTTTTTCAGGGTCGATATTTCCATTTTTCTCAAAATCCTTATTGAGATATGCTATTGAAAAGTCAATTCTTTCCTTGTAACCGCTGTTTTTAATCAGTATAACGATTAAACCTCGGATATATACTCTTTAACGTTACCTTGCCTTTTCTTGCCCCTTCAACACCGGTAATTATTTTTTCCATCTCATTTTTCTGCCAGATTTTTTGCCGTTTATCCTCAATACATTTAATTTTATCCAGCAGTTCCCCGCTTTCCATAGGATAGTTAGGATATTCGCCACTTAAACTTGCGTTCGCATGTGCGATAATAATGTCTGGGGAAAGTAATTTACGTTCCTTTACCAGCTGTAACATTATCCGTTCAGCATCGATTGTGTTTTGGTGCTCGGCAATGTCTTCCTCCAGTAGACTGGCAATTTCATCAAGAGTTCTCATCAGTTCGGTGTTTTAATTGTTATTAATTTTGATACAGTGAAATGTTGCATGCATTTTCAGAATGCAAAGTTCCTGTTATTTGAAATCCGCCCAGTATTATAACTATCCAAATAGTTGTAGGATAATTAGCCTCTAATAAATTTAAAGTCAAAATCTACTTGTCACCAAAGCGGTGGAGGAGTATCAAGGAGTCTCTGTGGATTAATATGGTACTTCTTTAAAGCATGGGTTGCATGTTTGTTATATGTATGCATCTTCATGTCTTTTGATTCACTTATTCCAAATTTCCATACCATATCAGCCAAAACTGCGGAAAGCGCAACAAATTTGTACGGGATCATATAATTTTCCTGCTGTTTTACAGACATGCACCACCAGTAATATTTGGCAAACTCTTTAAATGCTTCCTTCATACAGAAATCTTTATTACCAGCCCATTCCATATGGTTCTTTGCTTCAACCATTCTCAAATTCTCCGTTACAGTCAGCAGCATATCTTTAAAATCTCCATATACTGTAATTATCTGGCGAACCCCTTTTAATTCAATTTTTAAATCTGTTGGCTTTTCCTTTTCCTCGATACCAAAAATATACTGATTACGATTTCTCTGCTGCCCAATATAAAGCAGGACATCAACAAGTCCTTTTGCAATATCCTCATCCGAAGTGTCACTTTTAACAACCGGTTCATCTTTTACGAGTTTTAATAAAGAATAAAACCTGGTAATTATTGTTTTATCAATGGGCACCTTTTTATTTGCTAAATCAGCAATCTGCCCAGCAAGTAATTTGAATTCAAATAAATCCAGGTTTGATACTTTGAAATATTCGTAGTTTGGAAAATCAAACTGGGGTTCCTCATAAGGCGTTTTATTCGGCATAGTACCTAATTTTGACTTAAGTCAAAGATAGGAATCTATTAGTTTTAAAGAGATTAGAACTCCTCAAAGTCCCAACCTTCTGCCTCAAAGTGTTTTCTCATCCTATGAAGTATTATTTTAAAATCGCCTTTATAGCCAATCCGTTGCAGAAGCCGAAGACCATATTCATCAAAAAGCATCCAAGAGCATTTATCAGAATCAGCAGGGTCTACGTCCTGCTCATTTATTCCCGCTTGACATAGGCTATTCTCTTCCAGTATATCCCGGATTGTTTTACGTAAATCTTCGTGTTCCTTTGACATGTGCGCTGTATATTTATCATAAATAGTTCAAAATTTTTAACATTATTTTTCTTTCAATAGATATGCAATTTTGTCAAGCCCATATTCGTAATAGGTGGTATACAGGTTAATTCCAATACCCAGCCTATTTAGCCCATCATATACCTGAATATCGCATTCAACCCGTTCATCAATTTCTGCATTGAATCCATATTTATCATCACCCATGCCAATTTTATAAGTGGTAACGTATCCGTTTTGCCATAACCAGGCTAAATGTAGTAGTGCAGCAAAGGTGCTTTTAGGTTCATTAACTTCCTCACGGAAAAAGGCTTTATTCCGGTATATAGGACCGTATAATTTTCTAAATACCTTTCTTTTAATGCGCATGGGTATTTTTTCATAATCATAAATGTGCTTAGGTTGAGAAGTAAGATAATTACGGTACTTTTCAAGGTGCTTCTTTTTCTCAGCGGTGCGCAGGCTTAAATCAGCGAATACAAGTTCGCCCATTGTCCTAATGGCTTCCTGAGCAAAAAGAGTAGCATTCCTTTCGCTTTCTTCGGTAATAGGCGCAGGTTTATTCGACCCAATGATGAACTTGTTTTTACCGATAATCCTTCTGTCAAGGATTGGGATATTAGAGAATACCGCAACCTTACAAGCATTTACCCAATATGTTTCAATTTTCTCAACCCAGCCCTTTCTCTCAACCATGTCAGTGGGGCCATCCCAAATCTCATAGCCCAGATGTTCTGTAATGTCACTAAGGCATAGGTCAATTTTGACACCTCTGTCATCAAATGTGACCAGGCTATCATTGGTAAAGAACTTCGGCACAATGTTATAATGCCGGAATATTAATGCGAGACGGTATAAAAACTCACCTACTGTATCTTTATCAAATAGCCGATAAACGCCAGAAACATGCATGCAAAAAGTTAGGAACTTTGTTTTTGAGCCTCTCGCTTCCAGTTTCTCAGAGAGCGTTGCCGGTGCCTCTGTATAATCTAAATTGTAATAGAATCTGTTCATTTGTTCTTGTTTACTTTATTTGGTTAATATTTTACCGCAGAAACAGCCAACAACATGCAATAGTTCATTGTCCAGTAGAATATTGCTTTTAAAACTATAGAGCACTTTATCTCCAAGATTATAGTCAGTTTCCTTCTTTAACAATGCTTTCCACTCATCACCTTCAATATAGTTACTGTCAAGTGCGGATGGCAACTTGATAATCTCGCCGAAATATATGCTGCGGTTAAAAGATTTATCATTTGATTTATGTGGTCTTACCAAGTATTCGCTTGTCAGCATAAGGCTCTTTAGTGTTTTCTCACTTACTTTCCTGGAATTGAACTCCTTTATAAACGCATCGCTCTTGCGAAGTTTGTTATAGGCGTTTAATAACCTTTTGTGCTCAAGTGCTGCCATAGGATTATTCTCAATAATACTGTGTAGCAAGAACCCTTCATCAAGGTCACCATCCACATTTATAAAATGATATTGCTCCATTTCGACAATTAGGTACCGGATATTTTCTTCGAGTTGTTTCGCTGTTAATCTTTTTTTTCTTGTCTTCATACAGATTATTTTAATGTGTATACTATGCATGGTCCGGTACAGGCAGTTCAAGTGCCGGTATTGTTTGTATTGCATTTCCTGCAATGCCTTTGATACTCGCATACATATGGATGGTGGATTGCAATACCTTATCAATCTGCTTCTGGCGTTTCTTCCATATCATTGCCATAGAGCGCTGTTCACTATGCAGGTCAGTATTCAGTTGGGTAAATGCTTCTACAATTGCAGTTATCTCACGCTGGAACTCTGCTCCGCACAGGTAATCATAAAGCATCTCCATTTTTTCGCCCTTATTTTCTTGCGTGGCAATTGCAGTGCTATACATGATTACAGTTTCCCGAAGAATAAATGATAGCGCCTTGAATTCAGGATATGTGCATATGTAAATTCCTTGCCGCATTCCAAAGTGAGTCATATCTTTTGGCATAGCGTCAGTTACAATGGCTCCGATAGTGGCATTCTTCAGGCGCATATCATCCTTGAATTTCTCGACCCACGCTTCTGAAAACTCTTTGGTTCTCTTCGATTCATAATAAACCGAGCCGCAATTTTGCCTTGTTCTGGTATTAATCGTTTGCAGGCTGTCTGCGCCTCTTGCGCCTTTTTTCACTTCATCTATTGAGTCCAATGGAAAATTCATTCTCAAGTATTCTTCAATAGCCAGTTCCTGAGTTTCGCCCTGCATTTGCATACTGCCTTGCTCCAGTTTGCGTTGCATGTCCTTTGTTTGCGCAAGAAGTTTTTCTATGGTATTATCTTTATCCGCTATTTTTAGTTCATTCTCCTTTTCAACCTGGCTGCGAATCTTTGTCCGTTCTTCTGCAACGGTATCAGAAATCTTTTGCTGGGCTTCGGCTTCTATTTGCTCCTTTAACCCTTCCTTTTCTCGTTTAACCTGCGCCAGTTCAGATTTCAGTTTATTAAGATTCTTCAATTCTGTGCTCTTCTGGCTGAGTTGCTCTTCAAGTGATTGAATTGTTTCGGCACTTTCCCCAGCAATCTCCGCCCTGATTTTCTTTTCAAGTTTTGCTTTTTCAGTCAACAAATGCTTCTTAACACCTGTTTCAATTGACTCTGATAGGTTCTCTCTGTCTTTTTCGAGAGTGGCAAATTTTGACTTGTATTCCTGTTGCACCTGTTCGGTCAATTGATGGTACAGCAGGTCGTTTACATCTATACTATGACCGCAATTGGGACAAGAAATCTGTTGTTTCGGCATGGTTTTCGAATTAAAAGGTTAATGACTATTTATTACCTGGACAGTGAAGTGGTAAGTGCAGGTTATGCCTGCACTTCTTTACCGAGGACCTGATAGAATATACTTTGCAGGGCAATGTATATTAGGTAGGCGCCATACGAACTTTGCTCCTTTGTAAAGGTTCTGCATGAACCGGGGTAAAGTACATGGTAAATACCATCCACTGAAATTTCACGTATTCTTGAATCATGGTATATGCCTGTCTCAAATACTTTCTTCAAATCAATATTCACCAATCTGCCAATGGCACATTCTATCTCAGGTCGGTGCTCAGGATAGATAGCAGATAAGTTTCTGAGGGTGGTCTCCATTAGGTCACTGTCAAATGCCAATACGGGCTCATCCGGAAATAGCGATAAATCAAATAATAGTGCCTGTAATAGTTCTTTCTTTGCATCGTGGGATTCTCCGAGCCCTTCCTGACAATCTAATTCCATTAGTTTGCTGGTGGCATGATGCTTAAAGTGTAAGGAATAATTATTCCTGTCCATTGCCATATCAAGGAAATATACCCCGGAAGAGCCATTGAGGTGATCGAGCCATTTTCTGAGTTCGTATCCCTGAATGCTTAACTGACTCTGAGGTTTCCTGCTTGTATCCTTGGAAGGAAACATTTTGAGATTTACACTTACTTTTTTCAAAGTAGCAGTGTCTGTGTGCATCTGTGATGCTTTAACATTTGCAGTTTTCATGACGCTTTTTTTATTTGTTACTGATTATGTGAATTATTTGTCATTGCTTCCTTCAATGAGGGTAAGGCATCGAATAAACTGTCGACGGCAGCATTTACAGTTCTGAATTTTGAAGAAAAAGACCTGCAAATTCTTTTACCACTTACGGCAACAGTTAAGAATGGAGGATGTAACATTTCCTATTTATGGCAGCCTGGTAGTTTGACTGGTTCAACAGTTAAAGTTCATCCAACTACAACTACTGTTTATACCGTGACGGTTACAGATGGATGTGGAATCCTTCCACCGGCTACAGCAACTGACACAGTGTTTATTGATACTACATGCTGTATTGGCAAAAGCATTACTCACATCTCAAATGGTAAGTCGAGTAGTTATATATCATTTAAAGGATTTGGTACAGGAAACCCTCTTTCATTAAGTGGTACGTTTACTGTAAATACAAATTTCACAATTACGCATTGTAGCGATGTTGAGATGGGCGGTAAAACAATCATAGATGTGCAAGCCCCTAATACGTTGACAATAGACAGTTCACGGCTCTATGCATGTACGAATATGTGGAATGGAATAATAGTTGAACCAGGTGCATCGTTAATTATTAAGAATAAAAGTATTATAGAAGATGCTGTAACAGGTATAGAAGGACAAAACTCATCTTCTCTAACAAGTGCAATATCTGTCGACAGTTCTGAACTCAACAATAATTTTGAAGATATACATATTGATCCGTATTTTGTAACGACAGGCATGTATCCACTTACATTGCACCATGCCACTTTAATATGCAGTAAGGATGGAAGTTTTTCACCTAATGCATATTTAAAGCCACCCTATGCGGTCGGTACAATTACCTTCACAGGAGTATATTTAGATAGCGTACAGGGCTCAGGAGTTACTGTGGGCGACTTTAGCAATTCTGCGTTTACCAATACGTTTAATAATATGCAGTTTGGCGTCCAAGGATTTAACAGTAATTTCTATGTCTATAATAATAATTTCACTGGCTTGTTAGGTAATCCTACAATAGCATGCTTCCATTGTCCACCACCACCGCCACCAATTGGAATGGGAGTTGTTGCTAACGCAACTGCCTTTGCTCCGCATAATCCTGCTACATACTTTACAGTTGTTGTTGGAGGAGGAGGTGCAAACCAGCCTAATGCGTTTACTTCGTGTTATCGAGGCGTTGATGTTACTAACTATGCTTTTACAACTGTAAATTACAATAGTTTCTTTAATAAAACCAACTTTACCTTACCTGGAAGAGCCACACTTGGTGACCATGCAGTATATGTTAAGATTGAGTTGGGCAAATTAATGGAGGTGAATAATAACATCATTACCAATTTCGCTACCGGCATCCACGTTCATAGGACGCAAGTTGGTGCAGCCTTTACAATGCCATTTGAGAATATTAATAATAACGCACTTGAAATTCTAAACAATGGCTATATGATAGACGGTATTTTAGTAGAGAATGCCGTTTTATCACAATTTGCTCCAGTAAATATTATGAATAATACTGTTGATGATGCCAATACTTGCATTTGGGTCCGAAATTTTGATGAAGATGCAGCCATTATTCAAGGTAACTCAGATATAAGAATTAAGAAAACCAGTTCAGCGTTTGTCACAACAGAAAAATCGGGGATAAGGGTTGATCATTGTATTGATTTTATTCAAGTAATTGATAATCCTAATATTTATACCAATGGTACGTTTTTAAGGAAGCCTCCTACAGTACCTGCCGATACAGACGTAATTGGAATAAATATAAACCTTAGCCAGGGTGTGCTTGTTCAATGTAATGGAATGTTTAATGTTGGACAATGTATGAGGTTTGCTCAAAATTGTATCGGAGCCCGTATTTATAGTAATACAATGACCTCTGTTGGTACACAATGTTACGATGGATTAGTTCTTTGGAATAATGCCATACTTGCTCCACAGGGTGGATTGAGCCAGCCTATAGGAGATATATGGACAGATACCGCAAGTTTCTTAAATTCCATGACCTATACATATTTCACTAAAAATCCGGGCAAAAACTCACCTCTCTGGTTGAAGGACAGTTTGATGCCAAATTATCCTCTAAAAAAGTTTAATAAGACTAATGGATTCCCTGGTGCAGACGACTATAATGAAAAGTCACCTAAAGCATTAAATGTTTCAACAAGCGGAACTGCACCGGCTTGTCCTCCACCATGTTCAAGTTGTCATGTTGCTACGAATTCTATTTTAAATAATATAGCAACAAATACTGTACAATTGGCTGTATTTGTTCCACAGACTCAGTTTATTAATCAACAAGTAGTCTTTGCGAAGATTAGTAGAGATACGAGCCTCATGTCAGGAGATACTGTTCTACAAAATTTCTATAGTTCAGAAGTAAATACTACGCTTGGTGGAATCTATGCGGTTCAACAACAAATGCAGCAAGGTAATTTTACTTCGGCGCAGGTAATTAATAATTCACTTGTTCCTTCCTCGGCTATTGAACAAAACCACCAAACGGTTGACAACATCTTCTTAAGTACCCTCGCAGTAGGTAATGTGCCATCTTCTGCACAACTGGATGAATTAGAAGAGATTGCTAATGAATGTCCGTATCTGGGAGGGCAAGCAGTTTACGAAGCCCGCAGCTTACTGAATCTTTTCTTAAATTCAGACATTCACTATGGTGATAGTTGCACTTCACCTACTACTGATCGTTCAGTTCAATTACCGGAACACGCCTATCAGCCATTTGTAAATGCTAAGGTGTATCCAAATCCGGCAAGTACAACTGTTACCATAGAAACAATTGTACCGAAAGGACAATCAGGACGCATTACGTTCTACTCAATGTTAGGAGACAATGTATTATCGAAGGATTTAAAGAATAATCTAACTTCCTGCGATATAAGCCAGTTAAAGGATGGTATGTATTTCTACAAAATAGAGATTACAGGCCAAGTAGCATCAATCGGTAAGTTAGTAATAACAAGGTAATTCATTTTTAAATGGGGCATTTTATTCGTATCTTTGGGTAAGATGCTCCATTTAGGTTTGATTATGAAAAGAGGAATACTTATAATATCTCTATTTATTTCATTACAAGGACTAAAAGCACAGAATTTAGTTCCGAACTATTCTTTTGAAGATACGCTGAAATGCGCAACTGGATACAATGATTTTGCAGGTTATGTTGCAAACTGGACCGGAGCAAGTCCTTGGAGTTTCAATTTTCTCTGTAATGGTTCTGGTAATGGTGAAGAAGTTCCTTTAAATGAAGTTGGGTATCAGTATCCACATTCGGGGAATGCCTATGCTGGCATATATACTTTTGTTGCCCCACCCCCTCCTGCCAGACCCAATGATTCTAATATGAGGGATTATATGGAAGTAAAATTATTGGACTCTCTTCATTCAGGCGCAAAGTACTATGTCGCATTTTACGTCAGCCTTGCAGACAGTTTTAAATACGCTTGCAATGACATTGGTGCTTATTTTTCAGATTCTGCTTTAGTGTGGACAGGGTTAGCCAAACCATATCTTACCCCACAAGTGGCAAACAATCATTCAAATTCGCTTACTGATAAAATAAACTGGGTGAAGGTATCCGGTAATTTTATTGCCAAAGGAGGTGAAAAATACATAGTGATTGGCAACTTTAAAAAGGATAAACAAAGCGATTCAATTTTTGTGAACTCTCCTAATTCTAATACCAATCATAATTGGAACGGTTCCTTTTATTATGTGGATGACGTTATAGTAAGTACTGATAGTATTTATGCCGATAGTCTATTTTCAGCGGTGAATGAAGTAAAGGATATTAATACACGAGTATTAATATTTCCAAACCCATGCCATGGTAAGTTTTCTATTTTTATTGAAAATCTTGCGAACAAGCCACATATTGAGATTTATAATGTATTGGGGGTAAGAGTCTATGAAAATAGGCTTTCAGCGAATAATACGGTAGTAGATTTAGCAGGCAATGGTTCAGGAATTTACATGTATCGGGTTATTTCAAATGCTGGTACTCTGATATCAAGTGGTAAAATACTAATTCAATAACCTATTAATATTCTTTGGTATGAAAAAGTATTACAAAATCTTCTTTATAAATGCTGTGTCATTTTTCCTCTTATTACATCATTCCAACGCTTGCACTCTTAGGGATTCTATTAGTTCATTTACAAGTGTCTTTTGCTATGGATATAGTAATGGAAGTGCTACTGTAGGTGTTAAAGGAGGCACGAAACCATATACATATTCCTGGGCTCCTTACGGCGGCACCAAATCTACCGCAACAGGTCTAACCTCACAAATGTATACCGTGACGGTCACTGATTCTGTAGGATGTATTGCCACTGCCACTGTTTATATAGGTCAGCCCCCAAGGCTCCAAGATAGTATATCATATACATCTCCAAGTTGTTTTACTTGTTGCGACGGTAAGGCAAGCGGGTACTTTGGTGGTGGAACTCCACCATATTGTTGTTTTACCTGGAGTAATGGACAAAATGGATTCTATGATACAGCCCTATGTGCAGGAAAATATTCCTTTTGCTTTACTGATGCCAATGGTTGCCATACCTGTGATACGGTAAATATACCGCACGGACCAACTGGGATACAACAAGTTTATATCAGCCAAGTAGTATGCTCTCTTTATCCCAATCCAAGCAATGGGGTATTTACTATTGCAATGGGAGGGGTGGGAGGTGCTGTCCAAATTGAGATATTTGATATGCTTGGACAAAAAATATACCAAAACACGATTGAGCCAACTAATACTAATATAAATCTTATTGGATTGAATGCCGGCACTTATTTATATCGGATAATGAACCAATCAGGTAATTCTATCTCAAGTGGTAAGTTTAGCATCATCTTCCAACAAGCACCAGCCAATGGAATTTGTTCCTATATCAAGCCCTAAAGTCTTTGGCATGGGTAAATCCTCTTTCTATTACGAATATATGGAATATTTACTTAATTTTACAATTGAAAGCTTATCACAATAAAGATGATTCTACAGGCGTAAGCCTATGCCCCAGTTATTCTGGGGCTTTTTTTATTATAATACTTATATAATGGGTAATCCTTTCGGCGTATCAGCATCCAGGACCAAGTGGGAAATATAACTTGCGCCTGTCACAGCTACAGCAGTTTTAACTTCGTGACTTAGGTCAGTATCGGTTACAAGTTTGATAGTACCCCAAGTAACGGCAGCCCCTGCTACTAAACTATGGAACGTTTTGCGATGATTGGGATCTGTTGCCGGTTCAATTATATCAGGTAATGTTCCGGCCAGTGAGCCAAGACCATATCCAGTAGCAGAATACCCGATTAGTTCCAAAAAATCAACTTCGGCATTCGGATCATACTTCTTACGTTCAGCATGTTTCATAAAATATGAACCCACGCCACAAGCCAATCCTATTAATCCTCCAAGGTCACTATGCTCTTTTGAATTTGCCATTCTGGTGGTTATTGTTCGCAGGTTCTACTTCTATTTGCCGGCACTAATGTGGCGTACGATACAATATCAATTACCGTGTTAACCTTATTATGTCCTTTACAAAGAGGTAAGATATACCAACTTTTATCTGCACTACCATGCTTTACTACGTGAGCACCAACGTGCGCATCATCAAAACAGCCTTTTGCAGAGCAAAATATTGCAATACCTGCACCAGGATGATGCTTTTTCCAGTGGTTATACCAACTGCCACATCTACAATTATTTTTAGATGTCCCTTTAATGTTTCTGATTTTCATAGCACTAAATCTCATCCAAATATAAAAAGATAAATTTGAAATTGCAAACGGTTGCGTTATCAGTTCTACGCTATGTCCTTAGAGATAAAAAAACGTGCTTCTTTTTTACCGACATTTGTAAAATGAGAATGGGCAGAGATTCAACCTCTCTCCACTTACCATAGTAATCAAACGTTTAATCTTAATAACTATGCACTGGACTTTAGATGATTTCGTTTCAGAACGCCAATTAAATGAGGATAATCAATTAATATTGAAGATATTGAAAAAGATTGAGGCGAAACATTCAGTGAATCTTGGACAATCTTTACACGTAGTTTACGTGGGCGAAAACCTAATTGAAGGCACAGCCACCAGCCAGCAATTTCAAACCACAAGTGGGTATAATTTGGAAATTCTAAAGAACGACCCCATACTATCTGCCTCTCTTAAATTTGATATTGTCAATTTAATGAAAACTGTTCAGTTTGTAGATGCATACTCAGAGTAAGGATATACAAGTTACATCAGCAGTTTGGTTTTGAAAGAAATCTAATCCAGGTTCAGGCTTAAAATAAATCTTGTTAAATATCAACCAATTACGCAGGCATTAGTTGAGTACGGTGTGCCAACTTGCATACATGTCTCAACTTGTAAGTGACCAATTGTAATGTGGCTTATATAAACCGTAGGAGATATCTTCCAGATTTTCTTCAAGGAGTGAAGTTTCCTTAAGTAAACTCTCATAAATACCCTTTTTCACCAAATAATCTTGATTAAGTTCTTTGTTGTCATTATTAAATTGTATCCTTTGGTTTTCGATTTTTTGAGCCCAATTATCAAAATCCTTCTTTCTGTCAGATAGAGTTGCATCAACATCTATAATGTCTTTGTATTTATAGTTGTACTTTTTTAGTTTCTGTGAGGATTTAATTAAAAGAACGAGGAGTGCAATGATTATGGCACTTAAAATAATTGTAATGGGTGTCATGTATAAAGAGTTTTAAGAGATGAAAAGTGTGTAACTAATGTAATTAAAAATTTTGATGCAAATAAATCTGTCCTACCCTTCTTGGGAAAGGGATTACTTCAAAATTCATTATTCGTTAATCGATATTCGAAATTCTCGAGCTTATTTAAGCTCGAACGGGTCCGCATCCAACCCGACAGGGAACGCTTTGCGGAAATCTTCCAGCGCCTTCCATGAAAGAGTAACTGTTTCTAATGTAGGTTCATTGGGTGTTGTTTCCTTTACATAGTGGCCTTTAGAGTCAATAACGGCGGAGTACCCGTCGTGGTTCATGTTGTGCCCGTCTTTACCTACGCGGTTAACGGCAACAATGTAGCATTGGTTCTCAATAGCGCGTGCAATGAGTAATTGCCTCCATGGGTAACTGCGTACTTCGGGCCAGTTAGCTACATATATAAGGCAATCGTATGCCTGGTTTACATTACGGCTCCATACGGGGAAGCGCAAATCGTAACAAACCAGCGGACAAATCTTCCAGCCTTTTAATTCTACAACTATCTTTTTTGTGCCCTTTGTATAGGTGTTGTTTTCTTCACCCATTCTAAAGAGGTGCTTCTTATCGTAGGTTTCATAAGAGCCATCCGACTTCATCCACACTAGGCGGTTGTAGAAGTTGTTGCCATCTTTTATCATCAGGCTGCCTGTGAGTACGCACTTTTTTTCAGCAGCCGTTTTGCGCATCCAGTTTACTGCCTCGCCATTCATATCTTCCGCAATCGCTTTTGCATTCATACTGAAGCCAGTACTGAACATTTCCGGTAGCACTATCAAATCAGTTGAGCCCGGAGCAATAGCGGAGAGTGTCTTGCCAAACATGGCAATGTTGGCTTTTATGTCTTCCCAGTGCAATGGACTTTGTACTATGGTTACTCGTAAGTCTTCCATTATACTTTCATCAGTTTTTCCGCGGCCTTTTCTAATGTTTCGTTGGTCTTTGCAAAGCAGAAGCGTAGAAGTTTATTGTCTTCCGGTTCATGATAGAACACTGAAGTTGGTACACTGGCAATGCCCATTTCTTTTGTAAGGCGGATTGCATACTCTGTGTCTTTTTCCTTGGTTATGCCGCTATAATCGAGTAACTGGAAATAAGAACCCGAAGCAGGAATATACTTGAATTTTGAACCTTTAATAAGGCTAACAAAGTAATCACGCTTCTCCTGGTAAAAGCTACCCAGTTGCAGATAGGCATCCTTATTCTTCATGTATTCTGCCAATGCATATTGCAGCGGAGTATTTACACAAAATACCATAAACTGGTGCACACGGCGGAACTCGGTCATTAACCTTTCGGGCGCCAATACATAACCCGTTTTCCATCCTGTGGTATGGTACGTTTTACCAAATGAGAATACCACAAAACTGCGTTCTGCCAGCTTAGGGAAACGGCACACGCTCTGGTGCATATTCTTATCGAATATAATATGCTCATACACCTCATCACTTAGTATAACTATATCGGTGCCATTGGTTATTTTTTCCAACTCCTTCATATCCGCAGCGCTCATCACTGCGCCCGTAGGGTTATGTGGAGTGTTTATCATTATCATACGCGTGCGCTGGTTCACACGCTTTTTTACTTCTTCCCAGTCTATGTGATAGTTAGGCGCCTTTAGCTTTATATATATAGGTATTCCACCACTCAGCTCAATAGCCGGAACGTAACAATCATAAGCGGGTTCAAAAACTATCACCTCATCGCCTTCGTTTACTACGGCCGTAATGGCAGCATATATAGCTTGAGTGCCACCGGCAGTAATATTTATTTCCTTTTCAGGGCTATATACTACTCCATATAGTTCCTGCATTTTTGCAGCAATTATTTCGCGCAGTGGCATAATGCCTTGCATAGGTGCGTATTGATTCAGCCCCTTTTTCATATTCTCATCTACCAGGTTTACCAGTTCAGGTGAGCACTCAAAATTGGGAAAACCCTGCGACAGGTTTATAGCATTGTACTGGTTAGCCAGTTGCGACATTACTGTAAATATGGTTGTGCCTACAGTAGGAAGTTTAGAATGTATGGTTCCGTTGAATTGGGGCATAAAGTTTTATTTTCTTAGCCAAAGCTACCAAAAATCGGGTTGCTAAATCCCTTAGCAATTTCTATACTTTCTATTGTTATTTATTGTATTTATCAATGAAAATATGTGGGTGGTTAATAACTCAGCGTGATTTTAAAAGGGAACCTACACATGCAGAATACTTTTGTGTCATAATTCATAAATCATCATTCATAATTACAATATGCCATTTGAAAGAGGAAAATCAGGTAACCCGACAGGAAGGCCAAGAGGAGCGGAGAATAAAATAAAAAAGGATCTGAGGGGAAAAATAACCCAGTTCTTACTCCGCAATTTTGAAGCGGTAAAGGATGAGGTGAACCGAATGGAATCAAGAGACCAGATTCGGTTTTATATCCAGCTAATGCCTTACGGTTTATCAAAACTCTACACTGAAGAAGATACTCCCGAACTTACCATTGAGGAACTGGAAGAAATGCTTGAAAAATTAAAGCAAGTGCAAGAAGCTACACCTTTCACAAATAATAATGGGTAGGGCATAATATACAAGTAGGTTTCGTTAAAAAACCTTTCTCTCAACCTTAAACGTTTTTCTATCAATGAAAATAGGGCTACGATAAATAGGCTATTTTTTTAAATCATTTTTACCTTACTTCGAGTAACAAAGTCCACTAATAATAATTCTTAAATCTCAAAATCTATGAAAACATTTAAAAAATGTATTTTTTTATTGGCAATGTATTTGCCAGCAGTACTAGCCCGGGGGCAAACACCTGCAAATGATCCCAATTGGAATACAGGAACATTCCAATTCAATGATGATTTCACGTTATCTGGAAGTAATTTAAGCCAATGGGGTGTCGCAAGTGATTGGCGCGCTAATACAACTAACGTCATTCTCGTGGTAGGTAGTATATCAGGAAGCACTCATACTTATTCAATTGGAGATATAGTTGGCCAGGGAACTTGGGCTAATGGAATGGTTTCGGGTATTGTAACCGGATCTCCTAATAATGTGCTTCTGTTAAGCTCTACAAATGGAACATTTATTACTGGTACTACAGTTATTGATCAAACAACGGGAGCGAACCATAATAATTCTTCAACACCAACCAGCATTTACTCAGATGCGGTTATTGTTGAATCAGTTGGTACTATTACAGGAGGTAGTTATACCATTGGTGAAACAGTCACTCAATACGGTAGTGGGGCCACTGGAATTCTTTATAATTTCACTTTAGGAACACCAAATCTCCTTCAAGTACTTCCTACCAGTGGTGTATTTAATGACAACACAAGCGATTATATATACGATGCAAGTGGTGTCAAGTCATCTCCAGCTGCGTCGATGACTTCCTCGGTTAGTGATAATGTTGTATTTGCAACAGGTGCCATAACTGGTTCCTTTACTGTGGGGCAAACAGTATCTCAAACATCAACCTCCGGGTCTGGGACTCTTTGCGGTGTAATACCTGTAAATAGTGGCTCTATAAATGTGTTCATAATACATATGAGCAGCGACAATGCAAATTTTACTAATTCTACTAATAATATAACTCAAGGTAGCGGTAATCATGCGACTCCATCCGCATTTGCTTCTGCAACCTATTGCGCTGATGCTACAGGCAATGTCAGTATTACTAACGTAGGTGGCTTAATTGGTCAGGTTTTACGGATTCAGGCAACCAACACAACAACTTGGGGCTCTTCTCTCATTAGTACGGGGGCACTTGAAACAAATAGTAGTTTAACGTATGGCTATTATGAGACATCTATGGAATTACCTTGCTACGGAATGGATTATGATGATGCTTTTTGGATTTGGGGTAATTGTTTTGAAAATGCATTAAATTGTGAAATACTTAGTTATGGCTCAACGGTTACCCCAACTTCAACTTCTCCAATAAGTAATTATTCAAGTGATAGTTTTGTAGGAACTTGCCCTAATACACCGCTTGGTCCTGCTAGTTCTGATTATGTGGAATTTTATCCGAGCCCCCGTTTGGATAATTTATTTCATACCTATTCATTTGAATGGATGCCAGATCATATAATATTATATTTTGACGGTCAGCCTTTTCGGGTGATACATTCATCAGATCAACCCAATATTATTCCAAATTCTACCATGCAAATAATGTTAGATATTGGTTTTAATGCTGTTTCTCCTGCCAGAGATCAATTCCCCGGAAATATGTACGTTAAGTATGTAAATGTATATGCAATGAATAAGAGTAATTGCTCCACTTTACCATATACTACAACACCACTTAGTGCTACTGCTTTTAACCAAGTATATGAATATATTAATATCGGTAGTAATTCTGGTAATACGACTGCTCTGTCAAGCTCAACAAATGTTTGTATGAGAGCTTCAGGCTCTACAACTATCTATGGGCCTTTTGTGGTTCCGAAACCATCGAGCGGTTCATTCTCAATTATACCCACAGCTTGTTATTAAAAAACTTTAAAATCTAAATAATCATGAAAAACAAAAGAATCTTTATATGCAGCGCAATTTTAGGTTGCATCGCGACCTTATCTAGCGCACAGATAAATGTTACAAGTGCAGGACAAGTTTCAGTTGGCACTACGGTAGCTCCGGCCAGCTCAGCCATAGGTTTATGGACATACGGCGATGCTATATTCACAACTTCAACAACTAATACTTCAACCAGTTCGGCACCATTTATCAATGCCGCAAATGGATATTCCTCAGCTACAGCACCTGATTATACGTGGTGGTATGATAGCCAAACGGGAATATTCCATCCTGCGGGCGATAAAATTGGTTTGACTGCCGGTGGAACGGATATTTTAGATGTAGTTTCACCAAGTGTTACCTCTCAACTGATAAGTACTACCCTGTCGACATCAAACAGTTCAACAGTATGGGATATTTATTGTACAGCGACTGGTTACAATAAGTGGACTTTTTATGTATATGGCTCAGGAGATTTATATGGAAAGTCAGGAACCTGGTGGAGTGATAGAAGATTGAAGGAAAACATAATAACTATACCAAATGCGTTGGATAAGGTGCTGAAATTACGTGGAGTAAATTTTACATACATAGCTGATGCCAAAGCAGGTCAGGGTAATCCCCAAATGCAAATGGGCCTTATTGCACAGGAAGTTGAAAAAGTTGTTCCTGAGGTTGTACGGACTGGCTCAGATGGAATGTTAGGAATTCAGTATCAAAACCTTGTTGGTTTGTTAATTGAAGCAATGAAGGAGCAAAACAAGCGTATTGATTCTCTTCAAACAGTTTTGAATAGCTGTTGCAATGCAAATTCATTTAACCAAAATGCAACGGGCACAGGTAGCTTAACAAATCCTGCACCAAACGGTGCGGCACTTTACCAAAATGTACCGAACCCATTTACTCAAAACACTACCATTACTTGTATTATACCTGAGCAAAGTAATTCAGCAAGCCTTATGGTTTTTGATATGAATGGCGGGTTAAAGAAAACTATTCCCGTAAATGGCAAGAATAAGCAAAGTATTGTAGTTAATGGCGGCCAGCTTGCTGCCAGTATGTATTATTACACGTTAATCGTTGACGGTAAAGAGATAGATACCAAGAAAATGATCCTTACACAATAGCATTACGACTGATTAACTAAAAAGCCCTGACAGTATCGTCAGGGCTTTTTTTAATGTTTTTATACGTCTACAAATTAGTTGTCAGGAAGTTTGTCATGGTGTTGAACAAGTAGAAACGGGTGTTACCGCCTGAAATACCATGATTCTTATCCGGGTAGATCATAAGTGAGAACGGTACATTGTTCTTTTGCAAAGCGCGAATCCACTCTATGCTGTTCTGGAAATGTACGTTATCGTCGCCTGTACCGTGCATTAACAGGTAATGCCCTTTAACCCTCGATGCGTAATGCATAGGCGCGCTTTCATCATAGCCATCTTTATTTTCTGCGGGGGTGCGCATATAACGTTCAGTGTATATATCATCGTAAAAGCGCCAATCGGTAACCGGTGCTACTGATACAGCGGTTTTAAAGTAGTCTGCTCCTTTGCTTATGCAGAGTGCTGCCATATAGCCACCGTAGCTCCAACCCCAAATGCCAATACGGCTTCCGTCAACATACGATTTTGATGCCATGTATTTCGAGCCTTCAATCTGGTCCTGCACTTCAAGCCTGCCAAGATGCAGGTACGTACATTTTTTGAACTCGGAGCCGCGCCCTTGTGTACCACGGTTCTCAACCGATACTACTATGTATCCTTTCTCGCACATCATTTGGAACCATATAAAGTCGAAGGCATCGTATTCGTTGTTAACTGTGTTGCTGCCCGGTCCGCCATATACATACATCAGCACCGGATATTTCTTGGTAGAGTCAAATCCCGGTGGCTTCATCATCCAACCATTTAGCGAGTTACCTTGCGCGGTGGTAAAGGTGAAGAAGGTCTTCTTTGTAAGGTTGTAATGGTTCATAGTATCCATCAATGCCTGGTTATCCTCAAGCACCCTCAATTGCTTGCCATCAATACTGTGCAGGGTTATATAGTTTGGGCGATTAGCATCAGAATATGTGTTGATGTAGTAATGGAATGAAGAACTGAAGTCAGCATCGTTGAAACCGGTTTTCTCTGAAAGTTTGCGTTTATCCTTACCATCCCAGTTAATGGAGTACACATCGCGGTTAATAGCGCCTGCCTCAGAGGATACATAGAATATAGCGCGGGTTTTTTCATCTACGCCTTTAAAATCCATAACATCCCATTTGCCGCTTGTGATCTGGTTTATCAGCTTACCATCAATAGAATAGCGGTATAGGTGCTCATATCCATCGTTATCATCTTGCCATATAAATTCTTTGTTGCCGTTGATGAAGGTAAGCGCATCGTTAATGTCGATATAGGTTTTATCTCCTTCAGTCAATATGGGTTTAGCACTGCCGTCGGTTGTATTAGCCAATGCAAGCACCAGTGAATCCTGGTGGCGATCCATATATTGCACCGAAAGCATATTTGAATTCTGCGTCCATTTTACGCGGGGTGTATATTCAAATGGCTTAGCAGATGTAATATTCACAATCTTGCCGGTAGCTACCTGGTAAACATGCACCGTTACTGTTGGGTTTGTAGAGCCTGCCTTAGGGTACTTGAAGCTGTATACACTGGGGTAGAGTGAATCGTGGTATTCATTCATGCTGAATGTAGTTACCTTGCTATCGTCAAAATGGTAATACGCAATTGACTTGCTGTCTGGCGACCAGAAATAGGAACGGGTAAGAGTAAATTCTTCCTCATATACCCAGTCGCTTATTCCATTAAATACTTCATTGCTGCCATCGGTTGTTATGCGAGTGTTCTTATTATCTGCAAGGTTCTTTACGTATAGGTCGCTCTTATATACAAATGCGGCCATATTGCCGTCAGGCGATATGGTTGCGTACACTTCCTTTTCATTATCCATGAGAGGTGTAAGGGTTGCTTTCGCTCTGTTCCATACGTAGTAATTGTACACCGTAGAGTGCCTGTAAATATGTTCTGCATTGTTACCTATCAATATTGTTTTCTCGCCCGGGCCAAGGTCGTAGGTTTCAATAAGCATGCCTTGTTTCACCTTGTCGAGTTGCGCGGTTGATAAGAGCGTGTCGGTAGGTTTCCCTGTAGAATAACTGTATTCAATAATATATTGGTTGTGGTCTTTGCTTGTTACCAACGAAGTGTAATGGTTACCATCATCAGTTGACTTCAGTTCATCAATTCCTTGCGGGAAGAACTTATAGTAGAGCCATATTTCGTCAAGACTCAGGTTAGCTTTTTGGGCGAATAATAGAGTAGTGGTAAGGAGTAGCGAGTAGGTGATAAATAACTTCTTCATACGGTTTTATTTAGAATGTCGTTGGGTTAGCTCTTCAAATGTAAGTTGTATGCCGTGGCTGGGCGCATCGGCAGGCGATTTGTAAAAAAGGCCCTTAGGGTTTATAAGAAAGAATTCAGGCAGCGATTTTACTTCATACTGTTTCAATACGCGGTGTCCTTCATCAAATAAGAAAGTCCAGTTGAACATTTTGTTGTCGTCCAGGTATTTTTTCAGGTCATCAAAATTATCATCTTCCGATATGCAGATAAAATTAATTTTCTTTCCGTATTGTTTATGCAGCGCCGTAATCACGTCTAATTCACCGGTGCAGGCTTCACTGGTGCTTTTAAAGAAGCATATATAGGTGTATTTGCCTTTAAAGTCGGCAAGATTGCTTACGTCGCCTGTGGCTTCCTTCAATGTAAAGTCAGGAGCCGGTGCGCCGCTCACCACATCAGAGAAGGAGTTAAGCATATTCTGCGCAATTACCTTATTGTCGTTCACATGCGACGTGGCTATTACTGTTTTTAATAGATTCTTTATTGAATTTCTATCGTTGTCGCCATCATAGTAAAGCTCATATAAGCCTTTCAGCATTACCAGTTCGCGTAATGAATCATTATCCCTAAGGAAGATGTTTACTTTCATAGCATCCATCAGATCCGTATAATCGGCAGAATT
>Ga0206938_1079_pt1 | contig 27006 bp, 45 predicted proteins | sample Alteio_BWOrgHeat_12_FD_152918 | JGI IMG/M metagenome (GOLD analysis project Ga0206938, IMG submission 152918) | Enriched cells from forest soil in Barre Woods Harvard Forest LTER site, Petersham, Massachusetts, United States -... | ecosystem: Environmental > Terrestrial > Soil > Temperate forest >... | reverse complement strand
AAGAATCTTACCGCTGCTCAAAAGCAAGTAGAAGATGTGAAAAAATTCATGGAGAACGTTCAGGTCAACCATGTGGCGGTGAAGTCACAGGTCGACGCCTTCAATGAAGCATTGAAGAAAATCAACGAGCTTGACCCAACTGTACAGCATACTGTACCTCCCGCTCCTAAAGCACCTGAGTTAGCCGCAGTGTAATGTCCACTGTTATCCTTGCATCGCTCGTGTTGGCTCACATACTTGTTGTATGGTTCAGCACTGATGCTTTTGTCGAGTATTCCACGCTATTTGGGTGGGATGAGCGATGCAAGGTGAAACAGTATCTTGAGACCAAAGAGGATAACCCTTGGTCCTATCCTGAATTCCTTGCTGAATTGTATCAAGAATACTTTCTTGTACGCTTAGTCACCTGTCCAGTATGTCTCGCTACGTGGTTAGCTGTTCCCATTAGTTTCTTTACTGGTTATCTTTTTGTCTTCCCGGCTGTAGCATTTCTAGGATTGCTCTTCTATAGGCTGTTTGGTATTGTCAGTTAATCATGCCAAACGAGATAGATACATCCACCATTGATTTTAATCTGGCTGGATCGGGCTTCACATCGGATTTTAAGTTAAACGACACAACTACTTGGCCAGAAGGGAGTTGTACCCTTCCGACCCTGCTACCCCTAGATCTTCCTACACTGGATGACAACTTTACAACACTCAACTCAGATTGTAAGTATAACTTCCCTGCAATACTTCCAATACCTCCTGTCTTCATACCCAAGCCTGAGTTCAACATTCCATGTCCTTTAGGGTATAACTTTTCCAGCAACGTATCCTTTACAGCAACAGGCTGTACGACTCTTGGTGGTAACTTAAACATTGTAAGCGACCCTAGTTCGCCATGTGGATATATCCTTAAAGGAGGTATCGTATTGGACGTACCGTGCCCTCCATGCCCCGATGGAATGACTTTTAGTGGTTCACCCACGATCTCAATAGAAGGCAACGGTGCGAGCACTCTAGGCCCAACAGGCGATATAGGACCAATCCAATTTACTCTAACAGGAGGTCCGTGTCATTATCAACTAATTGGTGGAGGAACGATTGTTATGCCACCGATTCCACAGCCTCCTGCTAGCAATAATGATACTCCCGGTACCTGTTTAGATTGTTCTGCTGACTGTAGTGCAATCGCGACAGCGATAGAAGCAGCTTACACCGCGAAAGGCACTACACCTAAACAAGGGGATGCCATTGACTTATGTGTATTCGTATACGAAGTAGTGAACAACGCGACAACCACTTGCCCAACAACGATCAATGTTGTGCAGTTTACAGTTGGTGGAGATAATTATTGTGCTAGGCAGATTAGCACAAAATGCTTAGATAACTTTCCTTATCAGATATTGTTTAACGGCTCTGGTAATGTTTACTTGTACACAGGTACTGTCAACCAAACACTAACTACAGCACTAAATACTCCAATAACACCATCTGGTAGCACACAGTATGTAACACTTACGATAAGTAGTAGTGCATATGCCGTGACAGGATCAACGTGGTCACTCCAATCGTCTCCACCTACATTCCCAGCAGCTACAATCAATTCACCACCGTCTTCGTTCGATGTTCTGATTGGAATCATCAATGCTGGAGCTGTTACTCAGCAAGTTGTTAAACATAACATTGTTGCGATACCTAAAGAATGGCTCCGTGTGTCTAATGTAAGTCCAGTTCCTTTCGGGTCACCTTATTCAATCTATTGGGTATGGTCAGCTGACAAAGGAGCTTAATATGATTACATGGACATATTTAACCACTGCGTCTGATAATTCCTTTACATCTTCTGTTCTATGGAACCAGACAGCTCTAAATAGTTACGTTTCAACTCATAGCCAAAATTCGACAGCCAATTATAGCGAGACAGGAGCAGGGACAACTATATCTTCAGTAGCTAATGATGCTCATACACAACCGGGGTTTACCTTTTTTGCATCTACTGTAGTAGGGGCTACTACAGCTAGTGGAGGAATTTCCGATCAAAATAACATCAGTACTACTGACGTTGGATCTACAAGCTTTTCTTCACAAGAGAACTCTGCTTATCATTCTGCAAATTCTTATTACGCAACAACATATTATTCACAATATTCCTCGCTAACCTATAGTTACTCATTTAATCCTATTGGAAACAGTAGCATGGATACTAGTCAAGGGACTACCACAGGTTCAACCACAACATCATTTACATCTGCTCAATCCACATTTAGTCAGATAACAACATCTCTTAGTGCAGATACCATAAATGTTGGTACTACAGCGCCAGCAACAATCTCGTATGACTTTTTAAATTCTCTAACTAACTTCGATACATCTGATACAAACACAACAACTTGTACCCAACTCACTAATGCTTATGTTACGAGTACAACAAATGTGATATTTACGACAACCATATCGTCATCTGACAGTAACGTGCAAAATGGTGATACTTACAGTATGATCACTATGACAGGAGTTATACCTGAACTAGATGAGGTACTATGGGTTCTCTCTGTAACAGACGTAACTAATGCACTTAGTCTACGACCAATAACTGATATTTGTTACAGCACTACAGGCTCAGTTCTAATGAGTCCACTCGCATCTCTAATTTCTAATACAGGCGTTAACTATTTCACAACGGATACTTCTGTAACTGTTACATATGTTACTCAACATGTCACATTCACGACTGTAACCTCAACACTTCAATATTATGATGATAAGGTTAGATCATTAGGTACAGGAACAATGGTTGTATTGACTCACCTACTTTCAACTAACACAAGCACTTCTCTAGCTGATTTCGTCACATCAGCTACAATAACGACAAGTACCGATTATGGATCTGCGGGGGGCAGTCTTTATAGTCAAGTAGTGACCATACTTGAACCATACGAATTTTATAATACAGGTTATAACACTATTACCGAAGTATTCTATCAACTCGTAGCCAACTTCATGTCAATAAGTTCAAGTTTTATTAACGCGAACCAATCGTATAATTCGTCTACTCAAACAGTAGTTGTTCCTGTAGCTCCCGGTATATACACTTATATTGTTACGGATGCTACTTTAGGAGGGTTCGGGCTAGATAACATGCAACCTTTAGGTGGTACGACCAGTCAGGTTACGAATGGCTCAAGCTCATATTCAACTACATTTCCCCCCTTTATCGGTGACGGTTACTCTTATTCAGCTAGCTCCAGTCTTAACAGTGTAGCCGCCTCAGGAGGAACATTCCTCTATGCCTACACATACTTAGGTCTAATATTAGATACACCACACTTTACAGTGTATGAGTCTGTAGCCCAACCATTAGGAGGCAGACCTATCTCTACTGGCCCGCTATATCACTCTATCGGTTTACCTTTTACTATTCCATTTGACTCCATTACATTCGATGCAATCCTCAGTAACTTCAACTCTGTATATCCTAAAGTAAATCAACAATATCGCCCTATTGATTTTAATACAATACGCACAACTCAAAGTGCTGATACCTTTTATCAATGCTCTTGGAAAGAGGACTCTATCTCGCTTACAGCCGAGTATACGACTACAACAGGCGGCGGTGGGTCAGCAACAACCTCTTCATCAACTTCAGGGATATGGACTGGAGCAGATCAAGTTCCTACGTCACAGACTTTCTTTAATGGCTCAGAGTATCTGGTAACAGGAGGCTATGCTCCTACAACTCTTGGAACTGGAAGATACACGAACTACTTGGATCGTGTTACTTTATCTCTTAACCCCGGCTACTACTCCTTCTCAACCTTCACAACATTTTTTCCATCAGTAACATCCTTGACACTAAGTACAGCCGACTATATATTGCCAATACCTTGGGCGTACATAGGACGCTCCGAGCAAACTTCATCATCTAACTATTGGGATACAACATTCGCAACGTTCAATCCTGCGTTATTAACCGTAGATGTAAGAAGCCAATATTACGATACATGAACTCAATAATACTCACAGCCACTAAACCTTATCTCCATGCTTGGAGAGCGTGTTACCAAAGAATCATTACAGCCGCCCAACACGAAGTATGTACGATCATATATGTTTCAGACGACTCCTTGGAATGTTTTAAAGCTTATACTGATTTAACTAAAGCGATTCCTTCTAACTGGGAGACTGTACATATCCCTTTGGAACTTCCTGCGGTAGAAGCAGAGGCTTACAAAGTAGACTCTCAACTTTTGATAGCGAAGATGCAACAGGTAGGCTTGGATAAAGCCAGACAACTATCTTCTGATTTTTGTTGGATGGTTGAAGCTGACGTGCTGGTACCAGCTGATTCTTTTCGTATGCTCAAATGGTCATTAAGTATGCCTACTGAAGACGGTTCTCCGTACTACGATGTCGCTATGGTGACGTACCCTAATGGTCATTTCCTTGGAGGATGCGGTACTCCTCAGCATCCCATAGCAGAGGATTACTTAGCTGAAGAAAGAACTTTACCAAAAGAATTACTAGCTAAGTACACTTTAGTTAAGAAAGAAGAAGAGGAGCTTAGAGTAAAAAAAGAACAGCCGACAAAGGAATGGATAGAGAATGCTCAAAAGTTAAATGATGAAATCAAAAAATGTCCACCTAACGGAAACATTTGGCAATTAAATGCAACAAATGGTTGGAGACGACGTGGGTGGTTAGATAATGCTTATCCTGCTGTCGGACGAGGAGCCATTCTACCAACAGACTGGGTTGGAGTCGGCTGCACAATGCTTTCAAAAAAAGCTTTAGCTTTGGCTACGTTTGAAGGGTATGAAGGAAAAGGAACTCAGGATCTGTTTCTTTGTTGGCATAAATGGTTCCCTGCTGGGTTAAAAATGACAGTCATCACACACACTCTATGTGACCATGTGAAACACGAACGTGTTGAGGGAAAGAACACAGGCAAGTATATTCATCATCAAGCCTACCATGAGCAGCAAGGTGAGAATAGAGGGCACCTAAGGGTGAGATCTACACCTTGGGTTAATATCTAGTGTTTTGTTTATACTGCTCTACTGCTAACTTGAAAGCCTCTTCAGCAGGCGTCAAAGCTATCACATTGTTCAATTTAGAACAATCCAAGATCGCAGAGGAACGAGGGCACGCCATATTTTCATGAGCCTGAATATCCCCGACAATACGTCCAACGTTAGGGTTGATATACTTCCTTATGACCTCATAGTTGCTTAGTGTCCCCGGTTGAGTGACGTGCCAGATACCACCGTCTATCCTGTATTCCTTCCAAGCAGCTACAGCCTTCTTTAGATCGTCTGTCCATGTATACGACTGTTGTATGTCCCAAACAGCTTTAAAGTTAGCTAACTTGTGCAAACTGTTTCTTGCATGTACTCTCCCATTGAAAGGCACCCTAATTCTAAAAATCGTAGTGTTGGGACAAGCTTGTAACACGAGCCTCTCCTTTTCAACCTGATCTCCTAAGTAGACCGTACTCGTAAAATTAGGTACGTCCTCTTCTGTATGAGGATTACCATCCTTGTTCAATCTATCGAAAATACATCCACTTGTAATCATGAGTAATCTCTTACCCTGTTCCTTACAACGTTGTGCTAACTCAGCAGGCTCCCACACGTTTTGAAGCTTTGAACGTATTGGATTTCTCTCAACATCATCAACATTTTTTATACCGGGGAACCCTGCAGTCCAAATGACTCCCTCAACATAGTCAGGGATAATAACACCCGGTAGAGTTAAATGACTTCCATGATCTACCCTAAGGTACTTGTCAAAAATAGAAGAGCCGATAAAACCGTAACCCCACAAGGCATAGAGCTTGTCCATGCCACAACTTACGTTAGCCTTATGTTTTAGTCAATTAGAATTCCGGTATCTCACACCGGCTGTTCAAAATAGTCTCATGATCCACCCAGCATGGCTTTTTGTCAGCATCAAGCATCAGACGATAAAGCTTACCATCATTTCCTTTACGGACATTACGACTGATGTAGTTCGTAACACCAATAGACTCTGATTCAGGAATGTGGAACGGGTCCATGAATCCGAAGCTGGAAGACGCTACCTGACGCGATTCTTCTGGAATGGCTGTGGTACTACTGATACCACCTTCTCCAAGCTTGGTGACCTTACTAGCTACGTCTAAGTGCTCAATAGGGTTAATACCCTCAAGATTCTGACTGAGACGGTTGCCCACTGTTACAGAACGTACCTGAGGGCTAAAAAAACCAGCATGCAAGAAATCAAGATTATGCTTCTGTTCCATCTTCATCTTTGCTTTAAGCTGAACACGTCCAGCGTCTTTCATAACGTGTTCTCGAACATAATCCTCCAAGCCTAAAAACTTTGAATAACGAAGATTATCACGATCATCTGGCTCTACTTCTTTTTTGTTTACTTTAACCAGCTTGGCTGAAGTAGCTAAGAGAACTTCTGGCGTGATACTACTGGCATTTACACCTACTGTTTGATTGACAACACCTGCGTCAAGTTTGGTTTTCTTGAACCACTCCCTAAGAGCGGCAATCTTTTCTTGCTTCGTTTCCATAGTCATTAATATACAGAACGTGAATCAACTTGACAAGATATGATGTATGTTAATAATACCAATATGGTTAGACACATTCTTGGTGATGTAAATGAAAAAACAGGACGGATTTTCTGGCGGTACAGAAAAGATAAAGAGGAGTGGCTAACACCAGAAAAATTCTTTCAAAGAAAAGCTAATCACAAAGCCTCAGCTCATCGTTGGGAAAAAGCTAACCGTGACGGAAGGAACGCTTATCATTTAAATTACTTTAAAGATCGAATAAAGGTAGATCCATATTTTAAACTCAAGTGTAATCTTAGGACCCGTGTTAAGCTAGCTATGTCTAATGGTGGTAGAACCAATTCATCCGAATCATTGTTAGGTGCCTCATTTGAAGTAGTTCATAACCACATAACTCAACTTTTAAAACCGGGTATGACTTGGGAAAATTATGGTCGTGATACTTGGCATATTGACCACATCGTTCCATTAGCTGCCTTTGATCTAACTAAAGAAGCCGAACAGAAGAAAGCTTTCCACTATACAAACTTACAACCGTTATGGGCAGAGGACAACTACTCTAAATCAAGTATTTACAACGGAAAGAGATACAGGTACAAGTAATTATGAACATCGATTTTTCGATAGACGAAGAGGCAGAGGAAATAGCGATCACCTATAACAACTGTATTGTGTTGAAAATAATCAAAACTGGTGATGACTATCAAGACTTTAAGTTTCTCAACTTCCACAAGATTGAAGACGAAAACGAAGCCCTGCTAATAAAATCATTTGCAAGAAGCTATCTCCTGCTGTAAGTTGTAGCTCAACCAATCCCAAAGGAGTTAATCGTCATGTTAAATGATTCGCGTATACGCTATTTTGTACAAGAGGCAAACCTCGTCACCCCATACGACGAAGCTATGCTTCAACCTCACTCCATTGACCTACGGCTAGGTACGAACTTTAAAGTTCCTATCAAACCATCCAACGACATTGTCGGATATGACATAGTGCAACCGGAATTGGATATGTGGACAGGAACAGGTACATCACCAAATACTTCTATCATAGGTTTCGGAGCACCCATTTATAGTTACAACGAACACAAGGGTGAGTTCACCAACGTAGATATTCCTGAGGACGGTGCGTACCTTCTTCCTTCCCTAGGCTTTGTTTTAGCCCACACCATCGAGATCATCAAAGTTCCTCAGAGCTTGGTGGGATTCGCCTGTGGTAAGTCAACCATCGCCCGCAATGGGTTGCAGATTGAAGCCGCTGGTTTGCTTGATGCAGGTTTTCATGGTCAGGTCACGTTGGAACTATTCAACATGAGTCCTTGGACCTTAAGGCTTCCTGCTGGACTCCCAATTTGTCAGGCTTACTTCGTCAACGCTGATGAACCTATGCACAAGTTTTACAACAAGATCGGTCACTACAATGGGCAAAGAGGCGCAAAGACTCCAGTCTACACACTATGAAAGTATCATTCGTAACACCACAAGATGATCTAAGGAAATTTGATCCCGGTGATAAAGTACTAACACTACTCAAGCTGGAGCATAGTCCAAAGATTATACCGCTGGACGAAGGGTTGACTTACGAGAAGGATGTTAGACCACACTTATCGTATTTTTTCCTAGCAAAATATAAGGATAAAGCTATTGTCAGTGAGGCGCGAAAGCTAACCGATACAGATATTATGGATTGCCAAAGACGGCTATTCAAAAAAGAATTACACGATTACAAGAGAAAGATAGATGAAGATGAAAAGAGTAAAACACCCTCTGGATAAACACCAGTGGATAGCATACCCATCATCCAAGCAATACATCGTATGGCATGGTACAGGACATAGAACGAAATTCACTCCTTATAGTGGACTGGCAGGCTCTCCTGTACACGTAATCAATAACTGGAACAACGATGGAGAGAAGTCTGGAGCACCCTACATCGTGGACCGTAACGGCACTGTATTCGAAGTCTTTCCTGACACGGATTGGGCACACCACCTTCACATCAATAGTTCCAATGGGCACTATGACAAACACAGCGTAGCCATCGAGATAGCTAACGAACTTGGTTTAACCAAGAAGGATGGATTGTTGTATGCCTTCAACTCTACCTACCACCAAAACGCTTACCTAGGCAAAGCTTGGGACAAGGACTATCGTGGATATAACCATTGGGCTGAGCTTAACATAGCTCAAGTAGACTCTCTGATTGAACTTACTCTTGAGCTATGCAAAAAGTTCAAGATCACACCAAGGTTCTACAATTCAGATGAATTCGATCCAGCTGTTTGGGACAAAGCCACGATCTTCCGTCACTTGAATTGTCGCAAAGACAAAACAGATCTCCCTCTCAATGATTGGGTGATTGACAAGATTAGAGACGCGGGGATTGAGTTGGTTACTTAACCAATTCGATAATCCAAAAATCTGACGCTAAGTCAGGATTCAACACGTAGGCGTATGGTAACCAAAAGTAACCACCTTCACCCCAGTTTACTCCCCAGCTGTTACGAACCAGAAAGGCTGACTTGGAATCGTCGTAACCGACTATCACCACGCAATGACCTCCAAGACAGTCTTCGGTTGGCTTGGGCATCGGTACAATACCTGTTGACGCCACAGCATCAGATTCAAAGCTGTCGTAAACAGTAATACCGAAGACGATTGGGAAGCCTTGAACTAGCTTGGATTTCAATGTAGGCAGGTTCTGTCCAAGAGAAAGATATTGCTGAACGATATTTTGCAACGCATCAGTGTAACACTTAGGATCAGGTTTTACTGCAAACTTAGATTCAATGTAAGGCCACTCTGTTTCAGGGCATACACCGGTTGCAACAACTGTTTTGATACCATCTCTAATATCAGCACCGGCGTCGGTATCCACGGTTCCTTCTAAAGCTCTCTCATTGTAATAAATGAATAACCGTGATGGAGTCCAGACAGGAAGTTTCTCTGTAATAAATAGATGTTGAATTACACCAGCTATCCCATTTCCTGTACAAGACCCAGTCTGAAGCTGATCATAAGGAGCTGGGTCAGAAGGTCTAAGATCAACAGCATCAGGAAGTGCTCCAATGTTAAGATGCTCAATCCTGAAATCTCGGTGATCGGGAAGTTGTCTTTTCCAACCGTAAACATGTTTCTCTGAAGACTTTGCCATAAATTTCTCTCCTGTTAGTTGACAGCTTGTCGTTGTGTAGTACAGTAACTACCTTATCAAAATTGCCATGAAGAGTAAACATCCAAGTCAACCAAAAAAGTTCACTCCCATCCCACTTTTATCCGTTGTAAACCGTCAGTCCTGCAGTACAATAAAAAGCTTATGAGCAATACAAATTTACCCATCCTTTCACAGGAATTCGCAGCCAGTTACTCTAACAAACAGCCCAATTGGGGATTCAATGGATTAGGTTACATTGTCTACAAAAGAACCTACTCCAGAATCAAAGAAGATGGAACGTCGGAGGAGTGGTGGGAAACCGTTCTCCGTTGTATTAATGGAGCACAATCTATAGGTGCTCAGTATACCGAAGACGAAGCCAAACGTCTTTTCGATTATGTATTCAACCTCAAATGTAACTTTGCTGGTCGAATGCTTTGGCAACTAGGTACGTCAACAGTAGAGCGATTCGGAGGCAACTCCTTACTCAACTGCTGGTTTGTACAAATGAATCATCCCTCCTCATTCTGTTTTCTTTTTGAGAACCTGATGTTGGGTGGAGGCGTAGGCTTCTCGATTCGTCGTGAAGATGTACATGAACTACCTAAGGTTAAGAAGAATGTCACTGTCACACACAAAGCTACTAAGGATGCCGACTTCATCGTCCCCGACTCTCGTGAGGGTTGGATAGAACTCCTTCGTAAAGTTCTGGACGCTTACTACGTCACAGGCAAATCATTTTCATACTCTACGATTCTTGTTCGTGGGGCTGGTGAGTTAATCAACGGTTTCGGAGGCACAGCAAGTGGGCCTCAGATTCTTGTTGAAGGTATGGACAAGATCGCTGATGTCTTTAAATTCAGAGAAGGGAAGAAGCTCCGTTCATTGGATGTGCTGGACATTAACAATATCATAGGTTCGATTGTGGTTGCCGGTAATGTCAGACGTAGTGCTGAAATTGCTTTAGGTGATCCCGATGACCACTTGTTCTTGCGTGCTAAGCGTTGGGACTTAGGTGGCATTCCTAACCATAGAGCAATGTCTAACAACACGATCTATGCTGACTCTTATGACCACGCTACCGAAGTAGTCTGGGACGGTTACGGTGGTAATGGTGAAGCCTATGGTTTCTTCAACCTCCCATTGTCTCAGAAGTACGGACGCCTCAAGGATGGTCCGATGCACAAGGCCCGCAGTATCTACCCTGCCGAAGAGGATAACGTCGCTGGGACCAATCCTTGTGGCGAAATTAGCCTTGCTAGTGGAGAGTGTTGTGACCTTGCTGAACTTTATCTCAATAACATCACTTCCAAGGAAGAACTCAAGGACTGCGCGAAGCTTCTGTACAAAACACAGAAAGCTATTCTCGCGCTTCCTTTCTTGCACGACATCACCAATGAAGTAGTCCACAAGAACATGAGACTCGGATTAGGTGTGACAGGCGTGTGCCAAAGCCTCGACAAACTTGAGTGGCTCGATGAAGCTTATTTGGATCTTCGTGCTTTCGACAAAGAGTGGAGCAAAGTTCGTGGTTGGCCTGAGTCGATCAAGCTTACTACAGTCAAACCTTCTGGTACGCTCAGTCTTCTTGGTGGAGCTACTCCCGGTGGTCACCCCGGCTACAGCATGTACCACATGAGAACTGTACGTATGTCCAGTGAAGACAAGCTCGTTGAGTTTTGTCGTGAAGCTGGTTACAAAGTAGAGTACGCACTTAACTTCGACGGAACGGAAAAGAGAGACACAGTGGTTGTGTACTTCCCTGCTCGTTTTGAGGAAGGTACATTAGTCGCAAAAGATGCATCGGCAGTCAAACAACTTGAGATGCTTAAACGGCTTCAGTCCGAGTGGTCTGATAACGCTGTTAGCATCACCGTGTACTACAAGAAAGAAGAGCTTGATGAGATACGCCAATGGTTGCGTGACAACTATGATTCCAACATTAAGTCTGTCAGCTTCCTTCTACACGCTGACCACGGGTTCAAACAAGCACCTTACTCTGAGATCACAGAGGAAGAGTACAACAAGGTGCGTCGTAAGATTAAACCTATCGCGCAACTCATTGCAAAATCAAGTATTTCTGGCGATGCTCTCGAAGGAATTGAATGCGCTGGAGGAGCGTGTCCGATTCGATAATTGCAATCGTAACATTATTTAAGTTGCATACGTGTCAAGGATAAACTATGTTCACTTAACAACCAACCAACTGTTAGTATGAGTACCCCAACAAATAATCCACCCTGCCCTCCAAACGATCTCGAAGCTCTTCGTTTGGAGGCTGTAACTACATGCGTAGGCTTCGACGACATTTTAGACGTAACCTTATCACTGAATCATCCTCACCTCGACACACTAATTGTAGTGACAAGCCACGAAGATAAAAAGACTCAAGCCTGTGCTCATAAGCATGGAGCTGTTTGTGTCCAAACAGACCTGTTCAAAAAGAACGGACGTAAGTTCAATAAGGGTGCAGCAATTAACAGTGGATTCGGCAGATTTCAGTATCACGGTTGGCGTATGCACTTGGACTCAGACATCATCCTCCCCGATAACTTCCGAAGAATGCTGTTCAACCATACTAATTTGGATAAATCCTGTATCTACGGCGCAGACCGCGTCGATGTAATTGGTTACAAAGAAGTACATGATTTGAGACACAACGTATTCCACACGCCTCAAGCAGCCTATGGGTTCAGGGTCAGTCCAAGTGTCAACAGACCGATTAGTGGACGCTACGTTGATCCTCTTCGTGGATACGTTCCGATTGGATACTTCCAATTATGGTACGCAGACTCTCAACACCCTTACCCTTGGTCTTTAGGAACAGCTGCACATGATGACGTGATGTTCGCGGAGCAATGGGCCATGGAGCATCGTCGCCTTCTTCCAACTGGTATTGTGTACCATCTTAACTCCATTCAAGGTGATATAAGCCAGAATTGGGAGGGAAGAAAGTCTCCCCGCTTGACATAATTTAAAAATGAATTACAGTACAGATATGAATACAACATCAGTTAGTCCTACTACGTAGATAGACGAAACGTTACGCCTCTATGCAATCGTTAGAGATGACATAGAGATGAACAGAGGCAAGACAGCGAGTCAAGCTGGTCATGCCTTCCTCGGAGCTTACATCCAAGCTCTCGAGAAAACCCCCAACATAGCAACAGAATATCATGCCGACGGCATTGGTACAAAGGTGTGCCTTAGTGGCGACCTTAAGGATATTATGCGTGCTAAACACAAGGCAGAGATGCGAGGCATCCCCTGCTTTTTAGTCGTTGACAGTGGTTGCCCAGACTTCTTTAATGGTCAACCCACAGTAACAGCTTTGGGCATTGGTCCCGAACGAAGAGAGAAAATAACCCCGGTGACAGGCTCTTTTAACTTAACTAAGTAACATGCAAACTAAAGAAGAAAAACAAGTTTACGCTAGAGTGTACTACCTAGCGCATAAACAGAAGATTAATTCTCAAAACAAAGCTAATAGGTTAAAACGTAAAGAAGAAGATCCTGAATTATATAAAAAAGAATGGCAGCGTTATGGGAGAACTTATTACAACAACAACAAAAAGGAGTTGATAAAAAAGAGTATTGTCTATACAAAGAACGATATACAAAAGAAGTACGTGGCTATCTATGAATACCTTCTTCGACACCCCTGCGTAGACTGTGGTAATCCAGATATACGTGTTTTACAATTTGACCACAAAGGGGATAAAACCAATAGTGTATCTGCCTTGGCCCAACGGAATACCAGCCTTCCCAAAATCCAACAAGAGATCGAGAAGTGTGATGTTAGATGTGCTAATTGTCACACGATTAAAACAAAAGAAACATACAATGGACCTGCTACAAAAGCATACAAAGAGATAATGGAGAGAAAATATGAACCTACAATTTAATGGTAGAGACGAGTACAAACAGTTTGTCAAAGAGTGGAAGGAATTCTACAAGACTCTGAGCAACACGATCAGGAAGACAAAGAGAGCGACACAGAACATAGAGGTAGTCTCCAAGGGTGGTGATTATACCTACGGCATTGGCCTCAGGAAGGTCTTCAAGGATCAGAAGAAGACTGAATACTACAATTCTCAAATGAACATCATAGATCTTGTCTTCGATGAGTTGAATGAACAATGTAGCAAACATCACTACGCTGGTTATCCTGCTCATGGAACAACTAGGCACGCATTGAAGCAACTTGCAACCAATCTACTTCTGACTAGGAAGCTTATGAAAGTTCGTTCACAAGAACAATGGTTGAAAGAAAAGGGGTTGACACCGATAACTACATAAGTTAACTTATGATCTGCGCGGTGGAGAAGTCTGGTAACTCAACTGGCTCATAACCAGTAGAACGTCGGTTCGAATCCGACCTGCGCTACGGGCGGGTAGCACAATGACTAGTGTGGTGGGCATCACGTCCACAATAGAGGTTCAAATCCTCTCCCGCCCACCACTTTATGGCGAGGTTCTGTAATGGTAGAGCATCCAACACTCAGTCAATGCCGAGAGTAGACATCACGATGAAAGCGGTCGCAAGACTGAGAGTAATCTAAAGTTGAAAGCGGTTGAGATCGAAATTGGTAGTAGTAGGTTCGATTCCTACCCTCGACACCCATTGACATCCATAATTCCTGTGGTACGTTTACTCCTTATGGAAGCAAAATTTGACGAACATGATTGGTTGCTCCACGAGCCACCGACAAATCCTGCAGACACGCACGATGAATTTGGATGTCCTTTAGATTGGGAGAAAGCCGATCCATCCGACTACGATCTAGACCTTGGTCCTATTCGTGAAGGAGAGTACTGTTTCAGCTACGATTTTCTTAAACCTGACAAGCAATACAAGTCAGGTGTCGTGATGGTGAACGATCAGGGTCACATCGTCAGAGACTACGTCACCTACGAGACATAGTTGACATCCACATTGCTTGTGGTATGTTTATTCCTTATGGAAGCGTGGCAGAGTCCGGCTTATTGCGTCGCACTTGAAATGCGAAGGGGCCTCAAAACCCCCGTGGGTTCAAATCCTACCGCTTCCTCATTGGGGCCTTAGTTTACTCGGTAAAACCGCAAACTTGCACTTTGCAGAAGACAGTTCGAATCTGTCAGGCTCCACCATTTACAGTTCTTACCATATTGAGTATACTCGGTTAAGGATGAAACCTATACTATTCGCGGCTATAGAAAAGGAAGCAGCCTCTCTCCGAGGGCTAAGAGCACTCTCTAAGCTCGAAGCAGGTCTCAGCAATCCAACTACCAGACAGTTAGCTGATCACGAAGTTCCAATAAATCCTCATGTGCCTAAAGAGTATTTTGGAGGACACTACTTCTCCCAAGATTCTATTATGCAAAGCTCGCTGCTCAAGGATATGGAGGAATCGGCGTTCGGTCTTAAAACTCCTTACCGTCGCGAGTATGGGTTGCAGAAATTTCGAGGTAATGAACAGCCCAAGTTTATTGCTAACACTCTTCGACGCATGCATAATTACCTTCCGCTGATGGAACCCAAGCAAGCCTCCCTCGACGAGATGATAGCTTCCCTCGGTGAGAAACTAAATTTGAAATAAAATTTGACAACCCCAGACTCTGGTCTACATTTCGTTATGACCTCAATAACCATTACGTTTATCACAGACTTTGAAATGCTTGACTCAAGTATTAGGTATTGTAAAGAGAACCCATTGGATAAAGAACCTCTTCCAGTAAAATTTTTACCAAAGAATACAGTAATCTGTACTCCTAGTGCTACAAAAGATTCTATATTGGAATCCTCCTATCGTCTTCTTGACAATGAAATTAGTGAACAGATTTCCTCAGGTAAATTAAAAGTTAAAAAATAAAATTTGACAGCATCGTCAGTATGAATTACAGTAACAACATGACATTGCAGCCACTCAATCATCAATGGAGTTATAATCCCCGACTGTTTGGAGGTTTGGCTGCGTAGTGACTTGAAGTATAGATTTCGACCACCCAGCCAACCGAAAGGTTCGCTGGGTTTTTTATTGTTCTTTGAAAATTTTGCAGTGTTAGTAACAACGGGTAGTAGGGGAGTCTGGCCGTCCCCATTTGCTTTGGAAGCATAGGATCGTGGGTTCAAATCCCACCTACCCGACCAATTTTATTGGGACGTTTCTGTAGCGGCAAACTAGCTGCGCTGTAAACGCGGCGGCTTCGGCCTTCCACAGGTTCGAGTCCTGTACGTCCCACCAATTTGACAATCTGAACTTCAGGTGTATATTGAAGAATGATTAAGCATAAGAATACGAAGAAGCAAGGTGATGCTGGATTGGGTGATTGTATTGCCTACTTCACATCAATAGGAGCAACGGTGCTCATACCATTAACTGACAGCCAAGACTATGATCTTGTGATCGACCAAGGAAATGGGCTGAAGAGGGTACAAGTAAAAACCTCAACCCAAGTAAACAAGTATGGCTCATATTCGGTAGGTCTTCGGCTGATAGGAGGTACGACAGGCACGGTGCTCAAGCACTTTGATGCTACCTCGGTTGAACTGCTCTTCGTCTTATGCAGCAATGGTTCAAGGTATCTAATTCCTACCAGTGAGTTTAACTGTAAGACAGGAATTGATTTAGGTAAGAAGTACGAGAAGTTCAGACTGGCTGTTTAGCTGAGGAGGTTTAGCATCGGCTTGAAACCCCGAAGAGGATGGGTTCGACTCCCTCAACAGCCACCATGGTGCTCGTGGTGTAACGGTTAGCATTCGATCTTGTGAAGATCAAAGAGCGGGTTCGATTCCCGTCGAGCACCCCAATTTTAACGCCCTCTCAGGGACATGCATTGCACCTTCGGTACCAGACCAAGGCGTCCCTGAGAGGTATGGATTTTTGATAGCTATCCTAATGGTAAGGAGACAAGCTGTTAACTTGTAATATCTAGGTTCGAGTCCTAGGCTATCAGCCACTTTTAGAGGAGACGTAGATGTCGGTTTTCTACAGCAGTTTGCTAAATTGTCGAGGCGTCAAACCCTCCGTAGGTTCAACTCCTATCTCTTCTGCTTTCAACAGGTCGTTCGTATCATAACTGGTCAAGACGTTGGTCTCCAAAACCGAAAATCTCAGTTCGAATCTGAGACGACCTGCCAATTTAACAACATGGTTCCGTAGCCCAACGGCAGGAGGCGGCACGCTTAGAACGTGTACAGTGTCAGTTCGAATCTGACCGGAACTACCAATTTATCCCCGAGGTGGTGGAATGGCAGACACAGCAGGCTCAAACCCTGCCGCCCTTCATCGGGCATGCGAGTTCGAGTCTCGCCTTCGGGACCCTTTTATTGCATCGGTAGTTCAACGGACAGAATACGAGTCTACGAAACTCAAGATCAAGGTTCGATTCCTTGTCGGTGCACCAACTTTATTCTCCTGTAGTGTAATGGTAGCACAGCACTCTCTGAAAGTGTTTGTCGTCGTTCGACCCGACGCGGGAGAGCCATTTATTGCGGTCTGGAGGAATCGGTAAACTCAACGAGCTTTGAACTCGTAGTCCAAAAGACAATCTAGGTTCGAACCCTAGGGCCGCAACCATTTCGCTTGCTATGTTCACTGGACATGTTATGCTTTACACATGGCTACAAAATACCACAAAGATGTAATCGCAGCAGCGGTCGAGCGTTCCTTAACTTGGAAAGAGGTCTGTCTTCAAATAGGAAGACACCCTACAACAAGTGCCCAAAGACATTTCAGGGAAAGAGCGAAAATCTTTAACATTGATTCCTCTCACTTCACTGCGAATCATCGTGTGTGGAACAAAGGCAAGACCTTCCCAGCTAAACTACCCATTGAAGCGTACTTCGCTATGGAGTGTGTTAACACTCATATGCTTAAAAAACGACTTATCAAAGAGAAAATCAAAGAAGACAAGTGCGAGTGTTGCGGACTGTCTGAGTGGCTAGGAGAGAAGCTCAGTGTACAGCTGCATCATAATGACGGCAACAGGAAGAACAACACACTTGAGAACCTAAGACTTCTTTGCCCAAACTGTCATTCACAAACTTCAAACTATGCAGGACGTAAGAACAAAAAGATACGCCCACCTACGGACAGACATACGCCTCGACCCAATCAAAGAAAAGTTGAACGACCTACTACGGAAGTTCTTCAAGAAGAAATCAAGAATACGTCATTCGTTCAACTTGGGAAGAAATATAGTGTCAGCGATAATGCTGTTCGTAAGTGGTGTAAGGCATACCAACTTCTCTGATAGCTAAAAAAAGGACTGGCGTGGGGGTATTAGCCCCCACGCTTTAGTTTGTTGCGAAGGACATTTCTGTTATGCCCTATGTGGTAACCAAGACAATACCAACATTCATAAACTTCCAAAGTTTCCATGTCGTGGTTGTGGTCATCTCTATCCACGGTATCGAACATACTTTGCAAAGCTTCTTCGGCTTTTTCTTTGGTAGGATGCCTGACCTTGTTTTGGCACGACCGTAACCTCCGTTCTCTCTTACTACTCACGTTATTTCCTCCAGTTTACCATCCTTGATGAGCTGAACGATACGTGCCGCCTCTTCAGCATTATACTGACGCCCTGTAGCATGAGTAACCCTCATGATGAAGTTCGCCACCGGCTCATTGTACTCCCCTTGGTAGTGAATGTCTCGTAGTACCTCGCCGTGCGTCGGTGGAGCTAGGATGGCGGTGATACGTTGGACGTACTCCTTAGCCTTATCTTTGTCCCACGCATGGATGTGGAACTTACCGTCGCTGTAGTACCGAGTAATGACTCCCTCACTTTCGAAGTCCTTGCTCAAGTCCCGGTCGCACTTGACTGAGATGTTGAAGACACGACGACGAGATCCGACGGTGAACTCCAAGCCGTTCTTGTACTTGATCTCGTACCACGGAGTGTTCCATCCTCCACCGTATTGATTGGGGGTCTCCTCGATCCCGAAGCTTCTCTTGAAACCACAGAAGATGCCTTCCCACATGAACCGTTCCTCTACGTGGAGGTGCCCCTCGTAGCACGTCTTGTGGCAATAGATGTGGTCCATGAACCGCTCGCCCTTCTCGCTCGTCCAAGGCTTCTGGAAGAGGCCGTACTGGTTGTCCAGAGACTCCACCGTACTGTCCCAACCCCGCTGGCAGATAGGACAGATCATCGCACGTACGTCCCTGATGTGGTGGGCGGTGAAACCATCCTCGGTGAAGAGACAGACAGCCAGCTGATTGAACTCGTCATAACCAGCCACACCAATCTTGGTCTTGGGAGTGATAGGCTTGACGATAAACTCCTTCGGACCTCCCGGTCCAATTCGTGATGTTGTCATTTTGTTCCTTATATATCAGCCAAGCTTACTGGGCTTAGTTGATTGCAAGAAACAAGCGTAAGGGATCGAACCTTATGCTAATCATTAATTACCTGCATTGCGGTTGATGACTTCCATCGTTCCTTGGAACCCACCGATCACCATACAGGCACCAAGAAAGTCGAACATCACCTGAACAGTCATAAAAATACAAACTATGACTATGAACCACGTCATTCCTGACCATTGCTTTACGTTCATACTAACCTTTCTGGAGCTAAAGCTCCGGTTGCTAAGCACCATCTGTGGCTGGAATTCGAGGGTTGTGTGTGATAAAATCCCACGTACAATCCTTCAAATCCACAACCTCAATCTCCTCGATTTCTCCTCCACTACCACCCCAACCCCAGTAGTAAAAATTCTTGGTACGAACAGCTACTTCGACAGCTTGTCTGAATGTACCCTTTACGTACCCTAGCGTTGGAGTACGACTTGTATGGTAAGAGCCTGATTGGTCCTGCCCCTCAATCCTCCAGTATCCGGCTTTGTTAGCGGCGATTCCCTTTTTCTTACCTCGGAGTAGTTGAAACAGGACGGCTTCCTCGATAGCCTTCGTGTCAGGCATCTCTGCATCAGGGATTAACTTCATAGTAGTCCTTTTGTTATGTAAGGTAAAATCACCCTACGAACTACTATACCCTTCAACCTACGGTTCCAAGGGAGGGGGAGGGACGGGTCTCCTATCGTACAGATAAGGGTCGTGTTCTTCCTCGTTATATGGGCACACCCAACGTCCTGCTGCGATGTGCTTTTTACACTCTATGGCTGCGAATACAGCGTCTTCTATCCATTCGCGCCAGCAGAGGTAGTCCCCATGTTTATTACGTTGGTGGGGGTCAACTATGAATAATGTATGCATACTCCGTCCTTTAGGTTACTTCAGGGCATAATGCTCCTGAGGTATTATTAAACCAGAAAAGGGTAGGGACTAAATGTCGTCTTCAAAATGCATTCTTGCACTTTACAATTTGACATCTCTCCAGTCAAGTGTATCTTGCATTCATGCAAACTATCATTGTAAAACTTTTAACAGCTGACGAAGCTGTCGTAACTCTAAAGAATGTCTGGGCTGCTCCCGGTGAAGAAGTCACTGTGAAGGCCGGAGAATCGAAGCCAGAAACGCTCGTATTCATTGCTGATAAGACCAGCAAACTCGAAATCAAGAAAGCTGTTGGAGAGGCTGTAGCAACCAAAATCGACGAGATCATCGAACTAAAACGCCTCTGTGAATGCGCTGTCGCACCTCCCCTACACACCGAGGAGATCCTAAAATAATGAATATCACCGAATACCAAAAGCAAGCTTTTGAGACGAGTATCTACCCTCAGAAGAGAACTATCGTTGGACTAATGTACACTGTTCTAGGACTAGCTTCCGAGGGCGGTGAGATCGCTGGTAAGCTTAAGAAAATCATCAGAGATAAGAACAGTGTTGTATCTGATGAAGACCGGAAAGAAATGAGCAAAGAATTAGGTGACGTCGCATGGTATCTATGCGGTGTCGCCACAGAGCTTGGGTTGGACATGCATGATATTCTCCAAGAGAACATCAAGAAATTAGCCGACCGTAAAGCTCGTGGAGTTCTTGGAGGAAATGGAGACAACAGATGACCTTAATCGAACAAGTAGAATTTAATAATGAAGAAGCTCACAAGCGAATGTTCTTTAGCATCGCTGCAATGGGGGTATCGATGGGGTTAACCTATCCATCGGAATGGCTTGATAACTATTGTCATAGTCTGACAATGTGCATGAAATATTCTGATATACCTGCTGAGGAAATGAAGGCTGCTAGCGCAATGGCCTTCTTCTACAGAAGCACCGCGTGTGACCCTGAGGAAGAGGAAATGTATAAAAACTTGTCTGATGTGGAGCTATGCAACTATATGTCCAAAGTAGAAGATGCAAAAATGAAATATAATCACGAACAACTGACCAAGCATTATGAGCGAACAAAACGAGACCCAGCAGCCGACTGCAAAGTATAAACTTGCAGTGGTTGGCTCCAGAGAGTTTAAGAACGAACAGCAGGTATTCCAGATCTTAGATGCTGCCAAGGATAGCATCACCCTAGTTATAAGTGGTGGTGCTACCGGAGCAGATACTCTCGCTGAACGATGGGCTGACATTAATAAGAAGAGCAAGTACATCATAAGACCTGATTGGCACCCGAATGGTAAGTATGACAAGGGTGCTGGATTTAAACGCAACATAGAAATTGTGAAAGCCTGCGACAGATGTATAGCCTTTTGGGACGGAAGCTCCAAGGGAACCATGAACACTATCGACCACTGCCTTAGATTACAGAAGCCATATTTTGTAGTTACACAAGAGCCTGTCGTTGTTGCAGAACCAGTTGATTCACCATTCTAATTTGACAACGGTTAAACCAAAGGTATATTACACAATGCAACATGATAAATGCGCGACCTGCACATGGTGGGTCGAGAACAAAAACAGTCAGATCTTCGGGGCTAGCCATAAAACTGGTCAGTGCCATTTTAACCCTCCTCAAACATTTGGAGGAGGAGGGTATACTAAATTCCCAGAAACATCCGAAACAGAATGGTGCTCAAAACATCAGCCTGATTGGGAAAGACAGATAACACCTAAACAAGAAACTCCCGACTTAGTCGTGGGTGAGAATAAATAAATTATGAAAAACGCAACAGATATTACAGTGATCTTAGATCGCTCCGGTTCAATGGCCAACATTGTAGCCGATATGGAAGGTGGCTTTGACTCCTTCATTACTGAACAGAAGAAACAGAATGTGGACGACGTAACCGTCTCCTTGTTCCAATTCGACGATAATTACCAGCCTGTGTACGAGGGAGTGGCATTAAGAAATGTGCCTAAGATGCGCTTGATTCCCGGTGGATCAACTGCATTGTACGACGCTATCGGTCGAACCATCGTTGCCACAGGTGCTCGGTTTAGGAATCTTCCTGAATCAGAACGCCCCAACAAAGTCGTTGTTCTTATTATCACCGATGGTGGAGAGAACGCTTCTCGCGAGTATAGAGACCCTAGCCGTATCAGAGACATGATTAAACATCAGACTGACGTGTACAACTGGACCTTTGTGTTCCTTGGTGCTAATCAAGACGCTGTGTTTACCGCGCAGACTATTGGTATCAGTGCCAACAACTCGTTGACATATGCCTCCAATTCTAGAGGAACGAAGTCTGCCTTCGATATGCTCAACTTAAAAACCAGTTCGTATCGCAGTGCTGTATCTGGACAAGGTATGGGTGCGACCTGTATGTCCTTCAGTAATGAAGACCGAGACGAGCAGGTTAAAGCAGGTGTCAATCCTTCTCAGGTTGGTATCTCCCTTACCTCAACTGGTACTGGACTGACTGACGAACAGATTGCTCAGATGAAAGCCCTTAGTCAGGCTAAATTGAACGCAATTACCACCAAAAGATAATGCCTTATATTGCCCAAGAAGATAGACCTCTCCTTGACAAACTAGCACTTACGTTGGCTTCGGCTCTTCATGAGCCGAAGCTGGCGGGCAAACTGAACTATACAATTACATCTTTAATAGACCACTTGTACCTTAACAGACCCTTTGGATACACAGAACTAAACACAATCGTTGGAGTACTTGAGTGTGTGAAGCTAGAGCTTTACAGACGTGTTGGTGCTCCTTACGAAGACGAAAAGAAAAAAGAAAATGGAGACGTATATGAAAATTTGTCACCCGAACCCTGAACCTAAGGATATGATTCATACCTCAGGGTATATGCAGGTGGTACCTAATAGTGCTAAACCTATGCCTTATGATATTGAAAAGTTAGCATACTTCGTATGGCTAGCTATGGACAAACCAGAAGGTAGATCAGAAGCGATCTGGACTGAAACAGAGAAATATCTGACTAATTTAGCAAATGCAGAGAGCTTTCCATATGGAGAGTTCGTAATGAGATTGAGAGAACTATGAGCGACAGAATATTAACACCAGAACAGATGGAAAGCATCAAACAAAACTTAGATGAAGCTAATGCTAAGTTAAAGAATGAATCCAAACCCGATATATTTGGTCGTAAAGTAGAGGGTATGCCTATCTTCAAAGATCCCTATGATAAGACGTGGCGCACCACTGTAAAATTTGGACCTACCGCAGAGACATCTCAGGTATTCGGACCCGATGGCACAGAAATAAAAGGGGTAGTTAAAGTTGAGGTCAAGATGGCTACACAGGAGATAGCTGTGGACGACCATTCGACTAGAAACTGTATTCCTCTTCCATTACTTGTGCTAACGATCCTCAACCCTATAATCAAAGGACAAGATGACTAATCTATGTGCAGACCTTATGGGAGGAGATCCCGGCTATGATATTGAGAACCAAGTTGACGGAGAGTACAATCGATTACTTAACACTATCCTCGAAAGAGGTAGAGTTAAACACAACCGTACAGGTGTCGATACAATCGGTGTCTTTGGAGAACAAGCCAAGTTCGACCTCTCTAAAGGCTTCCCCATCCTTACCACCAAGAAAGTGTGGTTTAAAGGAATCGTTCATGAACTTCTTTGGTTTATCAAAGGCGATACCAACATCAAGTACCTAGTAGACAATGATGTCCACATCTGGGACGAGTGGGCATACAAGCGTTACACTGACTGGCTTAAGGGACAACAAGCCGATGGCCGTTTTGTTGGAGAAGAGGCTTGGACAATAGGAGAGTTCGTAGACTCAATCAAGAAGGGTGACGACCTAATCTTTAAAGATGACATGCATCCTCAATCCGGTCAGCCTCTTTGGCAGATTTGGGGTGAGCTTGGTGAAGGTACGTACGGTGGTATGTGGAGAGCCTTCCCTTATGCTTATTGTGACCCAGATGAGTTAGCTTTCTGCCCCGAAGGTATCCATGACTACCAAGAGAACCGTGTAGACCAACTCAGGAAAGTTCTGGATAAGCTAAAAACGAACCCAGATGACCGTAGGATGATCGTAAGCGCGTGGCACCCTTACTGGGTAGACCATTGCGCCTTACCGCCCTGCCACTGCCTATTCCACTTCAATACAGAGGAACTGACTCTGGAGGAGCGTAGGGACAGGATCGTAGGACCGTATCAAACCAACGCAGGCATTGTTGTACCTAAGCACTTCGCTAGCCATGAGCACATGGACGCCTTGAAGGTGCCTAGACGTAAACTCAACCTCTTGCTCTACCAGCGTAGTTGCGATACGTTCCTCGGTGTACCGTTTAACATCTCTAGCTATAGCCTGTTATTAGCTATGGTGGCGCATGTATCCAACATGGTGCCGGGAGTGTTTACGCACACCTATGGGGACCTCCACATCTATGAGAATCACAGAGAACAAGTTCAAGAGCTTTTATCTCGCACACCTAAACGCCTGCCTACGTTGATGTTGAACGATAGTGTAAAAGATCTATTTGACTTTAAGTTCGAAGACATTATATTACGGGGTTACTTTCCACACCCACCAATTAAAGGAGCAGTCGCAGTATGAGTCCAGACAACCAATCAATTCTAATTACCAATGATCAAGAACCGACTATTGAGAATATAATCGACGATCATTTCATTGAAAAAGTCAGCGCGGTATTGACTCAAGAGAGAGACAAGATTCGTAAGAAACGTCTCGAAGATGAAAAGTATAGATACATTGCTAACGGAATTTGTACACTAACTTCCGGTACGATATACGCCACCTATCCTACTGGATGGAGACGCTTAACCAAGAAAACCAACAAATATGGAACCAGATAAACAACCAACTTTAACTAAAGATGAAGTCCACGAAATTCGGCGTACTAAGAAGTACGTCTTAACCGTGGAAATAGAACACACTCCTAATATTGAAGATTGGATGGTAATCGATAAGCTCCTATGGGCTATCGGAGACTTATATAAGCACGAGCCTTATCATCCTATCACAAAGGTCACCACAAAAATCATCATGGAGAAATAATATGCCCGGTGCAAGAGACGCAAAGTACTCAATCGATCCTAAGAAATATAGGAAGAATTGGGATAGTATCTTTGGTAAGTCCAAGAAGGATAAACCGAAGGAAGAGAAAGAAGAGAAATAATGGAATCTATATTTTTAGCTCAGAATAAAGTGCTCAGTGACCAACTCCTTGATGGGAATATCACTGAAGCCGTCAGTTCTTGTCAGGCATTACTTGACGAGATGTGGAGCGAGTATATCAAGAAGTCAAAGACTGGTAAGGAGCTGGATGTCTCTCTTATTGAGAGATTCAAAGCCGGGGAATATAAAGGCATTGGACCAGTCGATACGGCTGGAGCAGCCTACTTGGTCGAGCTTGCTGATGACAAGACCAAAGTCTTCAAGTATAAGAAGATTTTAACACCGTACATATCGTTTGATATGGACAGACTTGAAGAGGCTGCTCAAGTTAAGATCAACAATACAGTTGTATGTATCTCAGACCTAAGGTGGGTACTTTTAAAGGATCTTGGTTCAAGACTTGCCGAGATACTCGAGAAGTGTATCTATCCTACCTATGTGTTTACTACACCTAAATTATTCGTCAAGACCGAGGCTTACTATGTACAGCTTGGTGTTTATATGACACTAGCAGAAGAGTCTCGAATAGAACTATTCCATCAGTATATCACTGAACAGAAAGCACAAGAAATCACACAAGCAATACAAAACAAGGGTAACTATATACAAGCTATCCTAGATTGCTTCCCACAGTATAAAGAAAACTTCACCCCGAAATTTAAAGATCCCGTATGAGAAACATTTACAGTCACATCGTCGAAGGCGACAACAATAACAAGATAGGTATCACTGCATTGGATGAACCCGGTGCTGGTGGTGCTAACCACCACTACGTTGTGGATGGCTTCAACCTTAAGAAGAACAAGTGCTACACTGGCCCTTGGGATACTTGTGAGGTTGAACATTCTACCTCCAATCACATCTACTTCCAAAACGGAGGCATTCCCGATAATGGAGTGAACGGAGTAACTCAGGAAGCCCTTCTAGCCATCGTAGAAGACCGTCTAAGTAGCTTTCAGGCTGGTCCCTATCCAAGTGTAGACAACTCTGAAGCATTACACCATGTACGCAAGGCTCTCGCGTTTTTACACAACCGGACTATTGATCGTATCAAGCGTCAGGTCGAAGGACAGGAGAAGCTCTAATGAAAACTGGAACAAACTACCGTAAGAAACCTGTGGTAATACAAGCCGTCCTTTGGGACGGAAAAGAAGACACGCTCAAAACCTTTATAGGGGAGAACACCCAAGGTTGTGACAAAGTATGGGAATGGGAACCGGATGGTCGTATAGCAATCATGACCCTTGAGGGAGACCATATTATCAATATAGGTGACTATATCATTAGAGGAGTTAAAGGAGAATACTATGGCTGTAAACCAGATGTCTTTGAAATGACTTATGAATTAGAGGAGAAACAAAATGATTAATGTATTATCAGCAGAAGCAATCGCCTTTGGTGAGGAGTTCGTGGCATATCTAGAAGACAACGACTATCGTTCCTTTGATGGAGGGGAGCAGGAAGATCGGCAGAACCTAGTTATGTCTTGGGCATCACGAGTTCAGAACCTCATTACAGGAACTCCACCAGTTATGCTAAAAGAGGCAAAGACCTTCAAAGCTACAGTCGTACTGCTTCGTGGATCAGCCCCTTGGGCGGCTGAAGCTCAACCCGGTTTCTGTATCGAATTTGATAACGTCAAAGTAAACCGAGAAAGTGGATTCATTATTTTCTCCTTGAATGAAGATCCTGTTTTCGCTACTGACCCCAATCGTATCTCTTACATCGAATACAAGAAAAACTAATATGAACTATAAAAATGAAGATGACTTCAAGAAGAGGTCTTTGGTCACAGTTAATGCAGTAGACTTCAACCCAGTATACCTGAATGCTTTGGCAGATGGCTTACCTCAGGCCAAGAGCTTGATGCAAGCCAAGCTAGATGAGAT
>Ga0206938_1078_pt1 | contig 27267 bp, 24 predicted proteins | sample Alteio_BWOrgHeat_12_FD_152918 | JGI IMG/M metagenome (GOLD analysis project Ga0206938, IMG submission 152918) | Enriched cells from forest soil in Barre Woods Harvard Forest LTER site, Petersham, Massachusetts, United States -... | ecosystem: Environmental > Terrestrial > Soil > Temperate forest >... | reverse complement strand
AGGGAAAGAAAGGAGAAACTATATCTTAAAATGGCTAGAAACCATGTTGATAGAAAGTTTAAATTGAAAGTATTAAAAATTCTGGTAGTTAATAGACGGAATTCCCGCAACTATTTAGAATTTTTATGGTATGGTTCAATCTTTTTTATTAAAAGTGTACCTCTGGGTGTATGGTTGAAAAATTTTGGTTGGAGAAAGACAAGATAATGGAAGAAAAGATTGGCATTGTAATCCCTTTTTATAATGGACACAAGTATTTAGACAGGTTAATTGAATCTTTTGATGTAGCGGCCGCTGGCCGGGAATGTTTCTTATATATAATTGATAACAGTCCCAAAGATAAAGTAGTTGAAATTAAATATTTATCTGAGATCCCTGTGCAGGTTGTTCGAGAAATGCCGGCTATTGGTTATGGTAAAGCGAGTAACAAAGGATTTGAGTTATGCAAAGAACGGGGATATGACTATGTCATCATTTCCAATCAGGATGCTTATGTATCCCCGAATTTTATCAGTGAATTACTAGCACCTTTTAATCGGGACGTACGAATTGCAATTTCTGCGCCGTTATTGAGGACATATGATGGTAATTCAATGGAGGATTTTTTTGTAAGATACTATTTAAGTCAAGTGCCGGAAATGATTTCGGATTTGATACTTGGAAATGCGAAAGAATTTTATGAAATAGAGAAGATTTCTGGAGCATGCTTCGCATTCAGACTTAATAATGGGCTTTATAAATATCCGTATTTATTTGACCCTATTTTTCATATGTATATGGAAGATGAGGATCTTTGTTTCAGGATTAGGAGTTTAGATGAAAAGATAGTTCTTTGTACAAAGCCAGTTTTTTATCATCAGCATTCTCATACCACTGATTTAGAAAATAGAGAGCTAATTGAAGCAGATAAATTAACCTCAGAATATATTTTGAGGTTGAAAAATAATTCGAAAAGTAGTTATAGAACTTTATACGGTATTATGGTGGCGACTACAAGCCAAGTTGCATATCATGTATTGAGGGGAGAATTCGCAAAAGCTTTTAAACATATTAAGACCTTCGGGGTCACTGTTTCGAAATTTCCCACTATCCTAAAGATTAGAAAGGAAGATTTTAGGGATAAGAAGGTGTATTCAGACAGAAACTAGTGTAGGAAGAAAATTCACTTTGGGAAAAATTAAAACGAGTTGACAAAAGTTTCTAAACCCCGGGAAGTAAAAAGCTTTCATCCGAGAAAACAACACAATTTTGAGCAGGCGGCAGCTTTGGCCGAACTATATAACGGAAGATTTAAGCATATAACCAGCGTTTATTTTGGTCCAGCGCTCATTCGCTGGCTAAAGAGAATTTCGCCGCGTTTTGCAAGTCAATTGGGTAAAAGGAGCTATTCCAAATTGCCCATGAAATATGTACAAACGTTGCCTTTGACTGAAATAAAATTGTGGCTTTTGCAAAGAAAACGGGGTTCAGCTCACTTGGCGGACTATATGGACCTGAACGAATACTGGCAAAAGAACGTACTCAAGCATTGCGGTGCACCGGGGATTTGTATTTCCTACGATAGCATTTCCCGACATTTGTTTAGAGAATGGAAAAGTAAAGCAATTTTAGTCTTGGATCTAGCTATCGGCCTTCCGCAATACAGGGTAAAGATCCAATACGGCGACACTTTCCATATGGGAATGTTGGATGAGGTAGATGAGATACGCAAACGATTATTTTCGTGGTATAAGGAGGAGATTGAACTTGCGGATATTATATTATGTGGTAGTGAATTTGTAAAGAAAACTGTCTTGTTTTTTTTCCCGGATTTCGAAAATAAATGTAAAGTACTTCCTTATGGAACGGATCTGGAAGGTTTCAGCTATCCGGAACGCAAATTTGATCAGCGAAAGAACTTAAAATTTGCATTTGTGGGGAGATTGAGTTTGAGAAAGGGTGCTCATTTGATGATAGATGCTTGGAAGAATTTTATGGTGGATAATCCTGAATCAGAACTCCATTTTTTCGGGACGCCAGACAAGGAAGTCAGTGTTGAACAGTTGCCTGAGAGGGTTTTTTGGCATGGATGGATAAAAAAAGCAGATTTGATCGGCAAATTAAAGGCAATGGATGTCTTTGTATTCCCCACCACCTTTGAGGGTAGTTCCATTGCTGTCTTTCAGGCTATGGCATTAAAATTGCCTGTAATAACGACAGTAAATAGTGGGACTGTTCTTGAGCATGGCAAATCATGTGAAATTGTAGAAGCAGGAGACAATATTGGTTTGGTGAATGCGATGAATAAGTTGGTGCGTGATGCAGATTATAGGAAAAAACTAGCTGAAAACGCGTATATAATAAGCAAGAACTATTCTTGGGATGATTATAAAATGCGTTTAGCCAAAATCTTGAATGAGGTGGCTTAATTATGATTTTTGGGCTAGCATACAATATATTTTGCAAATAAGCACATTCAAAACCACTTGGTTTTACATTTTCGAATTGTCAAATATTAACAGATGCAAGACGCATCTTCAATTCAGAATAAATATTACCGTGATACTGCGGCAAAATATGACTCCATGCATATGCATGAAGAAGTGGATCCAGAGCACGATTTCGCATTCTATTTTATGTGTTCGATGATCGAAAAATTAGAAATTAAATCTGTATTGGATTTAGGTGCAGGTACTGGAAGAGTGATTCATAAATTATTAAAAAAGTACCCCGGATTGAGGGTAACTGGAATAGAGCCTATTGCCGAGTTGAGGGAAGAGGGTTATAAAAAAGGTGTTTTGAAAAATGATTTAATTCACGGGGATGGCAAGAAACTTCAATTTCCTGAAAACCAGTATGATATGGTATGTGCCTTTGGGATACTTCATCATATTGATAAGCCGGCTATTGTTATTCAGGAAATGCTCAGAGTTGCAAGTAAAGCGATTTTTATATCCGATTCTAATAATTTTGGACAGGGCAGCATATTACAGAGGTTTCTAAAACAAACGATCAATACATTGGGAATGTGGAATGTTTATAATTTTATTAGAACACGGGGCAAAAGATATCAGATATCTGAAGGTGATGGATTATTCTATTCTTATTCCGTGTTCAATGACTTTTCATTGATCAAAAAAAATTGCGCAGCAATTCACCTTCTAAACACCAGATCTGCTGGAATCAATCCCTATCGTACTTCCTCGCATGTGGCCGTTCTTGGAATTAAAAAATAAAATGAATTCCTGCCTTAAATATTCTGGAACGGATGACTGAAAAGAAGCTGCTTTTAATCACATTTGACTACGAGTTATTTTTAGGCGAGAGAAGCGGTTCCGTTCAGGATTGCCTCATATCGCCCACAAATAAGTTGATGAAAATATTGGAAAAGCAAAACCTAAAGTCCTATTTTTTTATCGATACAGCTTATCTAATTCGGTTAAAAGAAGCAGCAAGGGACCATCCATCAGCCAGGGAGGATTTGGAGTCAATTACAGCACAACTAGTGCAGATGGTAAAATATGGGCATGAAATTCATCCCCATATTCATCCTCATTGGAAGGATGCCGTATATGATGCCAAACAAAATGAATGGAGTTTGCAAAATAGAAGATACTATTCTTTCGCATCACTGCTGACTGAACAACAAGCCTATTTATTTGATCAGTCAATTGCTACCGTTCGTTTAATATTGGACATAGCGAAATGTGACCAACCTCTTGATTCTTATAGAGCTGGAGGATGGACAATCCAACCGTTTGAATACTTCAGGCCGTTATTTATTCAATATGGCATTAAGTATGAGTGGAGCGTATTACCGGGTAAATATCAAATTTCCGACGCCCATAATTTTGATTTTAGGAATGCACCTGAGCATAATCCGGTTTATACATTTGATTTAGATCCCTGTAAAATTGACCAAAAAGGTCCTTTTAAGGAATTGACCATTTCTTCGTTTAGCATGAATCCTTATGAGAAATGGCTGGATTTCAAAATTAGCGGCTTGCTACAACGTTTGGGCCAACGACCAGCATTTAAGGGAAATACTGTGTCTTCAATCGTGCGAGAGCAGGGTGATAATCAATGCAAAGCCGGTTTCAGAAGGGAGATAGCGTCGTTTGAAGGACTCAATCAATTTAGGATTAGAAAATATCTATCAGATATTCGTACAAAGGAATATGTTCATTTTATTTCACATCCGAAAATGTTAACCAATTTTGAATTTAAAATGATAGATAGGTTTTTAGATAAATTGAATAGGGATAGTAAAATACAAACAAATTTCCGAGAACTGCTTGCCTGAATGATCAATATCCTTTTTATTGCTTTTGAATTTCCCCCTTTAAGTCGCGGAGGTGTACACCGTCCGCTGGCTTTTGTGAAATATCTTCCGCAATCGGATATTAATCCCATTGTGATCACACTAGATGAAGAATCTTACCCAGACGTATTCGATACCTATGGCTATGATGAATATTTGGGTAAAGATATTCGTGAAAAAGCTGATTTAATACCTATCAAGTCTGACAAAGCGGCTCATCCTTCCAAGCTCCATAACTTCCTTTCCATTTATTTTACCATACACGGAAATGAGACGAAGAACTGGAAGATTAGATTCAACGACGCCATAAAGGCAGCGGTTAAAAAATTTTCACCGAAAGCCATTTTTGCTACTGTTCCTCCCTTCAGTATTCTACCTCTTGCGACTGAAGTAGCAAAAAAGTACAAATTGCCGTTGATACTGGATTTTAGGGATGCATGGTCTCAATGGCGCACAGTGCCTTACGGAACTATTTTTCACTATTGGAAGACTTTGCAGATGGAAGGTAAATATCTGCGAGAGGCGGATGCAATACTGGCAACATCAGAACAGACCCTCGCTGACTTTATGAAATTACATGAAAACATTCCTCCCGGAAAATTATACTATGTTCCTAATGGATACAATGGCCTTTTAAAATCTTGGAAGACAATGAAGACTTATAAAAACGAATTTGTCATCGGATATGTTGGAAGCTTTTATTATTCTCCAGGAGCTAGGGAACAGATGTTGCAGTCCAGGTGGAGAAAAAGGGGGCACAGAATATTTCAATATATCCCACACCGGCAGGATTGGTTGTACCGGTCTCCATATTTTTTCTTTAGGGCACTAAAAGCACTCAATGATTCGTACCCCGAATTAGGCAGTAAAATAAAAGTAAGATTTGCTGGCAAAATACATGATTGGCAAAAAGAAATGATTACTTCTTTTGGATTGGAGAATCAAGTGGAGCTTTTAGGTTTGATATCACATAGCGAGTCACTAGCGTTTCAGGAAAATTGCGATGCTTTGTTGATTACGTCTGCAAAACAAATGGGAGGTAAAGATTACAGCATTGCAGGTAAGACGTTCGAATATTTGCAGATGCAGAAGCCGATTGTCGCTTTCGTGTGTGAAGGTGCGCAGAAAGATATATTAGAAAAAGGTGGGACTGCCTTAATTTGTAATCCTGACAACACTGAGGAATCTGTTCAACTTTTGACAGGACTCTTTAAAGGGTCGATAAATTTATGCCCAAATCTTGAATTTTTAAAAGGACTTTCACGGGAGGCACTTGCAAAGCAGTTGGCCGAAATTATTAATAGCCTGGTCCAAAATATATGAAGAAAATTTTACTGATCGCTGGTACAAGACCAAATTTTATCAAGCTTGCTCCATTATATCATCGAATAAGGACCGATGCGCCCGACATTAACGCGTTTATCTGCCATACGGGTCAGCATTTCGATTTTAACATGTCTGATATTTTTTGGCAAAATCTCGAATTACCTTCACCCGATTTTCAATTAAATATCAAAGGCATTGGTGTTGTAGATACAATTGGAAAAACTTTGCTTGGAATAAATGAAATTATTTGTCAAAATAAATTTGACCTTGTTGTCGTATTTGGAGATGTCAATGCGACCGTAGCAGGTGCAATTGCGGGCGCACAATCCAGAATTCCAGTTATGCATGTGGAAGCGGGTCTTCGCAGTTATGACCGAGATATGCCTGAAGAAATAAATAGAGTGATTACGGATCATATCAGCGATTTTTTAATGATATCCGAGCCCAGTGGAATAAAAAATCTTAAAAAAGAGGGTTTTCCGGACAGTAAGGTCTTCATGGTTGGAAATATAATGATTGAATGTCTCTTGCGGACCAAGAAATATTGGGATACGATCGAGCTTAGTAAAGAGTTGCGGTTTTTTATAGACAGTAATCCTGTTGTTGCCACTTTTCACCGGCCAGAAAATGTAGACAATCCAAAGACTTTACAGCGAATGGTGGATATCCTTCTGAATTTTGCAGCCGACCATTTAGTAGTCTTTCCCATTCACCCAAGGACGAAATCAGCTCTAGAGAAAAGTCATTTATTGGTAAGACTTCAAGAAAATGCTAAAATTCTTCTCACTGAACCACTCAGCTATTTTGTTTTTTTGAAATTGGTATCACATGCCGCCCTGGTTATAACCGATTCCGGAGGAGTTCAAGAGGAAACTAGTTTTTTAAACATACCATGCGTTACGTTTAGGAGGAATACTGAGAGGCCCGTAACTGTTGAACTGGGTACGAATCTGATGATGGATATTAATGATCAAAATTTCAGATCTGACATAACGCGTCATGAGAATGATCTGAAGAAGCGGAAGAGAATGTCAATTCCCTTGTGGGATGAACAAGTAAGCCATCGTATAGTATTGCAGATAAAAAAAATACTATCGATCTCATGATGAATACGAGGAAGGCTATTTTTTTGACAAATAAGAATGAATTACACTCAGATGTTACGGGTGGCGTGCAACTTTGCTCACAGGAATTTCACAATATCATTGAAAGCGACGAGGAAATAAATTTGTCGGACTACTATGTTCCCTATACGAGAGATATAATACAAAGGATATTAGTAAGGTGTCATTTTGAAAACTATTCAGTTTTCGATATAAAAAAAGAATCTGCCGCATTAATAGATTATATTTCTAAAGAGAATATCACCGTTGTATTTATAAATATGGCCTCTACGGTTCGGTTTGCTAAGCCAATCAAACAGAAATTCGGTGATGGGGTAAAGATTGTTTTGTTATCACATGGAAACAATTCTGGCGACTTTCTTCACCTGATCACAAAGCCTATCAAAAAACCGTTTCGGTTGCGTAAGTGGTTCAGTAAGGTGCGCCTAGGACGTTTGATCTCCACTGAAGCCGAATATCGTGTGAATTGGCTGGATAGCGTCGTAACCTTATCGGAGACTGAAAAACAAATTGAGAATTGGTTCGGTGCAAAAAAAACTACTTTTCTACCGCGGCTTTTATATAAAGATTTCCTACACAGAAACCCTACGCCAGGACGGATTGGTTTTGTAGGTAGACTAGATCATCCACCTAATTTTCAAGGAGTTTTGATTTTGCTAGCCGAAATGGCCAGACAAAACACTGGACTTCAATTCAGACTTGTGGGCGCGCCCAATGCATATGGAATGAAAATCAAGCAGCAATTTCCATTTGTAGAATATCTAGGTGAACTGAGCGATCAGAATCTTGAAAAAGAAGTAGCTACCTGGTCTTTTTTCTTGAATCCGGTTTGGTGGTATTCAACTGGGGCCTCTACTAAACTGGGGAGAGCCATAAGTTGGGGTCTTCCCATTATAACCACTACTGCAGGTATGAGAGGATATGAATGGCGGAAAGGCTCATTGCTGGTAGCAGATACACCTGGCGATATGGTAATAAAATTGACTTTAGAATCCCAAACTATGGAGCGAATCAAATATTGGAGCGAACAGACGGAATTGGTTGCCAGTAGCGGACCTGATCAAATAGAATTAATTAACAGAATACGCGCTACTTATGAATAACAATAAGACGGTATTCATTTCGGCCCCATTTTTTCCACCATCAGCGATGCCTCCTGCACAAAGAGTGCGGTTATTAGTCAGTCATCTCCATGAGTTTGGATGGAAGCCTGTAATATTCACAGTGGATCAATACTACCGGGAAGAAGCGGCGGATCCGTGGATGGTGGAGATTACAGGGAATCGATTTGAAAAAATTGAGGTAAAAGCCTGGGATCAACGCAAAACTAGGAAGTTTGGGCTGGGAGACTTGGGTATTAGAATGTTTTACAATTTGTATCATTCCATTCTTAAACAAGCAAAAAAAGAAAGGCCCGCATTAATTCTATATCCCGTGCCACCATGGTATATAATGGTGATGGCGCCAATGATTAAAAAGGCTACTGGGATTCCCTATATCATCGACTTTATTGATCCTTGGTTATATCCGACAAATCTAAAAGACTTCAAAACTATTATCAGTCAACGGTTAGCACGGCTATTGGAAGGTCGTTCAGTAAGAGACAGCGACGCTATTATAGCAGTCTCTCAGGGGATCCTGGATGATCTTATAACTAGAAATCCAACGATTTCTGAAAAGCTCATGGTTGCCGTACCATATGGAGTGGAGGCCTCAGACTACGAAGCCATCCATGTTAAACGTGAGATTGGTCAAATAGTCACCATTCGATATACCGGAGCTATTTCTGAAAACATGCTCATAGTAGTCAATACGCTATTGAAAGCGATAAAAATTGTGAGTAAGACATTGCCTATCCGCGTTATTTTTACTGGTACTTCTTACGCAGGTATTGGCCTAGCGAAACCTATGATGACTGAACTTATTTCTAGTACTGGGGTCGCTGATTTCGTGTCAGAATACCCAAATAGGGTCAGCTATCGAGAGGCATTGGAAATAAATAAATCGGCCGATATGCAGTTGCTTATAGGAGATACAACCCCTTATTATGCGGCATCCAAATTGATGGGTTTGGTGGCTTCTGGTGTTCCTTTTTTTGCATGGGTGCATGAAGACTCTTTTCCGGCAAAATTTTTGGAAGAATTAAATTATCCGCTTTGTATGGTTTACCGAACTGAGGAACTTGGAACCGAGGAGAAAATAGCTCAACTCGCAAAAGCATTGCTCAATAACTTGTTGAACAGAGACAAGTTTGTTCCTGTCTCCCTGGAAAATCCTGTCTTTAATAAATATACAGCTCAGGCTATGACAAAAACATTCGTAGATATCTTTCAAAAAATAAGCTGATGAGAAATACACATTATAATAAGATTAAGGGAAAAAAAGTTCTCGTTACAGGAGGCTTAGGGTTCGTCGGACACAATCTGGTAAAGACCTTAGTGAACGATTATCAATGTAAGGTCATTGTGGTAGATGATTGTACAAATAGTAACGAATCTGTTATAGCCTCAGTTAGGGATAAGGTGACATTTCATAAAGTGAGCGTGCTAGACGGTGATGCTTTTTTTCCTTTAATGGTTGATGTAAATTATATTTTTCATTTGGCGTGCATTCAGATTGCTGCTTCAAGTTCCGATCCATTGCTAGATATGCAGGTGAATGCTCAAAGCACCCTTCAATTACTTGAGCAAATCCGCCATGGCGAGTATCCTGTTCTTGAGAGAATAGTATATACGTCTTCGTGTTCAGTTTATGGAAGTACTTCACGTCTTCCATTAGATGAGAATGATCCGACAAATGTTTTAAGTAATTATGCGGCTACGAAGTTATTGGGTGAGCAGTACACCTTGATTTATAATCGGAATTACAATATTCCTGTTTCTATCGTTCGTTATTCAAATGTTTATGGCTATGGTCAATCGCCAAGAAATCCTTATTGTGGTGTGTTGGGAAAATTTATTCATAACTCTTTAACTTGTCAGCCTCTAACAGTAGTAGGTGACGGAGAACAAACAAGGGATTATACATTTATTACAGATGCGGTTGATGCGACAATATTGGCCGCCGTTCATCCTATGGCATATGGAGATGTATTTAATGTCGGGTCAGGTATTGAGACATCGGTGAACAGGCTGGCAAATTTGATAAGTGACTATGTTAAAGACGCGACAATCACTCATGTCCCAGAAAGAGATATTGATAATATCAGGAGAAGGGTGGTCGACATTGAGAAAATTCATCAGAGATTAGGATGGGTACCCAAAATGGGATTGCAGAAAGGTATAGAATCTACGATAGACTGGTATAAGACTATTTTGTAGTGATAAAGGATCTGTTCAATACTCTAAAATTTATTATCAACCATCCTGCAACCCAGCGTGACAAATGGGGTGCGGTCAGGAGGTATGTGAGCTGGCAGGTTCAATCGAGAACTTTCCGCCATCCAGTAGTTTATCCCTTTGTAGAAAATAGTCATTTGATTATTGAGAGCGGGATGACAGGTGCCACGGGTAATATTTATACCGGGCTTCATGAATTTGAGGACATGATGTTTTTGCTTCATTTGTTACGGGCCGGAGATCTTTTTGCAGACGTGGGGGCCAATATCGGTTCTTACACTGTACTTGCTTCGAGCGTGGTGGGCGCAAAAAGCATAAGCTTTGAGCCTGTTCCATCAACTTATCTACACTTGAAAAATAATGTTTCGATCAACAATATTGAATCATCTGTTGAGCTCTACAATGCCGGCGTTGGACAGGAAAAAGCCAGATTGAATTTTACAAGTAGCCTAGATACCATGAATCATGTAGTGAATACACCATCTGACGCTTCTGAAACCATTCAAGTTGACATTGTAACGTTGGACAGTATTCTAGAAAATAGAAATCCTGTTTTGATCAAAATAGATACAGAAGGTTTTGAAATGGCTGTTTTACAAGGTGCGATGTCTACAATCGCGAAACCATCTTTATTGGCAATAATCATAGAATTAAATGGTTCTTGCCAGCGTTATGGAATCAGTGAAAAAGACATCCATGAGTTGGTTACTATGCGGGGATTTTCTCCTGCAACCTATGATCCTTTTACAAGAAAATATAGTATAAATGAGTCATTTAACCTCCATGGGAATACGATCTATTTGAGAAACGATATGGAGGTTGAAAAACGGCTGATGACTTCTCGAAAATACAACGTACTGAATCGGTCCTTATAAGGTTTAAATAATATGCGAATAGCGGTCGTTTCTACACACCCCATACAATATTATGCTCCTTTGTTCAGATTTATGGCGAAAGAGCCGGGTGTAGAGCTGAAGGTTTTTTATACCTGGTCCCAATCCGAGCTGGGATCTAAGTTCGATGTTGATTTTGGTAAAATAATAGAATGGGATATTCCTTTGCTGGATGGTTATGCATTTGAATTTATAGATAACATATCAAATGATCCAGGCGTACATCATTTCAATGGGATTAACAATCCCAATCTAAATAAGTCAATTGCAATATGGAAGCCGGAATTCGTTTTGGTTATTGGGTGGAATTTTAAGAGTCATTTGGCGTGCATGCGATATTTTAAAGGAAAAATTCCAGTTTTGTTTAAGGGAGATTCAACTCTTCTGGATGAGAAACCAGGGTTAAAGAAAATACTCAGGAGAATTAGTTTGACTTGGGTTTATCGTAAAGTCGACATTGCGCTGTATGTTGGTAAAAATAACTTTGATTATTTTAAGAAGCATGGATTGCAGGATAATCAACTCCATTGGGTACCCCATGCGGTAGATAATACAAGATTTAGAGGAGGGAAGGAACTAGAAGAGGAAGCTAAACTGTGGAGGCGGCGATTAGATATTCGAGATGACGAACTGGTGGTTTTGTTCGCCGGCAAATTTGAACCCAAGAAGGACCCAGATTTTATGATTAGACTGGCTAAGAATTTACCTGATACCCGGTTGAAATTGATTTTGGTTGGTAATGGTATTTTGGAATCCGAGCTTAAAGAAAGGGCATCAGGAGATAAACGAATTATTTTCCTTGACTTTCAAAACCAACAAAAAATGCCTTTGGTATACCGATTGTGTGATATTTTTGTTTTGCCTTCCAAGGGACCAGGGGAAACCTGGGGATTGGCAGTCAACGAAGCGATGGCTTGCAAACGTCCAGTATTGGTTTCCAAAAAATGTGGATGTGTTCCGGACCTTGTCGAAGAAAACGTCACAGGTTGGGTTTTTGAACCGGGAGATACAGGTGACCTTGAGATGAAAGAACTTTTACAAAAGACACTAAATGACCAGTCTCGTTTGAAAGCTATGGGGGAACAAATCTGGACAAAATTACAACCCTATTCCTATGAAACAGTTATTGAACAAATGAAGTCTATAAACTTATCCTGAATGGCTTCCATTAGAAATAATTTTTTAATTTTTTCTCTAGTAATCTGTTTCCTTTTATCATTTGTAACACGGTGGTACAGTGAAATTTCAATATTTCTTTTCGTAGTAACCATTTTTGCTATTCTGGACAAATTAGGCAAGGGATTGGTTTTGCGGGAACTAGTGGTATTGCATACAATTTTTATTTGCCTAATAATGCCATCTGTTGGATATAGTGTATATAACCACGATAATTATTTGGCTAGAATTTTTTACAGATACATGATGGTGTCAGATGACGTATATTTTGGCTTTACTTTACCAGCAGTCTGTGCATTTTCGTTGAGCATGTGTTATCCGGTAACCAAATCAAATAAGGTTTTAGATGAAGGAGAATCATTTAGGAAAATCTTGCTGCTCGTTAGAAATGAACTTCGAATGCATACAAAGACCGGAATCATTATCACGGTTACAGGCGTCATAACCTTCTTCTTTATAGGAGTAGTGCCGGATGCGGTTAGATTTGTTTTCACCTTGCTTTTCTTTTCATCCTTTGCGGGTATCTTATATATCTACTATAGCCCGCCGATGGCATCAAAAAATATACTCCTCATATTATTTACCCTATTTATGCTGGGTTTGGCCGTTCAAAGCGGTGTGTTTACGATTGTTGTTTATATGGGAATTACATTATTCTCATTTCTTTTTCTAGGAAGAAAATATGCATTGTGGAAGAAAATGGTGGTGTTTATAGTCGGTGTCTTTTTATTGTTCATCACACAGAACGTGAAAACAGCTTACCGAGATCAAACCTGGAGGGGCAAGGAAGTGGATGGAAAAACTACCCTGTTCGTCGATCTGGCGATCGACAACTTAGAAAACATTGATAAACTTATTGATAACGAAGGGTTTTTTCCTGTATATATGCGTACTAATCAGGGCTTTAATATTTCCGTGGTTATGCGTAGGATACCTGCTCAGCAAGATTTTGATGATGGAAACCATTTGTTGTTGACTGCAGCATCAGCGTTAGTTCCCCGTTTGATTTGGCCAGATAAACCTCAAGCTGGTGGAAAGGAAAGCATGAAATATTATACGGGATATAATATAGAGGGCTGGTCAACTAACGTAAGTCCTTTGGGTGAAGCATATGCAAGTTTCGGACCTTATGGAGGAATTTTATATATGTTTCTGCTTGGCTTGTTTATCCGTTGGGTTTATAAAAGAGTGTTCGTGATCGCATTAAGGTTGCCTCTATTAGTCTTGTGGATACCTGTTCTTTTTTACCAGGTAACATATTGCATGGAGACAGACAGCCTTCAAATTTTCAATTCTTTACTAAAAGGTGCTTTTTTTCTATGGCTACTTTTTAAGGTACTCCCTAACTGGTTTGGAAAAATGATTAAACAACCTGGTTCACCAAGGCAATTTAGGCCTCGACAAGTACCAATTTGAAAGTGAAAGACTTCAACTTAAAAATATCTATTTGACGTCAGTTAAATATATTTTCCGCAAGACCAACCCTTTATTTTTTAGCATTGAAAAAGTATTCTCTGCTTTGACGGAAAACTTAAAAGAGAGGATTTCTGTAAAGACTGAGTTTATGCCATATTATAGTTCCTCCATTTCAAATATGGTTAGGAATATTAGATATGCTAAAAACAACAAGGCTGATATCTATCACGTAACAGGAGATGTTCACTATGTTGTTTTGGGTTTGCCTGCAAAAAAAACGATCCTTACAATTCATGACAGCGTATTTATTCGGGATAGTCGAGGGTTAAAACAAAAATTTTTCATTTGGATATTTCTAAAACTCCCCGTCAAACACTGCAGATTTATAACAACGATTTCTGAGAAGTCAAAGAAAGAAATCATTCATTATACAAGTTGCGATCCTTCCAAAATAGTAGTTATTCCAAATCCCGTAAATAGTCAGATTTATTATAAGGAGCGGGAATTCAATAACACCAATCCCACACTTTTATTTATCGGCTCAACTCAAAATAAAAATCTTGTCCGGATTATTGAGGCTCTTTCTGGTATATCCTGCAATTTGGAAATACTTGGCAGTATTCCCAATGAACATAAATATCTATTAGAGAAATATAAAATCAATTTTAACCAATCAATCAATCTTTCGGAGCCCGAGATGGCTGACCGTTATTCGGATTCGGATATTGTTGTCTTTCCGTCCTTGTATGAAGGATTTGGATTGCCGATTCTCGAGGGACAAAAGGCCGGACGCGCTATCTTGACCAGTAATATTTCACCAATGAAAGAAGTGGCAGGCGATGGCGCCTGTTTTGTGGATCCCTATGACGTTGCGTCTATCCGGTCTGGGATAAGAAAAATTATAGAGGATTCGCAATACCGCCAGGATATTATTAAAAAGGGATTCGAAAATATTAAACAATATGACTCTCAGGTGATTGCTGATAAATATTTAAAATTGTATGAGACCATCCAGGATACAGAAACATGTGTGGCATAGCAGGTATTTTACATTTTAATGACAAGCCGGTAGATATACTGGAAATAAGATGCATGACGGATTCCATGTTTCATCGTGGTCCTGATGCTGAGGGATTTTTTATTGATCGGGAACTCGGACTCGGTCATCGTAGGCTTTCCATTATAGATTTATCTGCATCAGCCAATCAGCCCTTTCAAGATGTAACGGGACGTTACACCATTATTTTCAACGGGGAGATTTATAATTACGTCGAACTAAAGCCTTTCTTGTCTGACTACCCATTTAGGACTCATAGCGATACGGAAGTGATCTTGGCGGGATACATCAAGTGGGGCGATAGGTGCTTGTCCAGACTGCGCGGGATGTTTACGCTTATCATTTGGGATAAGCAAGAGCGGGAACTATTTATAGCTCGCGACAGACTTGGGGTCAAGCCTCTTTATTATTTTCTGGATGAGAATAGGATCGTATTTGCATCGGAGGTCCGGGCGATATCGAAAGTGGGAAATATTCCAAAAAAGATTGACAAGACTGCTGTGGCCGAATATTTTCGTTATCAGTCCATAGGTTTTCCTTTTTCCCCTATTGAAAGGATTCGTCAATTAGAAGCCGGAACCTGGTTAAAAATTAAGAAGGGATATATACAAAAACAGAAGTATTGGGATCCAACGGATAAAAATTTTGATTTTGAGTTCACAAATAAAAAGGATGTAGAAGATAAAATTAGGGAGCTGATGCTCCAGTCTGTGAAAAGACGTTTGGTCAGTGATGTTCCCGTGGGCGCTTTTTTATCGGGAGGAATAGATTCCAGTGCTGTGGTGGCCTTGATGGTTGAAGCGGGAGACCGAACTCCCAATACCTTTAATATCTCTTTCGACGAATCAGAATTTGATGAGTCAAAGTATGCTGAAATTATTGCTAAAAAATTCAATACTAATCACACTCAGATTCGGTTAAGATCCCATGCAATGCTGGACGAATTAAACCATGCCTTGGATGCAATGGATACCCCTTCAGGAGATGGCATAAATACTTATGTAGTATCTAAAGCCATTCAAGACAAAGGAATACGGGTAGCTCTGTCCGGAGTAGGCGGAGATGAACTTTTTGCAGGATATCCGATTTTCCTAAATTACATTCATCTCATGCAAAAACGTTGGATCTGGGATGCGCCGAAACTGTTTAGAAATTTGGCAGGGGCTTTCCTTGGTAAAGGTGAACGTAAGGATAGAATGCGGCAATTATTAATGATGCCTTCTCCAAACATTGAGAATAGCTACCCTGTATTTAGACAAATTTTGTCTCCGGTCTCCTTGATAAAACTGACCAATTTAAATGGTATTGACGAAGACACATTTTCCAATCAATTGAAGCAAAAAAAAGCTGCTTTGGCCAAACTTCCTTTTTACAGTCAAGTTACCGCGGCAGAATATTTAGGTTATACTCAGCAGACGTTGCTTAAAGACATAGATCAAATGAGTATGGCACAGTCGCTGGAAATTAGGGAGCCTTTTTTCGATCAGGATCTTGTAGAGTTTGTAATGTCAGTTCCAGATCATTATAAGGCACCAATCTACCCAAAAAGTCTGTTAGTGGAATCAATTAAACCGTTGTTGCCAGCCGAAATTGTTCATAGAAAAAAACAAGGATTTGTTTTTCCATGGAACCAATGGATCAGAACAGACCTTCGAACATTTTGCGATCAGAACATTTCTCGTATGGCCCAACGAGACTTTGTTCATGGTGACAAATTGAAATTTACTTGGAAGAGTTTTCTTAGTGGAGACAAGAATATTCGTTGGGTTGAAGTGTGGTCTTTTGTGGTGCTCAACTATTGGATGGAGAAAAACGGCATTGAATAAAGATTTAAAGAAAATGCAGCAGGAAGAGAAAAAGACGATATTAATGTTCACAGATTGGTACGAACCAGGATTTAAAGCTGGTGGACCAATCCAGGCCTGCAAGAATGTGGTGGCTAGTCTAAAAAATGAGTACGATTTTTTTATCCTTTGTTCAGATAGGGACCTCGGAGATAAAATGCCTTACAAAGATGTACCCGTAAATCAATGGTTAGATAAGGAAATTAACGTGCGCATTTGGTATGCATCACCAAATTTTATGAGGAGGCGACTGCTTTTACAGCTCATTGAAGACATAAAGCCTGATTTCGTTTACTTCAACAGCATGTATTCTTTTCGTTTCACATTATTGCCGCTCTGGGTATTGCTAAAAAACCGATTCCATGGTAAAATAGTATTGGCACCCAGAGGAATGTTACATAAGGGCGCGCTTAAAATTAAATATGTAAAAAAGAGTTTGTTTTTAAAACTTTTTTTGCTTATTGGATGGAGCAGGAAAATAATCTTCCAGGCAACTGATGAACAGGAAAGGAAAGACATTCAGTACTTTTTCACAGGCAAGGCCAATCTTGCAGTTGTTGAAGATATTCCAACGCTCAATGACCAACCTTGGGAGGCGATTCGAAAGACATCCGGCAGCCTTCGTTGCATCTTTCTGTCGAGAATACATCCAAAGAAAAATTTGCATTATTTCCTTAACCTTTTAAAAGATGTAAGCTCTGAACTTGACATTGTTTTTGATATATATGGTTCTGAGGATCATCCGGACTATGCCGAGCAGTGTAGGAAAATTGCGGCGTCTCTTCCAGCCAATGTTAAGGTTCGTTTCATGGGAGGGATAACATTTAACAAAGTATTCGACGCTTTTAGAAAATATCATTTATTTATTCTCCCCACTTTGGGAGAAAATTATGGCCACGCAATTTTTGAGGCATTAACTACAGGATTGCCTGTTATGATCAGTGACCAGACTCCTTGGAGAAATCTTGAACAAATGAAGGTAGGCTGGGATATTCCGCTTCAACATAAGGAAAAATTTTTAGAGGCCATTGCCCAAGCAGCTGCGTGGAGCCAAGAGGAGTACAACGAATGGTCGGAAAATTCTTATGCTTATGCCAGGGAATACATGCTCAGCCTCAATGCGCTTTCAAAATATAGAAAATTATTTTCAAGCCCGCAACGAAAGGTCATATTATTGTTTACGGATTGGTATGAACCAGGATATAAAGCAGGTGGCCCTATTCAGTCTTGCAAAAATATTGTAGCCATCTTGAAAGGCGAATATGATTTTTATATTGTTTGTTCTGACCGGGATTTGGGTGATCAACAACCTTATAAGAATATTCCAACAGATGAGTGGGTCAAAACGTCTGACACTACTCATATTTGGTATGCCTCGCCGAAATATATTTCGACAAAAACAGTGAAGGAGTTAGTCACCGATACTCGACCGGATTTTGTTTATTTCAACAGCATGTACTCACCCTTGTATACATTGTTACCTCTTTGGGTCTTGCTTCGAAATCAATACAGCGGTAAAATTATCTTGGCTCCGCGTGGGATGTTGCATAAGGGAGCATTGAAACGGAAATATTTCAAAAAGTATGTGTTTTTAAGACTGTTTAGATTCATTGCTTGGCATAAAAGGGTGGTTTTTCATGCTACCAATAAGCAAGAACAAAAAGATATTTTAGCTTTTTTTTCAACAAAAGCCAATATTACCATATTAGATAATATTCCCAACACATCATTTAGTCAATGGCTTCCCAAATTAAAAAAACCAGAGGAACTAAGCTGTGTTTTCATATCTAGGATTCATCCCAAGAAAAATTTATATTATTTTTTGAAAGTTCTTTCGGAAATAAAAAATGAAGTTAAGCTGGTATTCGATGTATATGGGGTTGAAGAAGATGAGGGTTATGCGCAGGAATGTAAACAATTGACAAACTCACTGGGAAGTAATATTCATGTTAAGTTTAAGGGGCCGATTCCATATACCGATGTATTTTCTACGATGCAGCAATATCACGTTTTTGTATTACCGACATTGGGAGAAAATTATGGCCACGTTATTTATGAGGCCATGTCTGCGGGTGATCCTGTGCTGATCAGTGACCAGACACCATGGAGGCACCTGGAGGAAGAGAAAGCCGGATGGGACTTGCCGCTTAATCAAAAGGACAGATTTAAGGAGGCGATCAGGGAAGCTGTATCCTGGAACCAGGAGGAATATAATGAATGGAGTAAAAATGCTTTTCTCCTGGCGAAAAATAGTGTGGATATTCCCAGACTATTTGAGAAATATAAAAGATTATTTGGATAAAAAATCCTTTGAAAAATTCCAATTCCCATAAAGACAATTGTACATGCTGACTGAAAAACAGAAAATTAGATATTTATTGAGTTCTTTGTTGGCCTCGGGACAATCGGTGCAGTGTCCATATTGCAAGAGTGGTAAGGGCAGGAAAATCGACAGAAAATATTTGGTGACTAAGCTATTAGAATGTCAAGTCTGTCATTTATATTTTAGATTCCCTATCGATCAGGCTAACGAAAACGAGAGTTTTTATCAGACAGAATATCAGGAATCTGATAAAATCACAACTGGGTTGCCCGACCCTGACTCACTGGATAAAATGAAAAGCGAAGGATTTAGAGCGGAAGATAAAAATGCTGATAGGTATCTCGAATTATTTGCAAAATTATTTCCGGGAAAAAACAATCTGAGAATCATCGACTACGGTTCAAGCTGGGGGTATACGTCCTATCAGTTTAAAAAGGCCGGTCACCAGGTTCAGGGTTTTGAAATTTCGCTTCCAAGAGCTTCTTTCGGCATTAAAAACTTAGAGGTTGACATTTGTAGTGATGAAAAATTATTGCGGAACGAAAATCATATATTTTTCTCTTCACATGTCATTGAACATCACCCGGACATTGCTTCTATGGTTAAATTGGGTAAATCACTTTTAGTGGATGGCGGTTATTTTATTGCGTTTTGTCCAAATGGAAGTCAGGCATTTCGGCAAAGGAACCCGGAAGTTTTTCACCGGTTCTGGGGAAAGGTCCATCCCAATTTTTTAAATGCTGAATTTTATAAACATATATTTGAAGATCAACCTTACTATATTGCCAGTAGTCCGATCGTAGCTGGGAAATTACATCCATTGCAATTTCGAGATAAGGTAGTAGAGGATCTTTCTGGCGAAGAGTTGATGGTCGTGGTAAAATATGGGAAATCTTAGCCGGTTGCTCAATTCCTCAATAAATCGTGTAAATAGCGCCATTCAATCTTTCGGTAGATGAATAACCCTGTAAAAAATAGTACATACAACAATGACTGGTATCGCAGAGAAATCGGCGCTTCCAGATTTAAACAAGTTTGCTGGTATCTGGTCAACGCGATTTTCTTCATCAACGCACTCATTCCCTCTTCATCACTCAAAAGATTTTTCCTTCGCCTCTTTGGTGCCCGGATCGGGAGCGGCGTCGTCTTAAAACCGGGTATCAACATCAAATATCCCTGGAAATTGTCTATTGGTAATTTTTCATGGGTGGGGGAGCGGGTCTGGATAGACAACCTGGCCAGCGTTGAAATTGGCGACAATGTTTGTCTCTCGCAGGGCGCCATTCTTCTCACCGGAAATCATGATTTTACCAAAGTGAGTTTTGATCTGATGGTAAAAAAAATTATTCTGGAAGACGGTGTGTGGATCGGGGCGACTGCCATGGTTTGTCCTGGCGTGACCTGTGCTTCGCACGCAGTACTTTCAGCAGGTTCGGTGGCAACGCAAGATCTGGCAGCTTATAAAATTTACCAGGGCAATCCGGCTTTGTTCGTAAAAGAAAGGGTAATCCAATAAAAAAACCCCGCATCTGTCAGCGTCCTTAGAAGCCAGACATTCTCTTAAGAGACAATCTAACTACCTGTTTTACCAAAATGCTCGTCTCCATTATCACAGTGACCTATAACAGCGCAGCCACCATTGCTGAAACCATGCGTTCGGTGGAAGAACAGGACTATCCCCATATCGAACACATTATCGTCGATGGCCTATCGACAGACAATACCGTTAATATAGTCGAACGATACACCCATACAGCCAAAGTAATTTCGGAAAAAGACGATGGGATTTATCATGCCATGAACAAAGGTATTCAGGCCGCAACGGGAGATATTATTGGTATTTTGAATTCGGACGATATATATATCGACAACAAAGTAATTTCCAAAATTGTCCACAAATTCGAAGATTCCTCCGTTCAATCCTGTTACGCCGATCTGCAATACATGGATGCGTTAAACACGGAGATGATAACCCGTACCTGGAAATCGGGCAACTATAAAGTAGGATCATTTTATTGGGGGTGGATGCCGCCGCATCCCACATTTTTTGTGAGAAAGTCAGTATATGACAAGGTCGGATTGTTCGATACCAGCCTTCGTTCTGCAGCTGACTATGAAATGATGCTTCGCATATTGGTGAAACACCGCTTGTCAACTACCTATCTGCCACATGTTATCGTCAAAATGAGAACAGGTGGCTTGAGCAATGCGTCTGTCAAAAACCGGATCCGTGCAAACCGGGAAGACCGAAAAGCCTGGCATCTCAACGAGTTAAAGCCTTATTTTTTTACTTTATATTTGAAACCATTAAGAAAAGTGCTTCAGTTTATCAAAAAATAGTGTTTTGGATCTTTGTCATTCCAAAGGCAGACAGGATCTTTTGATTTTCTATTTAGAGTAATTTTATCATTATGTCGAAAGTCGCTTTGATAACCGGTGTTACAGGTCAGGACGGGGCCTACCTCAGTGAACTCCTGCTGGACAAGGGATATCAGGTACATGGGATTAAGAGGCGCAGCTCATTGTTCAATACCGACCGGGTGGACCATCTCTATCAGGATCCACACGAAAAACATATTCATTTCAGGTTGCACTATGGAGACCTGACCGACAGTACCAATCTTATCCGGATCATCCAGGAAGTACAACCAGACGAAATCTATAACCTGGGAGCCATGAGCCATGTGCACGTGAGTTTCGAAACGCCGGAATACACGGCCAACGCAGATGGTATTGGGGCCTTGCGGGTGCTCGAAGCCGTCAGAATTCTGGGTTTAACCAAGAAGACAAAAATATATCAAGCCTCGACTTCTGAACTCTACGGAATGGTACAAGCTGTACCTCAGTCTGAGACGACACCGTTTTATCCGAGATCCCCCTATGCGGTGGCAAAATTATATGCCTATTGGATTTTTGTCAACTACCGCGAAGCCTATGATATGTTTGCGACCAACGGAATATTATTCAACCATGAATCGCCCAGGCGGGGAGAGACCTTTGTAACCCGGAAAATCACCCGAGCAGTAGCAAAAATTGCATTGGGACTTCAGGACAAACTTTATCTGGGAAACCTGGATGCCCGGCGTGACTGGGGCCATGCAAAAGATTATGCGGAAGCCATGTGGCTCATTCTTCAGCAGAAAGAACCGGAGGATTTTGTCATTGCCACCGGTGTTACCACCACCGTAAGGGATTTTGTAAAGATGGCCTTCGCCGAAATTGGGGTTGAACTGATATTCAAGGGCAAGCACGACGGGGAATACGCCGAAGTCGGATCTTCCTCCAATCCCGATTATCCACTGGAGAAAGGCAAAAAATTGGTAGTCGTCGATCCAAAATATTTTCGACCGACGGAAGTCGATTTGCTGATCGGAGACGCGACCAAAGCGCGTGAAAAACTTGGATGGGTGCCGAAATATACTTTGACGGAGTTAGTAAAAGAAATGGTACATGCAGACCTGGATCTTTTCAGAAGGGAAAAATTGCTGAAAGAGTCAGGCTTCGAAATAAAGAACCAGCACGAATAAGGGAGAACATAACGGAGAGATGGTTGATCCTCCCACACATTATACCAATTTTAAAGGGTCGAAGGCATATGAATGAGCAGGATAAAATATATATCGCCGGTCATCGGGGTATGGTTGGCTCGGCGATCAAAAGAAGGCTGGAACAAGACGGCTTCAAAAACCTGATCTATAAAACCTCGCAGGATCTGGATTTGCGAGATCAGGCGGCCGTTCACGAGTTTTTCGAGACCGAAAGGCCGGTTTATGTTTTTCTGGCCGCTGCTAAAGTAGGAGGCATACTGGCCAACGATACCTACCGGGCTGACTTCCTTTACGATAATCTGATGATCGAAAGCAATGTCATCCGGACTGCTTTTCAACAAAAAACTAAAAAATTGCTGTTCCTGGGATCGTCCTGCATCTATCCAAAAATGGCTCCGCAGCCTTTGAAGGAAGAATATTTATTGACCGGATTGCTCGAACCGACCAACGAACCCTATGCCATCGCTAAAATTGCCGGTATCAAACTCTGCGATGCATTCCGAGCTCAGTATGGTTGTAATTTTATTTCGGCCATGCCCACCAACCTGTATGGTTCCAACGATAACTACGACCTGAAAAATTCACATGTACTACCGGCCATGATCCGCAAATTCCATGAAGCCAAAATTAAACAGGAACCCTTTGTGACAATATGGGGTACGGGTGAACCCAAAAGAGAATTTCTTCATGTGGATGATCTGGCAGAAGCCTGTGTTTTTCTTATGAAAAATTATGATGATCCAGGACTGGTGAACGTAGGAACCGGTGTGGATCTAAGTATTCTGGAGCTGGCAGAATTGATTGCACAAATTGTCGGATACACCGGTGGTATTAAAAAGGATTTAACTAAACCCGATGGTACACCTCGCAAACTGATGGATGTATCCAAATTAAAGTCCATGGGCTGGCAGGCAAAGATCCGTCTGGAAGAGGGTATCCGGATGGTCTACAACGAATTTAAAAACTCCGGGATGGTAGCCAGTGAAGGGTAACAATGGGAATCGGAAATCTGAAAATACAGTACATTCATAGCTACTATAACCCAATTTATAACAACCACGGATAACGGTTATAAACCAGCGAAAGCGGTCCGCAGGGTGATCACTAACCAACATGTTCGGATTATTTAAAAAGCGGGAACACGAAGTCGCAGATCTTTCAGGTCTTGTAACCGACATGCACAATCATTTGATTCCGGGCATTGACGATGGCTCAACCGATCTGGAATCTTCGATCGTCATGATCCGAGCCATGCACGCGCTCGGTTACCGCAAATTTATTGCCACGCCCCATGTCCAATGGGAGATGTTTAAAAATACCCATGAGATCATTGAAAACGGGGCGCGGCTAGTACAGGCTCGGCTCAAAGAATCAGAAATGAACGTGGAATTCAGAGGAGCAGCAGAATATTTTCTGGACGAACATGTCGATGAATTGCTGGAAAAAAACATTCCGCTGCTTACCATTCATAAAAATATGGTCCTGGTGGAATTCTCCTTTATCCGTCAGCCGATGGACCTGAAAGAGAAGCTTTTTCAACTTCAGATCAAGGGTTATCAGCCGATCATTGCCCATCCTGAACGATACCTGTACTTCGGTGCACATAAGAATCTCTACGATGAACTGCATGATATGGACTGTATTTTCCAGCTAAATCTGCTTTCCCTGGTCGGGTATTATGGGAAAAAACAGGAGGAATTGGCCCAATATCTCATCAAAAAGAAATATGTAAGTCTTTTAGGTTCAGACCTTCACAACCTCAGGCACATCAATATCCTTCGTGCCTCCTCTACCATCTCACACACAGTGAATCGATTGCTGGATTCCGGCGTTTTGCTCAATCCGACCCTGGAGGTCCAAAGTCCCCCATGAAAAAATGGAGGCAACACCCCTTGTTTCCCTGACGGTTTCCTTAAGGCACTTCCCTCGTCCATTTTCAAATTTTCTCCACTCGACTATTCCTCACCGCTTGCCGTTCCTCCTGCTTGTCCAAAGCGTATTTCTTGACACATAGTCGTGACGCTCTGTCGCAAAAACTTAATGTTAAGATTCCTCCGCTTGTCCTTTAGCTGACATTCCGTCTTGGCATTATTTTTATCTTTATATCGTAAATCATTTCACAACATGGGTGCTCTCGAATTCAACCAGCTTTTGGTATCCAATGCTGAATTTTTGAAGCCGTTTGCGATCACTTTAACCAGGGATAGCGAAGAAGCGAAAGATCTTTTTCAGGAAACATTATACCGGGCTATAGCCAATAAGGATAAATACAACGTCGGAACCAATATCAAAGCATGGTTGTACACGATCATGCGGAACATATTTATCAATAATTACCGGCGGCGTGCGAAACAGAAAACGATTTTTGATTCATCACCGAACGACTACCTGCTCAACAACAGTCAATCTGCCGTGATCACGGGTAATGCGGAAAGCAACCTGCGCATCCGCGACATCCAGGGTGCAATCCACGGTCTGCCGGAAATTTTCAGAAATCCTTTCCTGCTTTACTTCGATGGATATAAATATCACGAAATTGCAGACATGCTCCAGGAACCCCTGGGAACCATCAAGAGCCGGATACATTTCGCCCGGAAACTGTTGAAATCACAGATTCAGCAGTTTTAAGGGATTTTTGACTGAAAGGCGTTTTCGTTCTAACGGAACCATTCAAGGCAATCGGGTGAAAATCGCCAGCAATAAAAAAATTTCGCGCTCAGGGGAAGGGCTTTAAGCATTAAAAATGGACATGACAGAACAAGTGGTACTGGTCAATGAGCGAGATGAACAAACGGGTACCATCGAAAAAATGGAAGCACACCGGAAAGCCCTTTTACACAGGGCTTTCAGCGTTTTTATATTCAATGCCAAGGGTGAAATGCTTTTACAACAAAGAGCACTGGGTAAGTATCACAGCCCCGGTTTATGGACCAACGCCTGTTGTTCCCATCCGAGACCCGGAGAAGGAGTTGAACAGGCTGCTGTCAGGAGATTGAAGGAAGAAATGGGAATTGATGTCAACCTGGAAAAAGTATTTGATTTTATTTATCGCACGGAGTTCGACAACGGTTTGACCGAATATGAATTTGACCATGTTTACACGGGGACCTATTCGGGCACGTTATATCCCGATACACAGGAAGTCAAAGATTATTGTTTTCGTTCCATGGAAGATATTGAAGCAGATCTACGTCAGCGGCCGGAGAAATACACCACCTGGTTTAAGATCGCCTTACCCCGTCTAAGTGCTTCACTGAAAACACCCGATCTTCCTCAAATAAGACAATAGAAGGTGAAGGATTTAAATGAGTCACCTGCGATGGATGGCTCTTCTCCATTACTCAGGCATTGGGTGAGATGCGCTCGGCTTTTACAACCGGCGTCTTAGACTTTGCGCCGCCCCGGTTATCACGCGCCATGCGGGAATAGACCGATAACTTTCGATTGAAAAGAAATTTAAAGAGCAGCCCGGTATAAGAAGTATGGTATCCGAGTGAATTATAATAACTGCCGGCGTATTTTTTCACCTGGGGTAATTTATTCCAGGGAACGGAAGGAAAGTCGTGGTGTTCATTGTGGTAACCGACATTCAGGTTCACGGTGTTCATGGAGCCATAGTAACTTTTTGTTTCCTGATCCCCGTGGGTTAGAAAATGTTCCTGTACCCAGCGGGCACCGAGGGGATGCAGACCGACAGAAAAAAAGAAACTCGCCGTGAGATAAACGGTAGCCTTCCACCCTAAAAAATAAATGAAGACGGACATGAAGGCAACCTGGACGATGATATTCACCACGGTCCATCGGTCCATCAGGCGTACTTCTTTTATTCTTCCAGGACGGATCATCTGAAAAATCGGGTAGAATAACAGCCAAAGGGCCTTGCCAAAACCGGAGTTATTGATCAGCTTGGCTTCCCAGCGGTAAGGCATATCCGCGTCCAGTTCTTCCACACCCTGATAGGAATGGTGTTTGAGGTGATATTTCTGAAAAGAAATGGCGCTCGGGAAAACCAGTGGCAGGTTGGCTATGATGGCGGAAATCTTATTGAAAAAACTTTTCTTAAACAGCAGGTTGTGTGCGGCCTCGTGGATACAGACATAGAGGGTATGGCTGGCAAAAGCGCCACCCAGGTAAGCCACCAGAAAGATTACCCACCAGGACGCATCCCTGAGGAACCAGGAGAGGGTAACTTGAAAAGAAACGCAAAGCAGGATCACGCCGAAAGTCCAGGGATTTCTGCCGATCAGGGTCCTGATTTCAGGATGTTTATAAATAATTTCCTTCGTCCTGGGTTTGTGCGGCTCACTTTCCATACTCCACTGGAAGCTGTTCGGCTTGGGCATATCCTGATTTTTTACGTGCGCAAATTTACTGCATATTTCTCATTTAAGGGCGATTGGTCCCCAATGGACGAACCCGCGGCTCCCCTTGCGACACCCACTCCCATGACCTTCAAAAAACGGTCTGGAAATTAAATTCCTTAGGCCCTGATCCTGAAGGCTTAAACCCTATTTGGGTTTGTATTTCGCTTCTTCAAAAATCTGTTTGGCTGGAATTTTTAACAGTTGCGCTGGCGTCAGATCGGGATGCAGGGATACATACTTCTGAACGATCCGCCATCCGACCCACTGACCGATATTTCCGGGTGAAGCCTCCGGCATACCTTGCGTATAGGGACCATCGCCGATGAAATTTTTAATCAGATCAGGTTCCAGGGAATAGAGATTTTGATCCAGGAAAAAATTCCAAATCTGTCCTTCATTGCCAAGGCACCAGTTCAGCTGCCGCTGAGTAAAACCGGTCTTTAGGCTATCGGCCGTTTCCGGGAGCAACTGAGCAACCAACCACCAATTCTTCCCCTTTTCAATCATTTGTTCGATCAGGGTCCTGCTAGAACTCTGGTCGGGGTAAATATCTTCGGC
>Ga0206938_1077_pt1 | contig 27485 bp, 26 predicted proteins | sample Alteio_BWOrgHeat_12_FD_152918 | JGI IMG/M metagenome (GOLD analysis project Ga0206938, IMG submission 152918) | Enriched cells from forest soil in Barre Woods Harvard Forest LTER site, Petersham, Massachusetts, United States -... | ecosystem: Environmental > Terrestrial > Soil > Temperate forest >... | reverse complement strand
ATGCAGTCTGAATTTTATGAAAGAGCTGAACCAGCATTATCAATTTTCCTCTCTTGTGATTTCTTTCCTTTTCAGAAAACATCAATTTTCTTCGAAAGTGGCCGCTAAAAAAAGAACCCGCTGAAATAGTTTCAAAGAAATTATGGATGTCTGATAAATTAAACCGGGAATATGAATATTCTTTAAATATTGAGCGGTGATCAATAAAGCCTTGTAAGACCCCTTGCCTGAATAGTACCGCTGTTTTAGAATGGCTGGGTTCGGTGAGGATTTGGCGGAGCACTTCTCCAGAAAACCTGTTGTAGGTGAAATCAAAAAAGGGAAGGATCTCTTCTTCAATGTGCAAGTCACCGATATTGTACATAAGGTTCTTTTTGAAAAGAAAGTGGGGGATTGCAGATTCAGGTCAGGTCAGAAAAAGGGTACCAATCTGTAAAGATTTGGCGAAAAAGTCCGATCGCAGGCTGGAATTGTTCATTTTACCGGGCATCGGAATCTACTTCAAAAATTCCAAAAGTATTTTTGTCTGGATCCATAAAGTACCCCTGCCAGCAACGGCCGGGAACAGCAAATTTTGGAAGAGCAATTTCTCCGCCCCGCTCCAGGATAAGATGGCTGGTAAGGTCAAAGCTTTCCACCTGGATGGAACATACAAATGCATTGGTTCCACTCCCCGGGGGTGGTACCGCTGCCGGTCTTTTTAACAGACCTCCATAAATCGTTTTGGTTTCTATGCGGTAATATTCAATCGGAAAAGATGTTTCTTTCACAAATGTCCACCCGAATAGGGCCTTATAAAAACCCATCTCGCGTTCCGGATGGGTAGACTGTATTTCAAAATAACCGAGGGTATTCATATATCATGGTCTTGTGTGATCAATTCGTCTGCTTCAATTAATCACCGAGCTTTCATGCAGGATTCATCCGGTTAAAGGCAATTTTCAGGTCTTCAGCACTTGCTTTCAACATTATTTCACTGAATCCGAAAGCAATCTCTTGTTTGCCTTCCTTTAACTGCTGGAAAACCGACTCGATAAATTCGCTGACTGGTGGCGCGGCATCGTGCAACCCCTTTCCTCCCAGATCTGTATTGAGGGCTGGGGGTATGATTTCAATAACGTCAATATCTTTAGATTTCAACATCTGGCGCAGGGAAAGGGTAAAGGAATGAAAAAATGCCTTGGACGCACTATAGACCGGGACTTTGGACAAGGGTACAAATGATAGACCTGATGTGACGTTCATGATGGTATTCAGGGATGAGAGATTGCTTAAAAGGGATATTAAATGAAGCGGTGCCTCCATATTGGTTACCATCTCCTTCTTGGCGCGTGAGTAAAAATCGGCATCAGAAATGGTCATCCATTGCTGAATACCTGCATTGTTAATCAGGATATTTAAATCAGGGTGATGTCGATAAATCCACTGAGTCAGTTCAACTCTTTCTTTTTCGACAGATAAGTCACATACTTTGGTAATCAGAGAAGGAAATTTTTGAGCGGCCTTTTCTAAGGCAGATGCACGTCTTCCGCAAATGATTACGGTGTTGTCTTCTTGGATAAATCGCTCAGTCAGTCCCAAACCAATACCGCTGGCACCTCCGGTAATTAAGATCTTGTTTTTCGCCGCTTTCATGGTAATTTTTTAAAAAGGGGACCATATTCATCGATTACCCTTTGTTCAAGCTTATCCGAAGACATGCGGTAGCAGTCGCATTCTCCTTTTGATGATAAATGTGACCTATTTGGCCGGATACCAGTCACGGAGTCGGACTTCAATGTTCTTATCACCGGCTTCTACCAAAGTTTTAAATGCATGGATATCACTCAGTCCATTGTTTCCCCGGTAGTGATAGGGGTAAACAATTCTGGGTTTGAAAGCCAATACTGCATCTGCTGCTTCTTGGACATCCATCGTATAAGGCAGATTCATGCAAATAAAGGCCACGTCTATATTTTTTAATGAACGCATTTCCGGAATTCCTTGTGTATCACCGGAAAGATAAATAAGCTTTCCACCGATATCCAATACATAACCATTGCCCCGGCCCTTGGTATGCATAGCCGTAGGGCTCTCCGGTAAATTATACATGGGTATGGCCCGGATGGTTATACCTGACTGAGTGGTATGGTCTCCATTTTTTAATACGATCAAGTGAGCCTTGTCGGCATCGGGTAATTTATCAGCTACCACCGGAGGAACCACCAAAACAGTACTAGATTTTTTTACGGCTTCAATGGTTTTTAAGTCGAAATGATCACCGTGGATATCGGTAACTAAAATAATATCGGGGGCCACAAGACCCTTGTAATTATCGGGGTTCGATGGATCGGCATAGATGGTTATTCCCTGGACTGTGAGAATCAGACTGGCATGTTGAATAGGCTGAATGGTAAGAGGCCCGAGGCTTGTTTTCAGTGTATCAGGTAAGGCACGTTGAGCAAAAGCCGAGTGTAATATGGGTATAAACAATAAGGTTAGTAAAAAAGGTTTCATGATTAGTAAATTAGGCAGTAAATATACTGAGAAGTTCCTACGGACCTTATTCAGTCATTTTTTTCACTGCAGTCCCATCTCCCGATTGAGGCGGTATCGCACAAAACTGGTAAAAGCATCCCCTTCCCTCTAAGAAGAAATGTTGAGGCAGGAAGCAAATTTTTCATCAGAAGCTGCCTGGAGGATTCATGGTTGTTCAGATAAAATAAATTAACTTATATGTGAAAATGTGAATCAATGCTTGATGACGAAGTCAGAATAAGTGAATTTAAGAAAGTATTGCGCCAGAATGCCAGAGAGGGGGTCGTTGATCTGGACAAGAATTACCGCTTTAAATTCGATTTTCAAATCCACCGGTTGGAAGATATCCTGCGCAATTCGAGGATGGCAGCGCCTCCAAACCGGTGGTCCTATCACCGGCTTTGTTTTTTGACCAGGGGAGAGGCGGAAATATTGACTGGTATCCATGCCTTTCGAGCAAAAAAAAACACCTTTTACATCATTCCTTCCCGGGTAATCGCTTCCAGCAAAAACTGGACGGCCGATACGCTGGGTTACGTCTTGCTGTTTAACGTCGATTTCTTTTTGAACAATAATTTTTCACACCAATTTATTGCCAACAAAAGACTTTTGACAGCATCTGTACAGCCTTACTTACACTTAGATGATAGTCAGGGTGAGGAAGTGACCCGGATACTTGAAAACATAATGTCCGAAAAGAAAGCCAAGGATCATATAAACAACGAGCTGATTGCCGTTAAAATTTTGGAACTGTTGTTACTCGGTGAAAGGCTATTCAAAAATGCCGAGCCGGAAACCTCCGATTTATCTTTCGCAGAAGTATTAAAGAATTTTATCGACCTGTTGGATGTTCATTATTCCAAGGAACACTCTGTTAAATTTTACGCTGAACAACTCTCATTTCATCCCAATCATCTCAATGCCCTTATAAAAAAACATACCGGATTGTCCGCCAAGGAATCCATTCAAAACAGGATATTGCTAGAAGCGAAATATCTTCTTCATTCTACCAAATTACCTATCCGGGATATATCCGTTCAAGTGGGTTTCAATGATCCAAATTATTTTGCCACCTTCTTTAAACGGGCAGAGAACATGTCGCCTGTCAATTATAGGAGTGCTTTTGTTTGAAAATTCAAGATAATAAGTTGATTTGTAAAGGTTCTTCCTTCATTAGAATGCAATCTTTGCATTTTTTAGAATGAATCCAATTACAGTACTGTTGGTGGATGATCATCCGTTGATCAGAAAAGCCTGGGCATTTTTATTGACGCAAAATCCCCGTTTTAGGCTGATTGCAGAGTGTGAAAGTGGGGAATTGGCAGTGGAATTGTCCAAACAGCTTTGTCCCAATATCGTTATCATGGATATTCGTATGAAGGGGATCAGTGGTATCGAAGCCACACAGATGATCCGGAAAAGCTGTCCGGATTCTAAAATCATTGGTTTATCCTTCCATGATCAACCCGATCTTCCTCAGCAAATTATTGAACAAGGCGCGCGGGGTTATTTATCCAAGAGCTCCGCGCCTGACGAGATCTACAAAGCGATTGTAGAAGTTCATGAAGGCAGAATTTACATTTGTCAGGAAATGGCTGGTAGAATAATGTAACCCGTTATATTTTTCTCCATTCTTCCGTTGTCAGCACTTCCGCCTGCCGGGGGAACACTTTTGTCGTCAGCACTTGGTGAACTTCCTGGTCAGCATCCGCGCAGCCGTCTGCCAGCACCGTGATGCGATAATCCTTATCCGCCGCTTCCCGTACGGTTGATAAAACTACACCACTGGTAGCGATTCCAGTGAGCACCATGTGTTCGATACCGAAGGATCTCAAAATGACTTCCAGATCGCTTCCTGAAAATGCACTCACACGCCGCTTTACAACCAGGATATCCTGTGGCTGCGGGGCGAGTGATGGATCAACACGCATGAATTCTTCCATATTAACCTTCGTGAAGCGTTCCCGGTTGGCAGAAAACCCTTTGTTGTTTACATTCATTTCCGGAAGTCCTGGCCGGAATCCTACCGTTACAAATATTACTGGTAGGTTTTTCTGACGGGCTGTTTCGATGGCATGAGCCACCCGGGTGATGAAAGTCGCAGACTCAGGAAGGTTTTTGAGGATGCCGATCTGCATATCCATTACAAGAAGTGCGGTGTTTTGTTGTTTCATTACTTTTGAAATTTTAGCGTGATGTTAGATATTTTGAGCAACGACTGGCTCGATTTCCGGGAGCTCACTTATTTGTTTTTGGCTGAGCCGTTCTGGTTGTAATCGTTTGAAAAATATGCCGGCTATTGTAAGGGCAACGAGTCCCTGACAAAACAACATATTTGGAGATCCTATTTTTTGTGACACGAATCCGATGAACAAGCTTCCCAATGGCAACATTCCAAAATAAGCCAGGGCAATATAACTCATCACGCGGCCTCTCATATTTGCTTTGGCTTCCACCTGGATGAGGGTGATACAAATCGTGTTCTGGGTCATAGAGCCAAATCCGGAGATGACAGCAAATACCATCGCCAGGGGGAAATAACTGGTGTGAGAAAATAATATAAGCCCAGTGCCCAGCAAGAGGGTACATATAAACAATCTTTTTTTCAGTTGGGTTCCAGGTTTTAGTGAAGCCAGAAAAATGGTACCCCCAATGGCACCGACTCCAATAAAACTATATATATAACCGAAGGTGGCTGCATCGCCCCGGAAGACTTCCTTGGCAAATACGGGCAGCAGGGTGTCGTAAGGCAATACGAGTAAACTTACAGCCGCCAGCATGAGAAGAATTGTTCTTATCGCCGGCGTATTTTTAAGATATACAAAACCCTCAACGAGTTCCGCTTTGATTTTCTTTTTTTTAAGGGACGGGGTGAAGGGGGGCAGCTTCATCGCGGACAGAGAAAGGATAACGGCTAGAAAACTGGCTGCATTGATAGAAAAACACACCCCGGCACCAAATTTTCCCAGGACAATCCCCGAAAGAGCGGGCCCGATCAGGCGGGCGATATTGACCATGGCAGAATTCAAGGCCAATGCATTGGGGAGGTCAGCCTTATCGCTGATCAGGGACGGAATCAGGGGCTGGCGCGCGGGTACATCAAAGGCATTGATGATACCCAGTAAGGAGCTGAGGGTGAGGATTTGCCAGAGCACATAGTGGTGACTCAGCGTAAGGGCTGCCAGCAGCACTGCCTGAATCATGGAAGCGGTTTGTGTGATAAGCAGTATTTTATGACGATCATATCGATCTGAAAGTATACCTCCGATCAAGGACAAAAGAAAAGAAGGAAACTGAGATGCAAATATGGTAAGACCCAGCATCAACGGGGAATGCGTCATCGTGTATACAAGCCAGCTTACACCCGTGCGCTGCATCCAGGTCCCGATTAACGAGACGGATTGGCCACTGAAAAACAACGCATAGTTGCGATTCCTGAATGATCTAAATGTTTGAATTTTTTTTAGCGCTGTCATAATATTATAGGAAATTTCCGTGCTCACTGTTTTTCTTTGTCAGCAAATCTTTTACTCATAAATATGCTGATCACAACGATCCCTGAAAAAAATACCATTAGGGAAACGGATTCCCCGGAAAATACCCTTGCCGTGCGAGCCAGAAAATAACCCGCTACCAAATTCAAGAACGCCCATAAAACATTCAGGGTCGGGGAGGAAAGACCTTTTCCGGGAGGTTTGGCAAAAGGGGTAGGGAATGGATCACCCGATATGCCGTGGACAAAATGAGGTACAAAATTGGCCAGGAAAAGACCCGCCAGAAAGCCTTCGACATAATGATACCATTGCATAGTGTGGTTTTTTATTTGGTTTCCAGAAGCTTATTTAAAATGGGAAGTGTCCTGATGAGCTGATCCTTTTCTTTATCTGACAAATGGCGGTCGATTGAATTTTTTAACCATTCATCTTTATCATATTTGGCTTTTTCAACCATCTTTTTACCAAAACTGGTCAATGAAATAAACACTTTTCGTTTGTCATCTTTGGAGGGGGTTCTTTTTATGACACCTTCCTGCTCCATTTTTTTAAGTATCTGTGACATGGTTTGTGTGGTGACCCTGGTGTGAGCAGCCAGTTCGGTGGGAAGTAGGGTGGTGGCGCGAGCCAGTTGACCGATGGTCTCTATCTCAGTCATAGAATAGGTACTGACCGAAGACATCTGCTTGCGAAGTCCTTTGTGCAGTGCCGATATAACTGAGCGAAGCGAGGATGATAAAGTGGTTGTGTCCATGTATAGCGTATAACTTGGTTGTTTATCTTGTTAGTTTACCTTACAAATATAATCATTTTTCCGGAAACCCACAATCCCATGGATTAGATGGGGAAAAATGGTGCCCGCAGCCGTTTGGGGGGCGCTGCCCTTTACGGATGCCCGGTTTTTCCTCCGTTGAAAATCATGGAGAAAACATTCAGATACAGGCGGCTACAAAGAATGGGTTATGAAAAAATGGAGGCACCGGCGGTCCCCTGTCCGGATTTTTGCTGCCCGGTCCAAATTGTCTATCTTAAATGCATATTTAAGACAAGCAGACATGCCGATTTACATGGATATACATGATGTTCCCGGAGCCGAAGCATTGGATTTGGCGGAGGCTCATCGCAAAGATATCCTCATACAGGACGAGTACCGCTGTAAGTGTATGACATATTGGTTGGATGAAACCCGGGGAAACGCGTTCTGCCTGATAGAAGCCCCCGAAAGATCCGTAGTAGAAGAGATGCATAGGAAATCGCATGGATTTATTCCGCATAAGATCATTGAAGTTCAAAATGAGGTCATAGAATCCTTTTTGGGAAGGATTCGTGATCCGGAAAAAACGAAGGTCTCCGATACCGGGCTTAAAGTCTTCAGCGAAAGTGCTTTTCGAATTCTTTTGGTCATTGAAATGATAGATTCCATTCTTTTGGTGGACAAATTGGGTATACCAAAGGCAAAAGACCTTCATCATAAATTGTCCAGTTCGGTTAAAAAGCAAGTGTCGGCCCTGGACGGACGGGAAGCCGAACACACCGGTAGCGGAATAATTGTTTCTTTTTCCCAAGCCGCAAAAGCCATCGAATGTGCGCTGAATATCCAGAAAGATTTTTCGGCAGCTGAGAAAAAGTCGCTAGGAATAAAAATGGGTGTGAGCGCCGGTGATCCCATAGCAAAAAGTGACAAGGTCTTTGGGGACACCATCCGGCTTGGAAAAAGCCTATGCACGGTTTATCATCCCAGTGGTCAGATCGTCGTTTCTACCATTGTAAAAAAACTTGTCTCCGGCAATTTTCTACAAAAAAACCGAAAAGATATCCTGACTCTATCTGCCCAAGACGAAACCTTTCTGGAAACCGTTTTTGATAAATTGGAAAAAAACTGGCAGGATTCAGATTTTAATGTTCTGTCTTTTTGCCAATCCATGTCGATGAGCAAATCACAGCTATACCGCAAGACGGTAGCACTGTGGGACATGTCACCCAATCTGCTTTTGAAAGAATATAGACTGGACAAAGCGCGTGAGCTGTTGAGAAGCCAGTCTTATAATATATCACAGACCACCTTTGATTCGGGATTCACCAGTCCATCTTATTTTACCAAGTGTTTCAAAAAGAAGTTCGGGCTTTTACCTGCCAACTACTTAAACTCTCCGCATTAGTCTCTCTTTCCACCTGGTTTAATTTTACCATTTATTGAACGATCTGTTATAGGGAGGGGTATTTATCTGATCTATATTTAACTATTCTTAAAACCAAAAAGATATTATCATGAAAAAAATTGCAAAACACCTGAACCTGCTCATTGTACTGGTCCTTTTTACCGGTTTTACCTGTATGGCCCAGTCAGCCGTTGTTACCAATAATTCAAACAATACCATGAAGACTTATGTAATAGAGAGGAACATACCCGGAGCCGGTCAGTTCTCTCCAGAAAAATTAAAAGCCATTTCCCAGACTTCCTGCACCGTCTTAACAGAAATGGGTCCTCAGATTCAATGGATTCACAGTTATGTAACAGAAGACAAAATATTTTGCGTGTACAAGGCAGAAAATATTGAGTTAATCAAGGAACATGCAAAAAAAGGTGGTTTTCCGGCCAACGCCATTTATGAAGTTTCCTCTGTAATCAGTCCGGCTACCGCAAAAAACTAATCCGGCGCCCTCCGGCCATTGAACCGGATATTTTATTTTTCGTTTATGAAATAGTTTCCCGGTGTCTTGATGGCACCGGGTTATTTCATGCTAGGTCTGGGAGGGCAGTTAAATATTTTGTTTCCACACTAACCCCTTTGACCAGTGTTTGGTAAACCACACAATATCTTTCTGTCAATTTTGAGAGACTTTCCATTTGCTCTGCAGACATCTCAGCGTCCAGGTCAAAGAATAGTCGGATCGTTTTAAAACCAACGGGGGCCTCTTTGGAAACACCGAGGGTACCCCGGAAATCCAGATCCCCCTCCGCGCGGACGATTCCATTTTTTAGATCTATGCCGATTGCGGTGGCTACGGCTCTGAGGGTAACACCTGCACAAGCCACCAGGGCCTCCAATAGTAAGTCCCCTGAACATGCCTGGAGTCCGGTTCCCCCGGTGGCCGGATGGAGACCTGCCTCCACGAGTGCGCGACCCGTTTCGACTTTACAGGAAATGCCCTCGCCGATATTGCCTTGGGCTCTCAAAGTAATAATCGCCGATTCGGGTTCCATTCTGTATTTTTCTTTTAAAGGCGCCTGCAGGTTTTTTAATTCAGCTGAATTCATGTTTGAAGCGATTTGATGGTAAGACGGTGTACAGCATCCGTGCATTTAATATTCAAAGGTCGCCATTATAATATGGCCAGCGAATACTAAATCGGCAATGTTTTATATATTTAAGATAACATTTTTTGTTCTCACTACAGGAGGCCCTCACCTTTCAGAGGGGATGTCTTTATCAATTATGGCCAAAGATTCTGAAAAGGAAAACCTAAAACGCGAAATTGGTCTTCGTTCCCTGGTGCTGGCTATATTTAATAATGTCATTGGAACCGGAATTTTTGTAATCCCGGCGATTGTAGCCGAAAGCCTGGGTACCGCTGCATTTATTGCTTATATCATTTGTGGATTCCTGGTTTTTTTGATCGCTATGTGTTTTGCTGAAGTGGGGAGCAAAATCACGGTGACCGGAGGCGTGTATACATATATCGAAACTGCTTTTGGTTCATATCCGGGGTTTCTGGCCAATACCTTGTATTTGGTGGGTGCTTGCGTCACGGCCGATGCGGCATTAGCGAACGGATTTGCCGATACCCTGAAATATTTTTTCCCGCTGCTGGGTAATGAATTGGTAAGAATCATATTTTTTGCGCTGGTATTCGGCGCACTGGCCTGGCTCAATATCCGGAGTCTAAAAAATGGTATTCGACTGATGGAAATTTCCTCAATAGGAAAAATTGTCCCGCTTGTCCTGATCGCGCTGGTCGGGATGACATTTATTTCATCCAAAAATCTTCAATGGACTTCTTCACCGGCCATTGGCAATTTTGGATCTTCCTCCCTGCTTTTATTTTTCGCATTTATGGGAATGGAAGCCTCGCTGAGTAACAGCGGGGAAATTAAAAACCCCAAAAGGACCGTACCCCTCGGAATAATTTTGGGCGTATCCGGCATTTTGATTTTATACCTGTCCATACAAGTGGTAACACAAGGTATTTTGGGACCGGCCATTACTCAACACCGGGACTCCCCGCTGGCTGCAGTGGCGGGCGTGATATTTGGAAAAATCGGAATTACCCTGATCACCATTACCATCGCCATTTCGATGTTGGGAACCATGGCCGGTGACATGCTTGCCATCCCAAGACTTCTTTATGCGGGAGGGAGGGATGGAATTTTCCCCCGGGTGATGGCCAAAGTACATCCGCGATTTTTCACACCCCATATTTCCATATTTATTTATTCAGTGACCGGATTTCTGTTTGCGGTTTTTGGCGCATTTAAACAACTGGCCATTCTCTCCAGCGCCTCCACGCTCCTGATCTACCTCGGAGTGGTTTTGTCTACCCTGAAACTGCGCAGAACCATTTCCCGCGAATCGGAAAAAGCCTTTCGCACACCAGGCGGACCAACTGTTCCGATTCTGGCAATCCTGGTCATCTTTTGGCTTTTGTCAGGTCTTTCAAAACAGGAACTGGCTGGTATCAGCATTTTTCTGATCGCTTTTTCCTTCATTTATTTAATCAGTCAAATGATAAAAAAAGATAAGCGGAAGAAATCCAAAAGATTGGAACATCAAGCCCCGTGAACTGACCAGTACGGGTCCGGTTTTTTTGCGTAGTTTATCCCTTTTGCATACCCCGATCCCCTTGCCTGCTTAGACCGATATCGAACAATCTATTTTTCACCGGCCTTTTGGTCGTCATCGAATGTTACTTTTTTTTAAATCTGTAAGCGGATCCAGGCATTTTAAGCCATGGATTCCTGCGGTTTGAACCGATAGCGCGGAATTTCCTACCCGTTTGCATTAATTAAGGCGTTGTTTTTATTGTACCGGCTACCGTAAAAAAAGATTTCACTGATCTTGATTTAGAAGATTTCCCCGTTTTAAATAATGGCCAAATTATTGTACTGGAAGGATGTTTTCCTGTCCAGTTTCCTAGACGATGATCTAGATCAATTAGCCGGCATAAACGAATATCTTGTACAAATTTTTTGGGTTCCTTTTTTTAACTTTTTCGACCAGCAGTTTTGCGGCTTCTTACTATGTAAGCAGTACGGGCAGCGACCTGAACGCAGGTACCTCGATAGCCACGGCATGGGCGACCATCACCAAAGTAAACAGTTCGGTGTTTCTTCCGGGCGACGCACTCTATTTTGAAGGGGGCCAAACTTTTAACGGGAGTATTTTCCTGTCCAGTACCGAGGCCAATGATCCCAATAGTATTTTTACGATATCTTCCTATGGTACCGGGAAAGCAACGATCAATGCCGGAACTTCCTACGGATTCTATGCCTATAATACACAGGGCTTTTCTCTCAGCAATCTTATTTTCGACGGCAATAACACGGCTACCAATACCGGCGCTGGTATTTTGGTTTATGCCGACCTGCCCGGCAACGTAACTTTTAGCAATATTACCATCGCGAATTGCGAGGTCAAGAATTTTGGTGCAGAGGGGGTGAAGGTTTATGCATTTACCGGACTCACCGGTTATCAGAATCTTTCCCTGAGCAACCTAAGTGTCCACGATGTAACCAAAAATGGAATTGAAATTTATGGATTCCTACCCCGTACGCCAGATAATCAATGGCCCAATAAAAATGTCACGGTCTCCAATTGTGAGGTTTACAATGTTCCTGGTTCAGGTCTTCAACACGAAGGCAATGGGATTGTCATTTCCGGCGTAGATGGGGGCACCATTCAAAATTGTGTGGTACACAATACTGGCCAAGCCAACACTTTTTGCGGAGGTCCTGTTGGAATCTGGAGTTTGGAAAGCAATAACGTTACGATTCAGTATTGTGAAAGTTACAACAATCACCGAGGCAGCACTGCTGGATGTGACGGCGGGGGCTTTGACTTGGATGGCGGTGTAACGAATTCATTCATGCAGTATAATTACTCCCATGACAATGAAGGGGCCGGTTTTCTCATTGGTCAATACCCGAATGCGAATAAATGGAACAACAATACAGTCAGGTTTAATATCAGTCAGAACGACGGCATACAGAATAAAGGCAGTATCGACTTGTTTAAAGGACCGGGTAGCGCATCCATGAGCGGCGCTTATATTTATGAAAATACCATTTATGTTTCCCCACAGCCTGCCAATGGAGGTCTTTCAGCCGTAAATTTTGAAAACTGGTCCACCGGAATCAGCAATGTCTTCTTTTACAACAATGTTTTTATTGCGACGGCTACTGTGCCCTTGGTGGTTGTTCCCAGTGGATATTCGGCGTTTTTTGCAGGGAATATCTACTGGCCGACTGCAGGAAATTTTTCCATTCATTATCAGGGAACCAACTATACATCCCTGTCTTCCTGGCGTACTGCGACGGGTAATGAAATAGTCTCAGGCAGTTCCACCGGATTTTCCGGGAATCCCCTGCTGACCAATGTGGGATCGGGTGGTACCATCGGGTATGGCACCAGTCTTTCCTCTTTGAATGCCTATAAGATCCAAAGCGCCCTGTCTCCGGCATATCAGACAGCGCTGGATCTCCACGCCCTGTATGGAATCGATGTCGGCAGCATGGATTTTTGGGGAACGATTCTTCCGTCAGGTATTGCCGATGACATCGGCGCCAATGAGTTTGTTTCCATTCTCCCTACGCAGCTGCTCGGTTTCTATGGAAATTGTTCCGGCCAAGTCGATCATATTTCTTGGTCCACGGCGGAGGAATCCAATATGAAATCTTATGACCTGATGTATTCCGCCGACGGGCGTCATTTCAAAAAACTGGTCAGCATTCTACCGAATGGCAGCTTCAGCAGCTACCATTACACCAATGATTCGACTTCTCCGGGAAACAATTATTATCAACTCAGCATGGTAGATATGGATGGATCGGTATCCCTTTCCACCGTACTGAATATTTCCTGCGGTAGCCCCACCGAACAGGTCAAAGTATGGCCCAATCCATTCAATCAGGTTGTGCATGTTTCCATAACGTCCCTTTCCGCTGGCCCGGCAACCCTGACCCTATATGATGTGATGGGAAAGTTGTTATCACGACGGGAAGTTCAGATTCAGGAAGGCATCCATCAGTTTAACCTGAGTGAGTTGGGCAATTTACCTACGGGAACCTATTATTTACAAATTGACCATTTGGATAAGCCGAGCCACTTTAAGTTACTTAAAACGAGCAACTGATTTTAGCCGGATCCAAAAAAAATGGTTGCTATCACGGCTTTTGTACCTTTGGTAATACCGGTCTTGCACGTGCATCTTTAACACCATGATCCTGCAACATACCAATACCCTGGTTATTGGAGCAAGCATTTCGGGATTGGCTTCCGCCGCTTGTTTACAGAAACAAAATATAGAATATATTATTATTGAGAAAAATGAACAAATAGCCAGTCCCTGGCTCAACCACTATGACCGTTTGCATTTGCACACCAGTAAAAGATTTTCCCACCTTCCCTATAAAAAGTTTGGAAAAAACATACCCCGCTATCCCTCTCGAGAGCAGGTATTGAATTATCTGAAAGACTATCAAAACGAATTCAACATCTTTCCCGCATTTAACCTGGAAGCATTGTCCGTCAACAAGGTGGAGGATGGTTGGATCACGGAGACGAAACGTGGACAGATCCATTCCAAATATACAGTAATGGCTACTGGCGCTTATGACAAACCCAACCCCATTGATTTCAATGGAATGGAAACCTTTGAAGGAAAGATCTTACACAGCGCTGACTACAAAACCGGGAAAGATTTCAGGGGACAAAAAGTTTTGGTGGTGGGTTTTGGCAATTCTGCTTGTGAAATTGCCATCGACTTAACGGAGCAGGGTGCAGCAGTGAGCATGTCCGTGCGTTCCGAAGTAAATATTGTTCCAAGAGATGTTCTGGGCCTACCCGTTTTGGAACTCAGTTTGTTGCTCAGCCGTCTTTCACCTCGAATTGCCGATACCCTGAGCGCTCCGTTGTTGAATGGATTGGTAGGTAGGCTGGGCGGGCTGGGTCTGGCCAAAAAGACCTATGGTCCCCTGGAACAAATCCGCCGCGATGGCAAGGTTCCCGTTCTGGATATCGGAACCCTTGATTTGATCAGAAAGGGGGAGATAAAAATCAGAAAAGGAATCGATTTTATCCAAGGCAGATACGTCTATTTCAAAAATGGCCTCAGGGAGTCTTTTGACGCCATCGTTGCTGGTATCGGATTTTCCAGGGAGGGTTTAAAAATAGTAGATGTAGGACCCGGTCGTTTGGCAGACCTGCACCTTAGCACCCGTCAGCAAAAATATTTTGGAGAGGCGGGCCTCTATTTCTGTGGCTATTGGATTAGTCCAACTGGTCAGATCCGGGAAATTGCCCTAGACGCGCGGCGTATAGCCCGGGATATTGCTGCCAAGCAAGGACATATTTAAATCCTTGGTTAAAATACCGGACTTCTCGCTGACTGCGAGCCGGCAGGTTTTTGGAAAGTATATTCCCATAACATTTACCCGTTCTGAACCTTTACAAAAATGCCAAGGCAATCCAGACCCGCCCAGCCCATTTGCAGGGCATCTAAAAAAGTCTGCTGAACAGATGTTGTTTACCAGGTCAACCCTGGCTAACGCGTATGTTTTGTAGTCTCCATGACCCGTTTTTTTTTCTTTAAAACAGCCATTGACCGGAAAAATAACCCCAGTCCCAGTAAAAGAAGAAGAATCCATAGTATAAAATGTAAATCAATGCCGGTCTCAAAGATGGTCCGTTGTTTAAAACCTCCGGTTAGATGGGTCCACCAGATGGAATAATCAAGAATATCCAGGAGCGAATGGCCGATGATGCCCGGGATCAGAGAACCCGTTCGGTAAGCAAGCATCCCCAATAGAACACTGGCGAAAAAAATATGGGGCACAATAGGATGTGCCCAGCTTTTACTCAGGTGAATCAATGTGAAAATCAGGGAGGTAATGGCAATAGCCGGTGCGGGACCCCATTTTCTTTCCAGCGGTACTTGCAGGTATCCGCGAAACCCGGTCTCTTCACAAATACCCGCTACCACGGAACTCATGATCAGCATGATCCATGCGGCCAGCCAGGGCATGTTTTCCAGCATTTTGTATTCTCCGGTGAACGCCGATTCTGGGAATGCTTGGATTCTGAAAGTGACAACAAAGGAGGCCTGCACGAAGAGCACAAAGGAAGCCGCCCCTGTCAAACCCCATTTCCAAGTCTGTGCATTTATTTTTCCCCTTCGGAAATAGATAAATCTGGATGCAGCGGTATTCTTCCATCCCCAGCTGCCGTTAAAAAATTTCCAATAGGCCCAGAGAAAGAAAATCATCGGGGGAACGGACCAGGGAGGTGGAATCTTTAAAAGAAGAAAACTCCATACGACGATACCCACGGTACTGACCAGAAATCCCATAATCACGGCGCGAACAATGGTGATGAAATTTTTCCATCCGTTCCCCTTAAAGCGGGACAAGTTTTGCGATTGCATGTTGAATAGTTTAGCCAGCAAATATGATCTCCTGGGAGCGCTTGAAAGTCCGAGTTCATGAACCCGAACGGATTAAATGCGTATGGATGCTGTTTTACGGAAACCCGGACGGTCTCAGCGAAGGTTTTTTTTCTTAAATTCTGATGGAGTAAGCCCGGTATATTTCTTAAACAGGGTATTAAAGGATGATTTGGAATTGAAACCAACCTGATATAAGATTTCGAGAACTGTAATTTTCGGGTCCTTGGGATGGGTCAGCAACCTGGAGGCTTCCTCAATCCGGTAGTGGTTGATGAAATCAAAGAAATTTTGTCCTTTCAATTTATTGATCACTTGCGAAAGCGTCCTGGGCTTCAGGGACAATTGATTGGCAAGCTGATCAAGGGTGAGTTCAGGTTCCAGATAGGGCTTTTGGGAATGCATGTGGGTTAAGACCAGCTGCAGGATTTTATCGGCCTCCGCATTTTCGGGACTGGGACGGATGGCTTTTGGCAAAGGACGGCTCACCCGTACTTGTTCTTCGGATAAGGGGAAAAAAAAGGGTCTGTGGAGGGCGTGAAATAACAAACGGAGTATATACACCAGCATCACCAGTACGATCAAATTGAAAAAAAGCAAATAATACTTTGCCCCGGAGGTCTCGGCAAAGATTCCGTTAAAACCTGAAATCAGTATTACCCCCATAAAAAAGATGAGCGTGGTATACAACCACCTGATATCGGTATGTCGTTCATCTGAAAAATATTGGCCGGAAGCTTTTTTATATAAAAAAACCAATCTCAGCGAAGCGACCGCATAGCCCAAAAACTGCAGAAAGATCAAGGAGGAGAAGAGGATAACGGTTTTTGGAAAATGGTGCTGCCCCAGGTCGGACAACAGTTTCATTTGTAATGCGACCGGCTGACTCAGGTAAAAATATTCCGTCCCGGCCAGGAATACCACACCGGGTAAGAAATGCAGGAGCTCTTTCCGGGAAATCCTGAATTCTTGGTAGACGACCGACCGGGTGTATAAGAAAATAAATGGCCCGAAAACCAACGGCAGACAGCTTCCCCAACCAGCCAATTGAGGAAAATGGGCATAGATACCCAATTGCAGGAAAAAGAGGTCCAGTAAGTTCAGGAAAATAAACAAAAAGAACAGGCCCAGTAAAACGTTGCTGATTCTTTTACCCTGGGTCCTGGTAAACAGAAAAATACTCAAAAACAGCAACTGGAAAATAAGAAGGGCAAATAAAATACTGGTCAGGTTGGTATTCATTCGTTGATCTGTATTCGAGGACGGATCCCTTGCTTCAACCCAGATACTGCTGTCCTACCTGCCGTTTGCCCGGAGCACCGTTATATCTTTTTTAAGATCGTCGTCATAGGTTTTTTTGACAATATAATGCCATTGTTTGTCGGGAACATCTACAAAAAAGATTTCGCCCATTTTGTGTTTAGAGACCGCATCCTGGAATTCTTTGGGCATCATCTCTACTCCAAAAAACCAGCCGGTATCTCCATGGGTCGTATTGCCGTCCATGGTATATTGGTCAGATAACTGATCGAAGGGGATCCCTGATGCAATTTTCTGGGGGATGAGTTTTTTAAGGCTGTCAACCTCCGCCTGGGAAAGGGTAGATCCATCTAGAAAAACATAGCTGGCCCGGTAAGTCACTTTTTCTGTTGCTTCCAGTACTTTATATGTCACGTAACCCACCGAGAAGATATCCCCCTTGTTTTGCCGCAATAATCTCTTGTCTATCAGGGTAGAATCTTTTCCATAGGAGAGGTGCAGCAACGTAGGCTTCAGGGCTGCATTGGCATCAATGAATTGTTGAGCTTGTTCGAGGGTCTGGATCTTTTGAAATTGCTCCGTCACGGTGAGTTGGGCGAAAATGGGTGCTGAGATGAGCAGGAAAAAACCAGTGAAAATATTTTTCATATATCATTTTTTGGGACGGTGTACGAAAAAAAGCCCCCGCAGGTTGGGCTTTTAAATCACCAAAAACCGCCGATAAAGGTACTGTTTTTTGGATATTCGGGTTGCTTCCACCAGGCTTTGTAGCCTGGTGGAAGTCTTTTTTCTTGGACAAGTATAACGGAAATAGGCACCCGGAACTTTTTTTAACAACTGATTTAGATAAACGGCCCGACCCAGTTGAGATGTTAGCTGGGTTTCTTCTTGTTGTCATTTTGTACCTTTCTGATTTTCAAGGAATTTTTTTTCCCGTTGACGATCCTATTTCTGAGTATTTAAAGCCCGTACCCTGCCCTTCGGCGGTCCAACCAAAGAAAACCGTAGGCTCAAAAAAACAATATATGGTTAGTCATCCTCCGACAGTCCCCTTATCAAAGCGCCCGATGGATATCGCAATCCTCATTTTTTTTGGTATAAACCTTTTGTTCATCACTTATATCGTGGATCTGGAGCAGTTGGTTATCGCAGATCCCCAGCATTTTAATTATCCTCTTTGGCCACCCTCCAAACTGGTCGACCTGGTACACTGGTACGGCAGGAATTTCGATCCGGTGTTGATGGCCAGACCAGCCTGGTGGCGAGCGACGATCTGGATAGATGCATTGTTCTTTGGTCCTTTTTATGTCTTTGCCATCTATGCCTTTATCAAAGGCAGAAATTGGATTCGGCTGGGCAGTATCATATGGGCATCGGTCATGCTGACCAATGTCACCATTATTTTGTTTGAGGAGGTTCAGGGGGAGCACGCATCTCCGGCCTTGGCGCGCGTTTTTCTTTCCAATGCCGCCTGGATAATTTTTCCTCTCATTGTTTTATACAGGATGGCTCGGTCGGTTCGCCCTTTTGACCCGGCTTCGAACCATCCTGAGAAATAAATTAAAATGACCCTGAAAGAAAAGTATGGCCCGGTTGCCCTCATTGCCGGTGCCTCAGAAGGAATGGGTGCGGCCTTTGCCCGGGCATTGGCCGGCCGGGGATTTAACTTGGTCCTTGTCGCCAGGAGATCCGATAAACTCGAAACGCTGGCGCAGGAATTAACCGGATTATATCCCATAGAAGTCCAGACGCTGTGTTGCGACCTAGCAGATCAGGATGCAGCAGAGCAAATAGCCATCGCCGTCGCGGGCAAGGACATTTATTTCCTGATATACAACGCGGCACTTTCTTATATTGGTCCGTTTTTGAACAGATCTACCGCAGAACATGTGCTCCTGACCCAGGTTAATATGATTACGCCCTTGAAAATGCTTCACCATTTTGGTGCCCGAATGGTTCATGCAAGAAGGGGTGGTGTGGTGTTCATGAGTTCGCTGGCAGGCTTTCAAGGATCGGGTTTTTTGTCTTCCTATGCAGCCAGTAAAGCTTTTGGACGTATACTGGCTGAAAGTATTTGGTATGAATGGAAAAATAAAGGAGTCGATGTAATCGGGTGTTGCGCAGGTGCTACACGGACACCGAATTACATCCAATCGAATCCAAAAAAGATCAGCCGGTTCGCACCCAGGCCGCAATTGCCGGAAGCGGTCGTGGAGGAATGTCTTTCAAAAATTGGAACCCATCCCAGTTTTGTCAGCGGCAGCTCCAACAAAATAGCCAGTTTTCTGATGAATCGTATATTTTCGGTAAAGCGTGCTATCAACATCATGGGGAATACAACCAGAAAAATGTATGGTGTCAAGGACTAGTCACATTCGTTACAACAACCGGCGAGCAGCGTGGGCCATCGCCAGGGCTAGCCTGATATCCATGTTTCGAAGTCCAACTGCTGTGGTATTTTCATTGCTTTTTCCCATCATCTTCATCGTCGTCTTTGGTTCGATGGTAACCAATGCAGATCTAAAAATCAAAATCGCCGTCGCACCGGGTTCTGATACCAGCAATATCGTGTACAACATCATTTCCGGAATTAAAATCATTCAACCCCAGAAGGGCCTCAGTCCAGATGGCATGCAGGATGCCCTCATCAAAGGGAAAATTACGGCCGTATTGTATATAGCCCGGGATTCCAATCAAAACCATTTACCGCACTACAGCGTGCAATTGATTACCGCCAATGCTGCGGCAGATAAATTTGCTCTGCTGCAATCGGTGATAGAAGAATCCATCCATCAACTCAACGAAAAATTATTTCCTCAAAATCCAACAGCGGGCAGGGTATCGGTTGTCCGCATTCCGGGAAGGACCTATCGGCAGATTGATTTTATCCTGCCGGGCCAGCTGGGATTTTCTCTCTTGATGGCGGGTGTTTTCAGTTCTGCGTTTTTATTTTTTAACCTCAGGCAGAGTTTTGTACTCAAAAGAATTTTTGCAACGCCTATTACACGCAGCTACCTGATACTGGGTGAACTATTGAGTAGGTTGCTTTTCCAGGTCATTGGATTCATCATCATCGTCGGTCTGGGACATTTCGCTTTTCATTTTACCTTGGTCCATGGTTTGATTACCTTTCTGGAAATGTTGTTCTTTTCTGTGTTTGGTTTACTCATTTTTATGGGCACCGGGTTTATCATCAGCAGTCTGATCCAGGATGAAGGATCCATAGCCCCGGTTGCCAACACGGTTACCCTGCCACAAATCCTTTTATGCGGACTGTTTTTTCCCATCGAAAATTATCCGGTTTGGCTTCAATCTTTTTGCAAGATCCTACCGTTGACGATTTTAGTAGACGGTTTCAGAAAAATTGCTTTTGAAGGCACCCATATTTTGCAAATGCCGTTGGCGCTCGGCGGTTTGATCGTTTGGACCCTCGTCATTGGTATTGTTACGGTCAAGGTTTTCCGCTGGGAATAGTCCCCGGTACCCACATCAAAAATTTAATTCTAAAACAAATGTTTCATTCTAAACGGTTATTTCTTTGGACGTTTTTTTGTTTGGTTGGTGCCGGCCATGTTTCAGCCAGTGACAAACCCCGGATAGCCATTGCCGGTTTATCCATTGAATCCAGTACATTTTCACCGGCCTTGACCCATGAAGAGGCCTTTCACACCAAGTATGGAAACGAGGTTTTCTCCTTATATCCTTTTTTATCGATCGATTCTCCCTTGCGCAATCGGGCGACCTGGCTGCCTACCCTGATTGGAAACGCGCTGCCGGGGGGAACCGTGACCCGGGAAGCATATGAAACCCTGGTTAACCGGACGTTGGATTCTTTGAAGAAAAATCTTCCCTACGACGGGCTTTATTTTGATATTCATGGTGCCATGAGTGTCGTGGGTCTGGATGATCCGGAAGGCGATTTTATAGTAAGGATCCGGGACCTGGTCGGAAAAAGAACCATCATTTCTACATCCATGGATCTACATGGAAACGTCTCCTGGAGATTGGCAGAAAATACCGACCTGATCACTTGTTACCGGATGGCGCCGCACGAAGATGCCATGCTTACCCGGGAACGGGCGGTAGTAAATCTTTTATACAGAATTGAATCTGGCAAAGGGAAGCCTGCATACAAAGCCTGGATTCCCCTGCCCATCCTGCTGCCCGGGGAAAAGACCAGCACGCGAATAGAACCGGGAAAAAGTTTATACAAAGCCGTGGAACCCGCTTCCACCCAGGTGGGAGTTACCGATGCTGCCATTTGGATCGGTTACGCATGGGCTGACGAACCGCGCAACCATGCCGTGGTCATGGTTACAGGCGATGACCAGGAAAAAGTTAAACACACGGCCGAACGGCTTGCTGAGAATTTTTGGGAAGCTCGGTTTCGGTTCGGTTTTGTAGCTCCAACCGCTACCCTGCAAGTCTGCCTCGATAGTGCCCTGGCCAGTCCAAAACATCCTTTTTATATCAGCGATATGGGAGACAATCCAACGGCTGGCGGAGCCGGGGATGTGACCTGGACGCTGAGAGAAATCCTTGCGCGTCCCGAATTCAAATCTGAAAACGGTCCCGAACTCATTTATGCATCCATTCCAGGTCCTGGTCTGATAAGCCATGCCATCCAGTCGGGAATTGGTGGTCAGGTCGAAGGTTATGTCGGTGCAATGGTGGATGCCCGTTATGCCCCACCCTTGTTGATTTCAGGTAAAATAGAATCCATCCAATATGGGGATAAGGATGCAGAAGTGGAAGCAGTTGTCCGGGTGGGTTCGGTTCATATTATAGTTACAAAAAAACGTAAACCCTACCACAGAGAAATTGATTTCACACGCCTCGGGCTGAATCCCCGCCGGGCCAATATCGTGGTGGTTAAGATCGGGTACCTTCAACCTGAACTATATGCTATGAAAGCGGACTGGATCATGGCCCTGACACCGGGTGGTGTTGACCAGGATCTGGGGCGTCTTCCTTACAAAAGAATTGACCGGCCGATGTTTCCTTTCGACAAAAATATGGCAGAACCAGATTTACACGCCAGAATGGTTCCTTTGTCGAATTAGAAAAGGAATTTTCTTGATGGATTACATTTAAATATATGTGAAATGGAGCAAGCGGGGCATGGGTTTTGCTTTCCGAACTAAAAGGCCTTTTGTATGCTCGTGCGTATACTGATTAGTTTGCTCCTTCTGGGATTGTTTTCCGGCTGCAAATCCGCGGAGGACTATTTGTCTGAAGGCAAGGAACTGAGTGCATCAGGAAATTTTAAGGCAGCCCTTTTTACCTTGAAAAAAGCCATTCAGGGAAATCCATTTTTGAAGGAAGCCTATATTCAACTGGCAAACTGCCATGAAAGCATGCATCAGGAAGATTCTGCCATTGAGGTTTATACCCGCTTACTTGATATTTATCCCGACAACACCGCGGCCTATTATTATTGCGGCATTTGTAAATACAGACAAAAAAATTTTAACGCTGCCATCGACTATTTTAACAAAGCGATCGATTCCAAAGGTGGTTTCAATGCGGGGGATACGACCAGCATTCAGGCTGTGATCGATTTGAACAAGGATAATTTTGATGGTGAACAAGCCGAGATCGATATCCCGACCCGGGAAATATTATACGACCGGGGAATGGCCTATTATAAAACCGGACAGATTAAAAATGCTTGTCGGGATTTCGCCAATTGCATTTTTCAAAGATATAATCCCGGGCCGAGCAATGATATGATTAAACTGTGTAGACAGGTTAGGAAAAATAAAAGATCATTGCTCTAGCTGGGTGAGGAAGATTTATTTTTTTTTAAATCATTCGTTCATTTTTTATTGACCTATTTTAGTTCTGTATCCATCAGGGCAATCCTCAAGATTCTAGACGGTTCTTCCTGTTTCTTTTAAATCCGAATCTTTTTCTCCCCGATTCGTTTTGCACATCAATCCAAAAAGACCTTTCCTCCAGCCAATCGGCCGGTTATCATAATTATTACATAATTAAACTACGAAAGATTTCTTTCTTCAAATTCTCTCTATACATTCACGTCGAATTTCTACGGGAATATTTTCCCGTAACCGCTTATTGAGTTCCAAAACCTGTTCATGAAAACCTTATCAATAGCCGTTGTGTTATACTGCCTTACCAGCAGCCTCTGGGCACAAACCAATCACCCTTCCATTCATCTTAAAGGAACAGTAGTGGATTCTACCACGGGGAAAACACTGGCCTATGCTACCTTGGTTCTACAAAATGCAAAAACGAAGGCAGCAGTGAAAAATTTTATTTGCCTCGATGACGGAACCTTTGACATCACAGCGCCCGACAGTCTGGACTATCAACTCGTAGTAGCTTTTACAGGGTATGAAAATAAAACCATTCCACTCAGCAAGAATCTTTCTGGTGAACTGGGTCAAATCTCCCTGCATTTATCCACCAAACAATTGCAGGAAGTTTCCGTAGTTGCTATCAAACCAGTTATTAAACGGGACCTGGATGGCATTACCTACGACGTGAGCGCAGATCCGGAGACTCCGGTACTGAGTGCCTTGGACATGATGCGCAAAGTACCCCTGCTTTCCGTGGATGCCTCCGACAATATTAAATTGAAGGGGAAGGGTAACTATAAAATATTAATAAACGGAAAAGAATCGGCGCTGCTTGCCAAAAATCCGTCAGATGTTCTGCGCACGATGCCTGCAACCAATATTGAAAGGATCGAAGTAATTACTACACCCCCGGCAAAATACGATGCGGAAGGACTGGCGGGCATTATTAATATTATTACGAAAAAAAAGCTGGATGAGGGATACAATATTGGTATGAATGCGCGGTTAAATACGGTATGGGGACCCGGTGTCAATCTCAATGGAACATACAAAAAAGGGAAATTCGGATTTTCCGGCTACGTGGGTTATAACGTCAGACATCAGCAGACCAATAACATTGGCGGCCAACAATTTTTCTATTCCGACAACTCTACCCTCAACCAACAGGGAACCAACACCGCAGGAGCCCATAATACCTATGGCGACGCTGAACTGAGTTATGAGTTCGATACACTGAACCTGCTTACTGGTTCCGTTGAATTTTATACCGGTAAATATACCCAGAATGGAAACCAGCTGACAAATTATACGGACAGCAACAATTCACTGCTGCAGGCTTATCGTTTGATGTCTGACGCAAGCAATGGTTTTGGCGGCCTGGATGCTTCCCTGAATTATCAAATGGGATTTAAAAAAGATAAAAACCGCCTATTGACCCTTTCCTATAAATACAGCTACTCACCCAATACCCAGAATGTAAACAATACCATCAGCGATACATTCAATTACAGTTTACCCAACTATAAACAGTATAATCAATCGGGAAATAAGGAAAATTCATTTCAAGTGGACTATGTGCATCCTCTCCATAAGGTAAACCTGGAGGCGGGAGCTAAAGCGATTCTCAGAAATAATTTCAGCAATTTCGAATCCAGCAGTTATGACGAGACCACGAAAGACTATGAGGTGAATCCAAGCCAGACCAATGATTTCAATTATGATCAGGATATTTACAGTGTATATAATTCTTATTCCGCCAAATGGGACAAGTGGAATACCAAAGCGGGTCTGCGTCTAGAACATACCACAGTACGTGCAGATTTTATTTCCACTGCCAGTACGGTCAATCAGGATTATAATAACCTGATTCCTTCTCTTTCCGTTCAATATAATTTCAAGAGCAGCAATATTTCGATCGGTTATACCGATCGCATCAGCCGACCGAGCATTTACCAGTTAAACCCGTTTGTAGATCTTTCCAACCCCAATTTTGTAACCACTGGCAATCCAAACCTGCAACCAGAGGTAAATCACAGCATTGAGCTCAACTACAGTGTATTCGCAAAGAATTCAATTACTGCCGGTCTCAGTTATTCCTTTTCCAATAATTCAATCCAAAATGTCACGCACCTGCAGGCTGTCAGCAATGGTTCGGTCAACGATACCATCACGGTCACTACCTACGAAAATCTCGGGACCAACAAGAACCTTGGATTAAATCTGAATATAAATATTACGACCGTAAAGAATCTGAGTATCAGTTTGAATGCCCAGTTAGCCCATGTTTGGCTGAAGGGTACCTATAATGACCAGTTCTATACCAATGACGGATATACAGGCAATGCCTTCTTAAATGCCGGATATAAATTCGGAAAAGGATTTCGCTTGGGGTTTGATGCCGGATATTTTAGCGGAGATGTAAATCTGCAGGGCAAAACCAGCCCCTACATATACAATTCCTACTCTTTGGCCAAAACATTTCTCAATAAAAGGCTGACGCTTTCGGCAGTTATGAACAATCCATATAGTCAGTTTTACACTTTCAGATCCACCACATCAACACCTGACTTTTATCAGTCTACTTATAACGCGATTTTTTATCGATCCTTTGCCCTTCGAATCAATTTTAAATTCGGAAAGCTGAACAGTGAGATAAAAAAGAGCCAGGTAGGCATCAACAATGATGACAAAAAAGGCGGCAAGTCATCGGGTGGGACGCCCTGATAATATTTAGTTCAACCAGGATTTTTTACCGAAGGAAAAAGTTAAGCCGATCGAAGGGCCATTGTAACCCCATTTGAGGCTGCCAGTAAAATCTTTTCTGGTATCCACGACCTTGAAATTCAGTCCGCTAAAACCCAGTGACAGGTCTAGTTGTGAAACAAGCCGGTATAAAAAAAACAGGTTATAAGCAAAGATTGTCCCGGAATTGTTTCCGATCGTTAAAGACAGGTAATCGATGTTGATATTGGCGGCAAACCGGTTGCTGAAAGAATACCCTCCCCAAACTCCCAGATCCGGCAAAGGTGCATTGAATGCGAAACTCTGAATTTGTGAAATACCGTTGGTTCCATCAATGGAGAGACCTACATTGCTGATCAATACATGGGTGCCTATCAACAACCCCACTTCAAATTTTGGTTTTGAGACAAAAGCATAACCAAAGGAGAACTGATAGATGGCCGTATTAAAAAAACTGTTTACCGGAGTATTGATCGGATAAGTCTCGCCTTTAAATTCTATGTCTTTTTGCAGGACATGTTCTGTACCGAGTTTTATGTTATAATATGCCAGGTTAACACGGCAACGTCTGGATATTCGCCATTGAAAGCTGGCCAAAAAGGTAGCGACATCTTTGATATAACCGAGGTCCTTTTGAAAATCGATGTCTGTTCCCGGGGCGCTCCCGGTGATGCCTACTTGGACATTGGTACTGTTTATCGGTAAAAAAAACGCAGCGTTCAATTTAAATCTTTCCACATACCAGGGAGCAATTTTTTTGGCGACCTGGGTTGAATCAACCTGCTGAGCGTGGGCACGGGGGATAATAAAGAGTAAAACGACAATCCAGCCTGAAATCTTCATAATCGGAAAAAATCATCCTCATTTTATAAAAAACCTGTGCTCCTGTTCATTCGCCACAGCTTATTGAGGCAATTTAATAAAGAAATATTTATATCCACTCTTCAAACGGAAAGACAGAAAAATTTCACTCATTGGTAATGGCGAGGGGAACTGAGGTGGTCAAAATCCTGACAAAACCTATTCAAGTCTGCAGACAACCCTTCAATGAGCAGGCCCCTATTATCCAACGGTATTCCTCAGGGTACCGATTTGATCGATCTGAATGATTATTTCATCTTCGGGTTGAAGGGTAAAATCATTGCCCGGAACCAGGCAGGTACCCGTCATCAGCAAACATCCGAAGGGAAAGGAACATTCACGAAATAAAAATTCTACCAACTCCGTATGGCTACGTTTCATTTTATTGATTTGCACGCTATCGGAGTAAATAAGCTCATTGTTTCTTTTAATCTGCATGCGTATATTGGTTTCTGCAGATATGGGTCCCTGACAAATATAAATACAGGGACCTATCGCAGCAGAACCATCATAGCTTTTCGCCTGAGGTAAATACAAAGGATTCTCCCCTTCGATACTCCTGCTGCTCATGTCGTTTCCAGCGGTGTATCCGAGGATATGACCCCGCCTGTTGATGACCAGGACCAACTCGGGCTCCGGTACATTCCAGGAGGAATCTTTTCTGATTCTGACTTTTTCATCCGGGCCTACACAGCGATGGGCGGTCGCCTTGAAAAATAATTCCGGACGGACCGCAGCATATACTTTATCATAAAAGCTACCACCGCCGGCATCCTTGGATTCTTCCATCCGGGCATCTCGGCTCCTGGTATAGGTCACACCGGCTGCCCATATTTCCTGGTTTTGAATTGGCGCCTGCAGGATCATCTCATCCAATAAATGGACGTCTCCGATAGAACGCTTGTTTTCTGCCTCAGTTTTTACGGATTGGTAGAAATCTTCCTGGTTTAAAAATGTATCCCAGGATGTCTGTCCGGACTTATATATTTTTCCATCTGCTTCGATAAATATGCCAGAGAGGGTCTTATAAATTTTCACGTTGGGCATCCATTTAACGGTGGAGTCAATAGCTAATAAAAATAGGTAAAAGATCAACGCTAAAACGGGGTTGGCTGGACCATTTCAAAAGATA
>Ga0206938_1073_pt2 | contig 27486 bp, 21 predicted proteins | sample Alteio_BWOrgHeat_12_FD_152918 | JGI IMG/M metagenome (GOLD analysis project Ga0206938, IMG submission 152918) | Enriched cells from forest soil in Barre Woods Harvard Forest LTER site, Petersham, Massachusetts, United States -... | ecosystem: Environmental > Terrestrial > Soil > Temperate forest >... | reverse complement strand
TCTCACCAGATAAAATATTACAATAACCTGAGCAACTATTACGATTCCCTGGGCCAGAAGACCCTTTCGGTCCGGGCCGCGGACAGCTGCATATTTATTTCGATCCGTTTGAAAAAACTGAACGACTTTTTTTCCTATTTCATCGAAAAAAAGATGGAAATGTTATTCGCAAAAGGAGACTATTTCCATTGCCTGCAGCTGGCTTCCATCGGAGAAGATCTTTCTAGAAGATCTGGCTATCATCCCGAATATATATTGAACTATTTTACTTGGGAAATCAACTCGCTTATTTTTTTAAAACGATTTCCTGAAGCCGCTTCGAGTACAGAAAAAGCCCTGGCTGAATGTAAACAGTCGGGATATAAAAATTACATGGGCACCTTGCTCGGGCTCAAAGCAAACATTGCTGAAAAAAGTGGCAGCGCGAAGGAAGCTGTAGATTTTGCCAACCAGTCCTTTTACCATGAAAAAAAAGACAGCAATTTTTCCAATTGCGCAATCGCCCTGAGCAATTTGGGCTACGACCTATATTTTAAAAGGCTGCACCGGTATGACAAGGCCTTTTCTTACTATTCCCAGGCTTTGCAATACGCAAGTGCCAATGATTCTCTATCCATCTTGAACAATATTGCCAATGTATACGTCGAAAAGGGAGATTTTGATCAGGCTTTTAAATTTTTTCACCAGGCCTTCGGACTGGTTCATCCGGGAGCCGATGAAAAATTTTTTTTGAATAGCGGTGTCACCGATATCCTGAATGCCTGGAATGTTGAATACATCATGAACAATGTGCTGGACAAAGCAGAGGCCTATTATAGAAAATATCAGCAAACGAAAAACCCGAAGGATCTGGAGTCTGCGATCGGTGTTTACAGAACAGCCGACAGACTAATGGACAAAATAAATGAAAGCCAGCAGGATCTTTCCTCCCAGCTGTTCTGGAGGTCTGATACGCGCCGGTTGTATGAAAGAGCGATTGAAGCCTGTTACCTGACGGGCAACCTGAGCAATGCTTTTTATTTTTTTGAAAAAAGCCGGGCTGTTTTACTCAACAACCAACTCAAGGAGCAGCAGGCAGGTGATATCAATATTGCGTCGATGGCCGCCACGAAGAAAAAAATTCTCGAACTGGAAAATGAATTATCCTCTCTGAATGCTTCTTCCAGGGAATTTGCAGATTGTCAAAGAGCGATTTTTACAGAAAAAGAGAAATTAAACAGTACCTACGAGCTCATGAAGGCAGACAATCCCTGGTACTACCAAAGTCTCATGGATACCAATTTTATCAGCCTCAGCCAGGTCCACCAAAAATTCCGAGACTCCAGAACAGAGGAGACGGTGCTGGAATTTTTTGTAGGCGACAGTGCTGTCTATTTGTTGTCCCTCGATATGGATTCTTCTTTCCTGGTACGAATGGACAAACCCTTATTCGAATCGAGTGTACACCTGTACAATGATTATCTCTCCAGTTCATCTGCGCAAAATTCGGATTTCAAGGGATTTGTAAAAACCAGCGTGGGGTTGTATCAACAGATCTTTGGACGGATGCGTCCTCCCAGGGGTCGGGTCATCATTTCACCAGATGGCGAATATTTCCCTTTTGAATCTTTGGTCTCCGCCAGTGCCGGACCGGTCTATTTTATCAACGATCACGCCGTGAGTTATACCTATTCCGTTCGGTTCCTGCTCAATGATTTTGAAAAAAACCGCATACGTACGACCCATAATTTTCTGGGCATGGCGCCCGTAAACTACCCCGCATCTTTTCAGCTGGCCCCGCTCTCGGGCAGTGACCAATCGTTGGAAACCATTCGCGCGCAGTTTAAAAACGCGAGCAATCTGGTTACGGCCGAGGCTTCCCGAAATAATTTTATGCAGCAGTTTCCTCATTATAGCATCATCCAGCTCTACACCCACGCGTCCGACAGCAGTGGTCGCGAAGAACCGGTGATCTATTTTGCCGATTCAGCCCTCTACCTTTCCGAACTGATCGCCGAAAGCAAAACGGCTGCCCAGTTGATTGTTTTATCCGCCTGTGAAACCGGAAATGGGAAACTGTATAAAGGAGAAGGCGTGTTTAGCTTTAACCGGGGATTCGCCGCTATTGGAATTCCGTCTTCCGTTATCAACCTCTGGTCCGTCGACAATGAATCGACCTATACGCTGACAGAGCTTTTTTATAAATATGTATCGGCCGGTCAGCCCCTGGATATTTCCCTTCAAAGAGCCAAACTGGATTTTATCGCCCGGGCTTCAAAAGAAAAAAAATTACCATACTACTGGGCAGCAGCCATCATCGTGGGGAAAACCGACCGGGTACAGCTCAGCCATCCGTTCAACTGGCTGGAAGTGGCTATCCTCCTAGGCCTGGTTACCTTCGGCCTGGTTTTTTTACTGAAGAAGAAAAAACAGAAGGCATCCCTACACGACTGATGGAGCCGGTACATCAGCTGCCTTGGCATTGAGCCATCGCCGTGCTGGATTTTCAATAAACCGGTAAGTAAAATAAGAGGCGACCAGTATGATGGCAATCAAAACAACCGCAATCAGCCAGGCCATCCACAGCGGAGGCAAAGCAGGTTGAGCGCCGTTGGCAGCAGGATGGGTCACCAACATAATGATATAAAAAATGGCAATCAAAATGGGCTGGTGCACCAGATAAATTGAAAAAGACCAATCTCCCAGTCTTTGCATCGGCCGGGTTGAAAACAATCTATTGATCCCTTCGCTGCCGTAGGCGCCGCAGAGGAGAAGAAGCGGGAAAAACAAAACGGTGATGATATCCGGCAGATGAAAATGCATCGAGGTAAAAGCAGCCAGCACCAGAAGGATCATCAGCCTGCCACTGGAAAATATTTTTCTTCCCCATCCATCCCGGTAAGCGTGGTGCATCATCATGCCCAGAATAAAGCCGCACAAACACCGGATAAAACCGTATTCATAAGCGACGTTAATCATCCAATCAGACCGGTTGATGGTGATAAAGGAAAGTTCTTTGGGCACCGTAACCAAGGGGATGATAAAGAACATGATACAGAAATATCCCAGGAAACAAAGCACACAAACCATGAATCTTCCCCGGGATTTCAATTTAAATAGCGGGGCGACCAAGAAAGGAAAAATCATATAAGCCCACCATTCCGTACTGATCGACCAGGAAGCATGCACCCAGGTAAACCAGTTGTGAAAGTTCATAGAATGCAACAAGAGCAGATTGGTAATCACGGAATACAGGTTGTTGTCAACCTCTAAAATATCATTGCGCGGCGCCCCTAGTTTCCCAAAAAGAAAGTAAATAAACATGATCGTGAAGAGCATTACAAAATGCAGAGGATATACCCTGGAAAAACGGGCGATTGTAAATTTCTTGAAATCCGCCCGGGTTACCCGGTTGGTAAACCGGTTTCCATAAACATGGGACATGATAAACCCACTCAAAATAAAAAAGAAGTCCACCATTAAATACATGCGGCTCAGTAAGGAAGAGGCTGCTGGGTGAACCAGGGCACCCCCCATAAATAAGTCTATATGGAAAATAACGGTCAGCAGGGCGGCAATCCCCCGCATGGGGGTGAGGTTGGAAAGATAGGCAACGCGGTTGCCGCGTAAAGGATTTAATTCGGTCAAGGATTAAGGGTTTAATGTTTTAGGCAAATGAATATACTGATTTCAGGGAAAATCCATTTCCAAACATTGCCGTTGGCAGGACCAGCTTTGTAACTGGTTGGTTTTGTCAAAGTCTCGGCGGAGCAGGCTTATAGGGAATTTCAAAATTGTTGGCGCCCCTGGTTCTCAGTCTGCGACAAAATACCTTATCCCCGGCCGTTAGATAAAGGATATCGAAATTTTTCCCGCCAAAGCAGAGATTGGAAGGTTGTCCGGCCGGAATAGGGATGATCGCATTGACCCGGCCAACCTGGTCCATTACCTGAATACCCATCCGGGTGGTAACATACACTCGTCCTGCTGTGTCACAACGCAATCCATCGGACCAGGCATTTTCATCCGTATCCCGGACATGCAGCCAGCCATAGTGTTGTTTGTACTCCAGGGTTCCGTCGGGACGGATGTGATAGATCCAAACCCAGTGGGTGGCCGATTCGGTAACATATAGCAGGGTTTGATCGGGCGAGAGTACCAATCCATTGGCAAATTTCAATCCTTCGTCCACAATTTGTTTTTTTTCACCCGGCCTGATCAGATAGAGTTTGCTGGGTTTTTCCGTTCCTTCCGGAGCGGTCACGTAAATATTGCCGTTGTGAGCCACCACGATGTCGTTTCCGGAAATGCTGTCGGCCAAAACTGATTCCTCTCCGGCCACGTTGTAGGCGATGACCTGGTTGGTTGCCCCCGCTATAACATAACGCCGGCCGTCGGGGCCAAAGGAAGTTCCGCTGGCTCGTTTTGCATTTACATTCAGTTCGCTGAGTTTTCCGCCGGTGTCAACCTTATAGGTTTTTGAATTGGGTATATCCTGAAAAAAGGATTCCCCCAAAGCATTGACCGCTGCTCCTTCGGTGAACCGGTATTTTTCGCCGACCAGGGTCCATGTTTCCCCAGGAATTAAAAGATCCGAAAGCATTTGATTTTTGGTCGGCTCCGGCGACCCGGTTTGAGGCCAGTCCTTCCACAACCAACGCATCGCCTGGGGGAAAATCGCCCTGCCCTGCTGGCCATTGTGCTGACCTTCTCCCCAAACATGATTCACCCGGTAGCCGGCGAAAACCAGGGCTCGTTCCATGGTTTGATTGGCCATCCACCAATCCCCCGCATAAATATTCAGATCGTTGGAACCATCCTGCAAAAATATTTTAAGCGGTTTCGGTTCATATTTTCTAATCAGGGTCGGATACCTTTCGGCTCCCCTGAGTCCGATATAGGTTCCGATCGATGAAAATACCTTGGAGAAGTCCTGGGGTCGTTCCCAGGCAACGGTAAAGGCGCATACGGCTCCGCTGCTCGATCCACCAATGGCGCGGTCATTTCCACTTTTTGACAGATGGATGGGCCGACCGTCTGCGCTGTGATGTTTTTCTACCGCAGGCAAAATTTCTTCCAACAAGAAACGTGCATAGGCGTCTCCCAGACCATCGTATTCAAAACTGCGGTTGAACCGGATGAGGGCTTGGGATGAATCCAGTGGTTTTACAATACCTGGTGTTATGAAAATGCCGATGGTTATGGGCATTTCCTTCTGATGGATCAGGTTATCAAAGACGGTGGGTGCATTCCACTGGATGCCATCCTGGTTAATATAGACGCAGGCGGGGTGATCGGGATTGTACTCGGCGGGAATATAGATCCAGTAGTCCCGGGTTGTACCGGGAAAAATTTTCGAACTGTCAAAACGCTCTTTGATCAATTCCCCCTTGGGCACTCCTGGATGTTCTACGGACGCAGAATCGGTGGCATAGATCTCGGGGGAAGGCTGTGCAAAAGCTTTTCCGGTCAAAACGATCAACACTAAGCATACGTACTTTTTCATGATGGCTGTTTGGTAGAAGAATCAGGGTCAGAAGGGGTTGGGGAACTTTTTAAATTTACGAGGTTTTTGAACAGATTGTTTTAATTTCCCGGTAACCAGCCAGCAAATGAAAACCTTACAAACCAACCGGATAACCTCCATTGACTTACTCAGGGGGATGATTATGATCATCATGGCCCTGGATCATACCCGGGATTATTTTCATGCAGATGCCTTCCGGTTTGATCCGCTGGACCTTCAACAGACTTCTGTCGCTTTGTTTTTTACCCGATGGATTACCCATTTTTGTGCCCCTATTTTTGTTTTGCTCGCGGGCACCTCGGCTTTTATCTCCGGTCAGCGCAAGACAAAAAAAGAGCTCTCCATTTTTTTAGTTAAAAGAGGATGCTGGTTAATATTTCTGGAACTCACGGTGGTGAACTTTTCGTGGTTTTTTAATATTCATTTTTCATTCATCCTACTGGCTGTTATTTGGGCGCTGGGGGTTTCTATGATTTTTTTGGCCGCATTGATCCATCTTCCCAGAAAAGGGATACTGATCGTCGGCCTGTTGTTGGTTTGCGCGCACAATCTGCTGGATCATATTCACTACCCACAAAACGACCCGACCGGTTTTATATGGGGATTGCTGCATGACCAAAAAATGTATTTTACAACCCACGGCAATATACTGGAAGGTTATCCCCTGATACCTTGGATCGGCGTAATGGCACTGGGTTATTATCTGGGCGGCATTTTCGCCAATGGATTCGAGGTAGAAAAAAGGAAAAGAATTCTAATTACCCTCGGACTGGTCTCCTGGTTGTTGTTTATCATATTGCGGTCAATCAATGGTTATGGCAATATTAAACCCTGGATGAGTCAGCCTTCGCTGACCTATAGTATTCTTTCTTTTATCAATGTTTCTAAATATCCACCTTCACTGGATTACCTGCTTGTTACCGAAGGATTTGCTTTTATATTCCTGGGGCTGACGGAAAATATTTCCAACCGGATTACAAAAATCATTTCCGTCTACGGAAGGGTTCCCATGTTTTATTATATTCTGCACATTTATATGATTCACGGGATTGCCTTGGTGGCGGCGGTATTCTCCGGCTATCCGTGGGCGGCCATGACCGGCTTTACCGGATGGATCAGCGGACAACCTCAACTTCAGGGTTATGGATTTAGCCTGGGGGTCGTATACCTGGTATGGTTTGGGGTCGTAGTAGCCCTTTATCCTCTTTGTAAAAAATATGACCGGTATAAAGCCAGTCACCGGGATAAATGGTGGCTTAGTTATTTATAGACTGCATTTGCCGGGTTTCAGTTTATTTCCAACACCAACGCTTCATAGGGTCTAAGCAGTTGGCTAGGCGCAGGGTTTTTATAATTGCCGATTAAAACCTTGGCTTTACTCAAGTCAAATCCGGTATTGACCCTAGCATCCTGGGATTTAAAATTTAATAAGACCAATATTTTTTTTCCGTTCAATTCACGCACATAACTGTAAATGGAAGGATTGTCGGGATCCAGCAGGGTATATTTTCCATAAATCAAAACAGGTTTCGTTTTCCGCAATTTTACCATCCTCCTGAAATAATTCAACACAGAGCCGGGATCCCGGTCTTCCGATTCTACATTGATGGTTACAAAATTGGGATTAACTTTTATCCAGGGTGTGCCACTGGTAAATCCCGCTTGCGGCTGATTGGCCCATTGCATGGGGGTGCGCCCATTGTCTCGGGCACCACCGTTTTTCTGGTTTTGAATAAAAGCCAATGTATCTCCTCCTTCATTTTTAATTTTCTGGTACATGTTGAGGGTCTCAATGTCCCGGTAATCCTGGATCTTGTTGAATTTTATGTTGGTCATCCCCAATTCATCTCCAAAATAGTAATAGGGTGTCGCCCGCATAGTCATCAGAAAAGTAGTCAGCATTTTGGAAGAATATTCCCGGTAAGCCGGACTGTCATTACCCCAGCGGGTAACCATCCGGGGCTGATCATGGTTACCCAGATAAATCGTACCCCATCCTTTTTCGGCAAAGACAGAATCCCAACGGGAATAAATCTTTTTAAATCCGACCAGGTCGTATCCTTTTGGATCCGGTGTCTTCCATTCATTGGGCAGGTATCCATAACCCATTCCTTCAAAATGGTAGGCCATGTTCAGCTCTTTTCGATCGGCATCCACGAAATTTAGTACGTCTTGGGTGGACACCCCCATGCCTTCTGCTACCGACATGATATTGTATTTGCTTAAAACCTCCCGATTCATTTCCTTCAGGTAGTCATGAACATGGGGACCGTTTGCATAAAATTTATCCCATTGGCCCTGGTAAACGGCGGGCATCGCCGGAAAACTGGTATCCTTTGAAATGATCGTGATCACGTCCATCCTGAATCCATCGATTCCTTTGTCAAGCCAAAAACGCATCATCTTAAAGATCTCCTGGCGGACTTGCGGGTTCTCCCAGTTCAGATCGGGCTGTTTGTCTCCAAAATAATGCAGGTAATAGGCATTGGTAAGAGAATCATATTTCCATGCGTCGTTGTTCACATCAAAAAAACTATACCGGGCAGCCGGCTTGCCTCTTTCGGCATTCCACCAGTGAAAATAATCCCGGTAGGGATTGGTTCTTGATTTTCTGGATTCCTGGAACCAGATATGCTCATCGCTGCAATGATTGACGACCAGGTCCATGATCACTTTTAACCCGCGTTTGTGTATTTCTGCTAGCAACAAATCAAAATCTGCCATGGTACCAAATTCCTTCATGATGGCCTGGTAGTCGCTGATATCGTAGCCGTTGTCGGCATTGGGAGATGCATAGATCGGATTGAGCCAAATCACATCGATGCCCAGGCTTTTTACGTAGTCGAGCTTTTGAACGATTCCTTTTAAATCACCGATGCCGTCCCCATCGCTGTCCTTAAAACTGCGCGGGTATATCTGGTAAACCACGGATTCCTTCCACCATTTTTTTTCCGTTCCCTCTGACCCGGGACTTTGTTGACCAAAGCTCCGGATGGTTACTCCCGACAGAAGGAAGGCGGTTAAGACGGTCAAGAAAAAAGATTTCATGAAGCATGTTTTTGTCGGGATACAAGTTCGAGATATTTATCTAGAGAAATTCCAAAATATTCCTTTTCTTAAAGCGGGACCGCGATCTTTTTCTAAAAGGAAGTCGCCTCCTTTTGGATTTGATAAAGGACATGGCGGCAAAGTGGCGATGACCTTTCCATAAGCGGATGATCAAAACTGGTGACATAACTCATCCCAATTCTTTTCATCAGATTTTCCGATGGCTTATTCTCAGCGGCCGTGAAGGATACAATTTTTTTCATCTCCAGGGTTTGGAATCCGTAGTCCAGACAGGCCCGGGCTGCCTCCGTCGCAAATCCCTGACCCCAGTACTGTTTTTTGAATCTCCAGCCAATTTCAACTGCGGGCGTAAAAAAACTTTCAAATCCGGGGATTTGAAATCCGGTAAAACCCATGAACTGGCCGCTTTCTTTGTGTTCGACGACCAGCAATCCGAACTTATTTTTTTCAAAATGAAGGAGAATCCTGCGCAGCGACTCCAAAGACTCCTGCGGACTGAGTGTCCTTGGAAAAAATTGCATGACCTGCGGGTCGCCGTTCATCTCTGCAAAAGACGTTTGGTCAGCATCCGACCAACTCCTTAAACCCAACCTTTGGGTTTCTATAATATAGGCAGGCTTGGTATTTTTCATTGCCAGGAAGAAACGGTGTATTTCAGTAAAAAGATACCCTCTCTTGAGACGCCAGCCTGATTCAGTTCCCGGAAAAAGCGATTGGCCCGCCCCTTCCTTTTTTATCAAAAGCCCTCAGCTTAATTCCCTGACTGGTCAAAGGAACCGGATTTTTATACATACTGGATTGGGCATCCGGATCTTTCCCATCCGTTGTATAACGGAGATCAATACCCGGAAATTGAAGGTTAGCCAGGACGAGGTTATTTTCCATCATCATACCGGGTTTGGGTATCCGGTAACCATAGCCGCCTTGGTAATAGTCCAGCATCGGCAATAGTCTTTTGCCGACGATATTTAAAAAGGCGGACCATGCTTCTGAAAAAAGAGCAGCGCTTCTAAGCGTATCGGTAGACGTTGCCCATTGGGGATCTTTGGCCCAGGCGCGTTCTGCAAAACCAAGCAGGCGTGGAAGCAACATATATTCCAACCGTTCAGGGTTCTTGATGTTTTCACCCCATACGGCACTTTGTAATCCGACGATATTGGTCTTTCCATAGTCTGTCAGACGCTGTTTGCCGATAAATATATTCCGGTTCAGGGGTAGGCCCTCTTTGTCCACCGTGGCATTTTTAAAATAGTCGTAAGGAATAAAAGAGAAGGGCTTATCAATATCGGTAAACGCACCCCAGTAATATCCTGGCTCCTCAAATGATTTGTAATAAGCCATATCGAAATACAGGTGGGTCACGCAGGTCAACACGACCTTGTATCCACCGTTGGCGAGCTTGTAGGCCAGGTCTTCGTTTCCGTCTCCCAGCGTATTGTTCCAAACTTCAGTTTGAAGGTGTTCGGGCTCAAAATCCGGATTGGGCAAATACATCGACCTGCCATCCAGGGAGGTCTTGCGCAGGCCCATTTCCTCCCATCCGGAAAGATAAAGTCCCTTGGCCTTGACCATTTCATTGACCCGACCATAGAAATAGTACCAGAGGTCTGCGGTGCTGACAATTTCCGGATGCGTTTTTTTTAAGGTGATATAGGCCGGAGATTTTTCCCAGACATGCTCGGGTACTTCATCGCCTCCGAAATGAATACTTTTCAGCGGAACCCCGGCCTCTGCGTACATGGCCACCACATCGTTGATCACGGTTTGGATGAACTGATAAGTCGAAGGCAGGGCAGGGTCCATGATGTTGTCATTCCAGTATTGGTTGGAGCTATACGTTGACTGATCTTTTGGATCGACTAGCAGGTATTGTTCAGCCAGGTCTTTTTTGCCCTCCTTCATAAATTTTTCATACCGCGTATTCATGGCTTTGATCGCTGCCCGGGCATGCCCGGGCGTTTCTATTTCTGGTAGCACAAGAATATGCCGGTCGTTGGCATATTGCAGAATCTGGATGAAATCCGCCCGGCTATAAAATCCGCTGCCTGCCAGGTGACTGGTGTCCGGTCCGGATCCGTGGGAAGGTGGCAAAAACATTTTGGCATCCAGGGTATGTCCGCGCTCGGCACCTATGGAAGTGAGTTCAGGCAGGGAGGGAATTTCCAGCCTCCAGCCTTCATCCTCTGTCAAATGAAAATGAAACACATTCAATTTATAAAGGGCCATGACATCCAACAGTTTGAGGACTTCTTTTTTGGTTTGAAAGTTCCGGCCCACATCCAGCATAAAAGCGCGATATCCGAAACGAGGTTCATCGCTGACAAAAACATTGGGAATCTCGACCGACTTCTGCGTTTTAGCCCAGGCCTCCGGCGGAACGAGGGTCTTCAGGGATTGGATGCCGTAGAATATGCCCGCCGGCGTGGATGCGCGGATGATGAGGGCCTTTGCATTTACTTCCATTTCATATCCTTCTGGGGGCATACCTGCTTTAAATACCAGTTGGATGGTATCTCCGGTTAATGATCCCACCAGCTTTTTTCCCAGCAGTACTTCAACAACGCGGCTGAGGTCCTCTTTTTCTTTTTTGAATCGCTCATCGAAGATCAGGTTCGATTCAGTTTGAAGGGCGAAGAATCCCGGCAACTCCTGGTAATGAACGGGCGTGGGAAAGACCTTCGTCAGTTGATCGACGGGGATATCCTGGATCACCTTATTTAGATCATAAATGGTGGCCGCAGTAACCAATCCTTTGTAGGTAGGTTTATACGGTGCGGCGCTAAATTTCCCAATTGAAAATCCCTTATCCGGCCGTTGATCCCAAACCAGGTAGAATCCTTCCGGTCCGTCGGTCACATTGACGGCCGGATCGGTTTTCAGGTATTCAATGCGCACGGACTGTCCCGGTTTGAGTGCCTGAAAACCAGCGGTGGGTGTCAGACTGAATAAATCACCGTTGATGAAATCGATCCGGGCATTGCCGCTAAGGGTTGCCGGGACCATGAGTCCGGCTGAGTTAAAAAACATTTTCCAGCCGGCGGCAGGTAATTCAACTGCACTGTTGTTGGTGAGGGTTAGGGCATTGAGAGATTGCGCCTTGTTCTGATATCCATTTTGCATCACTTCCCATCGGATACTAAGATCCTGCGCCGGAAAAACGGTCCTTGAGCCAGGCTGTGCTTTCAGGGAGAAAAATAAAAAAAGGGCGAAGACAATCGATTGAAAATGGCGGATACACATAAGGTGATAATGAGGGCTGAAGTTAAATAATTGAAAGCGATTCAATCGAATTACATCGACTCCTCCGGCAGGTTTGTCGAAATAATTTCCGGTTCCCGAACACCACAGTAGCTTTGTATCATGGAATATGACAATGACCGGATTGTAAAAGGCACTTATAAGGCGGAAGTGATTGGCTGGGGTGTTTTCCTCTTGATCTATCCCCTGGTCAACAGTCTCGGGGTCTTTCCGCACCTGAAAATTGCCTGGCTGGTCCTGGCGGTAGTAAATCTTCTGTTGCTGCCCCTATATATGCTCTATGCAAGAATCGTGGTTGCAAAATTTCTTTTCAAAAAAAAATACTGGTTCTTTGGATTGCTGACCGGACTTTTTTTTATCGGGATCCATTGGCTTGTGTATCTTTTTTTCAGGATTACACTCACCTTTATACCCTCTGAGGGCAAACCCTTTTTTTCTTATTCAATCCTGACCGGACTCAGGGAGAGCAGCTGGATATTGATCAACCTTTGCCTGGCGGTGGCCTTGGCCTATCTGCGAAAAAAACTGGTGGAAGAGGAGACCATGGAAGAACTGCAGAAAGAAAATATTTTCTACAAACTTCGTTATTTCCGCACCCAGCTCAATCCCCATTTTCTTTTCAATACTTTGAACAGCATTTATTCTCTCAGTCTCAACAAAAATGAAAAAACACCCGAAGTGGTCATCCAGCTGGCGGATATCATGCGCTTTTTGATCTACGAATGCAACGAAGACAAAATTCCACTGGATAAAGAAATCGAATTTATTCGCAACTATATTGAGATAGAAAGGATACGATACGACGCCGATATTCAGTTTACGATCGAAGGTGAAACCAAGGATATCCTCATTGAACCTTTCCTTTTTATTTCTTTTATTGAAAACGGATTTAAGCATGCCATTGATAATTCTTTCGCCAAGCCCTTTATCTATATCAAACTGAAACTGGAAGCCGATCAGATCACCCTGAACGTCATCAACAACACGAGTCTGGAACTGGAAACGCAGGCCAAGAAGATCCAGGGCAAAGGACTGGTAAACAGCAAAACCGTTCTGGAATTGTTGTATCCCGATTCACATGCCTTGGACATTATACAAATTGAAAAGAAAGACCGGAAAGAAAGTAAATCCCGGTTTAAAAACGCCCAGGAAAGACTGCAGCGACTCTATCCCGACACCCATACCCTAGATGTAATTCTTAGCAACAATACCTTTACTGTTTCACTTATTTTAACCGGTCTCCTTGATAAAATGCATCATTATAGAGGATGAACCCCTTGCCCAGGATGTTATAAAAAGTCATTTGGAGAGATCCGGCCGGCTGCTCCTGAAGGGTGTTTATCGCAATGCGCTGGAGGCAAAAGAAGCCCTGGAAAAAGAAGAAGTAGACCTTATTTTTCTGGATATTCAGTTACCGGGAATGACGGGCCTGGAATTTCTGCGCTCCCTTCACAATCCCCCCTTGGTAGTATTTACCACTTCCTATCCGGAATATGCACTGGAAAGTTATGAATTCAATGTGATCGATTATTTGCTCAAACCCGTTTCTTATGAACGGTTTTCCAAGACCATCAACAAGATCATCGACGGCAATATTTTCAAGACAAGTGTCTATCCCCTTAAACCCGTATTTCGGGATCACATATTCATCCGGTCGAACAGTAAATTCTTCAGGATCGGTTTTTCGGAAATCCTCTATATCGAAGGGATGAAAGACTACCTTAAAATCCACACCTTAGAACACGTCATCGTTACCCACCAGACCATGGCGGAAATGGAGGGTATCCTGCCTCCCGATCAGTTTATCCGGATTCACAAATCATATATTGTGGCCGTTGCCCATATCAAAGCTGTTTTCGGAAATTCCGTAGACATGGACCGGATCCTGCTTCCGATCGGTTTGAATTACAAGGAAAGAATTATGAATTTTGTAGCCGGAAAATCTTCCGGACTGTAATTTCCCGTCAACAATTTTTGGTTTTTATTGTAATGATAGGATCTTCAGCTCTAGGGTCTAGAACCAGGGCAGGATTTAAACTAAAAATATAAGCATGCCGCAGTTAAGTGAAGTGGGAGAAGAATTTCCCAAAATGACGGTGGAAGTATGGAGTGATATCATGTGTCCATTCTGTTATATCGGGAAGCGAAACTATGAAGCCGCCCTTGCGCAATTTTCAGACCGTCGGGCAGTAGACATTCAATGGCACAGCTTTCAGCTTGATCCAACCATCCCTCGAAAAACGGTCAAAAAAGAAAATGTCTACCAATACCTGGCGGACAAAAAAGGGATGAGCTATGAACAATCGGTGAAACTGCATGAGCACCTGGTCGAGACAGCAAAAAAAGCTGGACTGGAATATAATTTTGACCAGGCGATTGTTGCCAACTCCTTTGATGCACACCGTTTGATACAGCTGGCAAAAAGCAAGGGTCTGGGTGACCAGGCAGAAGAGCGTTTGTTTCGCGCTTATTTTACTGAGGGTCGGGATTTTGGTGAAACGGAAACCCTTTTACAAATCGGGATCGACCTCGGTCTTTCAGAAAAAGAAATAAAGGATGCCTTGCAAAGCGATGAATATGCGGCCAAAGTAGAAGCGGATATTCAGGAGGCCGGTGAACTCGGCATCCAAGGAGTACCTTTTTTTGTATTCAACCGTCAATACGCTGTTTCGGGTGCCCAGCCCCCGGAATATTTTTTAAAAGCCTTGAAACAATCCTTTGAAAGCTGGCGTAAATCAAATCCCGCGACGGATTTGCCCTCCGGCCAAGGAGCTGTTTGTGCACCAGATGGTGTCTGTTAACCATAAATTTAAACAGGTATGAAATACAATCTTCTCGGCAATACCGGGTTAAAAGTTTCTGAACTGTGTTTCGGCACCATGACTTTCGGCGGCAAGGGCTTATTCAAGGCCATCGGAAGCCTGGGACAGGAACCAGTAGATGCACTCATGAAAAAGGCCATAGATGGCGGTATTAATTTCATCGATACGGCCAATGTTTATTCCGAAGGGATGAGTGAAGAACTCACCGGTCAGTCTATCCGCAACCTCGGTTTGCACCGCGACGACCTGGTATTGGCAACCAAAGTGCGCGGGAAAATGGGCGATCTGCCCAATGACAGTGGCCTAACCCGCAAACATATTATTCAACAGGCCGAAGCCAGTCTTCGCCGATTGCAAATCGATTACATCGATCTGTATCAAATCCACAGCTATGATCCCTTGACACCGCTGGAAGAAACACTGTCTGCACTCGATGACCTAGTCCGCTCCGGAAAAGTGCGTTATATCGGTGCCAGCAATCTGGCGGCTTGGCAGCTCATGAAAGCATTGGGACATAGTGAACATCACCGGATAGCCCGGTTTGTGTCTTTGCAAGCATATTACACCATTGCCGGCCGCGATCTGGAAAGAGAGATCATTCCGCTTTTGTTGGATCAGAAACTGGGACTGATGGTATGGTCGCCACTGGCGGGGGGTTTGCTGAGTGGTAAATACAGCCGCGAAAAAGAAAAAGATGCTACGGGCCGCCGGGCTAATTTTGATTTTCCCCCCGTTAACCGGGACCGGACCTTCGATATTTTGGATCAGTTGCATCCGATGGCTAAGACAAAAGGTGTTTCGGTTGCCAGCCTGGCCTTGGCCTGGCTTCTCAAACAACGGGCAGTAACCACGGTGATCATTGGCGCCAATGGCCTTGAACAGCTGGAAGACAACCTGCGATCCGTCGAAGTGAATTTTACTGCGCAGGAAATGGAAATCTTGAATGGCGTCAGCCAGCTGCCACCTGAATATCCGGGATGGATGCTGGAGCGAACCGGCGGGGACCGAAAAATTCAGTAAACTGCCTTGCAAGATCCCTGGAGTGAACCGCTTTTCGCCGGAATTTTTTTCCCGATCATTGATTCAATCTGGACTACTTTCGGATTCGGTACGAAGGACTGAAGATACGCATGGATAAAAAATTAAAAATTTTCAACGGGCAGATCCTAACACCCGGGGGCATCATCGAAAACGGCACGCTTCTCACGTCAGGCACCCTTATTTCAGAAATCAGGGAGGGAGACATCGAGGCGCCGGGTGCCATCTCCATCAATGCAGCTGGCCACTATGTTTCTCCAGGTTTTATCGACATGCATGTACATGGAGGCGGTGGCCATGATTTTATGGATGGAACCGTGGAAGCTTTTTTAAAAATCGCTCAAACCCATGCTGAGTATGGAACGACTTCCCTAATGCCCACCACCTTAACCTGCGAAAACGAAGACCTTTTCCGGACGCTGGAACTATACAAACAAGCAGACAAAGAAAATATTTCAGGTGCCCAGTTTTTGGGTATCCATCTGGAAGGACCTTATTTTTCCATCAACCAGTCGGGCGCCCAGGATCCCCGTTATATTCGGGATCCAGATCCGAAGGAATACAAAGAGATACTTTCCCGTTCATCCGATATCAAACGATGGAGCGCCGCCCCCGAATTGAAGGGAGCGCTTGAATTCGCTCAATATCTTTCGTTAAAGGGAATTCTGGTTGCCCTCGCCCATACGGATGCCCTTTATGATGAAGTCCTGGTTGGGTTTAAAAACGGGTATCGGTTGGCTACCCATTTTTATTCCTGTATGTCCGGTGTCACGCGCAAGAACGGATTTCGATATGCCGGCGCAATCGAAGCGGCCTATCTGATTGACGAGATGGATGTGGAAGTGATCGCTGATGGCCTGCATTGTCCAGGCCCACTGCTGAAATTGATTTATAAGATCAAAGGATCCCGACATACCGCATTGATCACAGATGCCATGCGGGCAGCCGGTATGCCCCCAGGAGAATCGATACTGGGCAACCGCCGCCATGGGTTAAAAGTAATTGTAGAAGACGGCGTTGCCAAACTGGAAGACCGGAGTTCCTTTGCAGGAAGCGTGGCCACGGCTGACCAGCTCGTGCGCACGATGATCCTTATGGCCGAAGTTCCTTTAACAGAAGCCGTCCGCATGATGACGGAAACACCGGCGAGGATCCTGGGTATCCAAGACCGGAAGGGCGCCTTGGCAGCAGGTAAAGATGCCGACATCGTGATTTTTGATAATGCCATCGAAGTACAAAAGACGATCGTCCAAGGAAAGATTATTTACAGTAAAGATTAAGTCCACTCGTGTCTCGCGGGCTCCGACCATGAAGGAATTGCTCATCAATCAAATGCGGATCAGAATTTCGGGTACCCGAACCGAACTGGGAAAGGACGCTGCTGAAATATTCAGAAAGAAACTCAGCGATCTGTTGCTTTTAAAAAAATATGTCAACATCATCTTTGCTGCTGCCCCATCCCAAAACGAATTCCTGTCTGAGTTGAAAGACATGCCCCTTGCCTGGAACCGCATCCATGCTTTTCATATGGACGAATATATCGGACTGGATCAAGACGCACCCCAGGGTTTTGGAAATTTCCTGCGGCAAAGACTATGGGGAGGCCTCCCTTTTCGTCAGGTTCATTATCTCCAGGGCAATGCGGCGGATCTTCCGGCCGAGTGCAAGCGGTACACTGATTTGCTTTTAAAACATCCACTGGATATCGCTTGTCTGGGAGTTGGGGAGAATGGACATTTGGCAATCAACGATCCCCCGGTGGCCGATTTCAAAGACCCTGATACCGTAAAAATAGTCAGGCTGGATGAATCTTGCCGAAGGCAACAGGTCAACGACGGGTGCTTTCAAGATATCTCTCAGGTACCTACCCATGCACTCACCTTAACCATTCCCGCACTCATGCGCGCAGGCTTTGCGCTCATCGTGGTCCCGGGCGAACGCAAAGCAAAGGCCATATACCATACCGTATACAGCGAAGTACAAGTCCTTCATCCTTCTACGATTCTCAGGACCCATGAAAACGCCGTATTGTTGCTGGATGAAAAAAGCGCAGCGCAGTTGAAAGAACTTGGGTGATCTTTCTAGGGAAAAGGTATTGGATGCCGCAATCGACCTGCGTTGTCTTTAGTCATCGCTTTGAGAAAATATTAGATCTCATGTGACAACTTCAGAATGAAAAGCATACCGTGGGTCGCTGGTGGTCTATACGGTCTTGGAACACATCAATGGAATTGAACCCAGAGGTAGTCCTTGCCAAGGGCGCCCATCTGCTCATTCACGATGGCCAGTATACGGCCGATGAATATGAAAAATTTTAGGGCTGGGGTCACAGCTCCTGTGAGCAGGCCGTACAAATATCTATAGAAGCGAAGGTCAAACGCCTGATCGTCACCCATCGTGACCCGGATCACGGACGATGATTTTCTGGATTCCACGGAAAAAAAATGCCCGTCTTTATTCCCGAATGCGGTGTTCGCCAAGGAAGGAATGGAGGTTTCGATTTAACAAGCCTTCATCTGGTCTATTTAAAATAAGACATTGGGATGGTTTTCCACAAGCCATGGGAAAGATGACCGCTGAGTAGTTCGTAGATTAGATATATGGGCCAGAAAATCCAATGAATTATCAGGTAAAATATCGAGTGATTATAATACCAACTGATCATCAGGGAATAAAGCCCCAAGAGCATATACAAAAGGCTTGAACTTTTCCACATAAGTGAATGGATATTTAAATGAGGAATCAAAAAACATACCACGGGTAAAAAAAATCAATCCGGAAACTAAAGTTCGACTATTTTTTCAAAACTTTTCCTATTGAATGGTAATCGTATTGGGAGACAGTTTTAGATTTGGATAAACATATTTTCCATCGCTTGGATCAATATAATACCCGGAAAGTCCGGTATCAAACAGAGGATTTGGATTGGCAAATGCCCGGAGCCACCGGTTGCAGGTTCCTACTGTCAAGTAATACGTTCCGCCTGAGTGGTCATCTCCGCCCAATTGTCCTCGATCGACGATTACGGAATATGTCCCCTGACCATCAGGAGAAATAAATTGATTGTATGGCGAATAGGTTGCATTTGCTTGAGTAAGAGTGGGATCTTTTCCGATAAGCAAAACAAAATTGTACTGATATTGGATATAGGAAAAAGAAGAGGTATCCAGGTATATTCGTACTTGAACATACGAATAAGTTTCATTGACAGTAATACTGTCAATTGCAGTCTTGACAGGGTCTTGCAAAATATAAACTTCATTCACCTCTGTATTGATAGAAGAACCCGGCGAATGAGATATGCCAAATACTTTCATGGTTCCAAATCCAGTTTTCTGATAGGTCAGATTATAAGTACCGGACGGCAAACCATGGAAATAATAATTCCCTGACGCATCTGAGGTCGTGGTATGCACCGTACTACCTACATTTAGCGAAACGGATACTCCGCTTGAATCTGCAATTGGCCAGGAAAATTCATTGTAGACAACCAGATTTCCATAAACTGTCCCCGTATCTAAAAGACTGCCATCTGTACCATTGGTGCCCGGTGGTCCGGCAGGACCTGGCACACCTGTTTCCTTCTTACAAGAGCAAATGAATAAGAAAATAAAAAAAATATGGAAAAGATATTTTGGCATAAGTTCAATTGGCCCAGATAAAATAATTTAAAGTTGAATCGCCGATATACGGATAAGCTATCGATTTATAAGTATTCGTATCAAACCAACTGGTAGCATAGTTTTGGAAAAAATAAGGAGGAACGATATATGTCTTTACGTAAACGGTATCGCCAGCCTGAAAACGAGTGCTATTGATTTCAGTTCCGCCAAAAAATGCCTGCGTCTCAAACTGATTGGTTCCTTCGTTGTGGGTATATGTTTGAAATAAGTACAAATAATTGTTGGCATTTACCATGGCTGATGATGAGAAATACATATTGATAAAACGCTGTGTATTACCAGTAATCGGCGGCCCAGTAATTGTCGTGAGCATATCTGCATATTTGGACACATTGTCAAAAGGACTTGGTAAAAGCTGTATCGACTGTGAAACAAAATGAGTGGTCTGTGTTCCGGCCATTTGTACGATGCCTATAAATTTGTCCTCGTTTCCTGCACTATGCTTTACATTCACAGCCAGAGAATCAAAGCCGTTGCGTTTAAACATGATACGATATGTACCTGATTTTAAATTTGGCAATAGGAACAGTCCGGTGGCATCTGTTTCAACACTTAAGGCAGAATCTCCCATAGTGGTTGAAACCACTACCGAATCATTTTCACTTAGTGCTTGTGTGAATTGGTCCACTAGCTGAACATAACCAGTTATGCCACTTCTTTGATCTGTCGCTGAGTTACCATTTGAACCTCCTGGCCCTTGGGGACCCTGTATACCTTCGGCAGTTTTGGTACAGGAAGACAATATGATTCCGCCGGCAGTAAGTAAAAAAAATATTTTCAGCAATGTATGCATCTTCAGTTTTTGAGGTTGTTATATACTTTCACTTCGTTGCTGAGATTTCCAATTGCCGGATAAACCGCATTTCCTGTAGAATCTATATAAGTAAAAATCTTACTGTTGTCAACAGCCGCTGAAATGTAGACATAATCAGTTCCATTGAACTCGTTCGTATATTCTGTCAAATCTTGATCGAATGGCGAAAAAATGAGTGTGGAATCATCTTGTTGATAAAAATCCGTTCGATAAGTATAATCATTTTTTGAATTACCTGCGCCGGGCGAATGACTGAAGAACATGACTACCCAAGGAAAGGGAAGTGTCTGTGGATGAGCAAGTATCAGCGTAAATACCATGTAATGCCCACCATACGCTGTAACAGTATCTACTGTTAAGCGCTTGATGTCCGTCCATGAGGATCTTTTTTGTCCCAAGCCGATTATTCCCATCTGGGTTTCATTGACGCCTCCGGTATGCTGGTAATGGAAAAGCCTCATTGTTCCATATCCCGTTTGAGCAATATCAATATTGTAAAATCCGGCGGGCATATCAGGGGAAGTATATGATGCATCCGTCACCGTTGTAAGCAACACTGAAGGGTTCGTGTTTTCAAAAGTTATGGTTGCAGCATTGTTTTCCGCAATCGCATTACCCAGGGTGTCAAACAATTGAACTTTCCCATAAATCTTACCAGTTATAGTAGAACTTCCATCCATTCCATTGGGACCTTGTGGTCCTGCATTCCCTGGAACATTTTGTTTAGTGCATGAGATAAAAAACAAGATGATTGCAATCGATAGGGTCTGCCGGGGGAACAACAATTGCATTCGTAAAAGTTTGTGCGATCAAATATATAGAAAAGGAGCATCGGTTATGAAATACAGCTTCAACTAGAAATATTTCTTTTCAAAAAAGATAAATCTAAGGGTTTACACTTAGCTGATGTTTAACTGGCGGAGGGATACTTCAGTTCAGTGATGAAGATGACGAGGGATATGACCATTTAAAAAACGACCCGGAAAATAGACAAACTGGTATATATTTAGACTCCCATTTTAAAAAATTACATCATGTCTACGATTGCTTACCGACAAATAATCATTCTGGGTTCCCTGCTATCGGGTACCGTTGCTCAAGCGCAAAATTCGTTGCCCCAACTGGGAAAAGATCCAATCCCAGCGGTCGTTCAAGCCATGACCCTGGAAGAGAAAGCGAAGTTTGTAGTCGGAAATGGATTCAGTATGCCGGGTCTGAAAAAGGATGCGGCGACAAATATTGGCATGACAAAGGATAGAGTAGCCGGAGCCGCCGGATCCACCTTCGCCATTCCGCGTCTGGGGATACCCTCTATGGCCGTTGCTGACGGACCGGCCGGCGTTCGAATAGATCCCATTCGAAATGGGGATAGCTCAAAAACCTATTATGCGACCGCCTGGCCTGTTGCAACCCTACTGGCTTCATCATGGGATACCAGTTTGGTTCGAAAGGTGGGTATTGCTTTTGGATCTGAAATTCATGATTACGGTCTGGATGTGATCTTAGCGCCAGGTATGAACATTCAGCGAAATCCACTTGGAGGCAGAAATTTCGAATATTACTCTGAAGACCCCCTGGTTTCAGGTACCCTGGCAGCAGCGCTGGTAATCGGTATTCAGAGCAATGGCGTTGGCGTATCGGTAAAACACTTTGTTGCCAACAGCCAGGAAACCGATCGCATGACAGTCAATGAAATAATCAGTCAAAGAGCCCTGAGAGAAATTTACTTGCGAAACTTTGAGATCGCGGTAAAAAAATCCCAACCCTGGACGATCATGAGTTCTTACAATTATGTAAACGGCCAATACACATCAGAAAATTATGATTTGCTAACCACCATCCTCAGAAATGAATGGGGATTTAAGGGCTTTGTTATGACGGACTGGTTTGGTGGAAAGGATCCTGCAGCCCAAACAAAGGCAGGAAACAACCTCATTATGCCCGGGACCTCCAATCAAACCAAGGCCATTTTAGACGCGGTTAAAAATGGAACACTGGATGAGAATTCGCTGAACACAAATGTGGCTGGAATATTAAACATCATGTTGCAATCTCCGGCTTATAAAAATTATAAGTTCTCCGATAAGCCAGATCTGAAAAAGGATGCCCAGATTTCCAGAATGGCCGCTGCTGAAGGGATGGTGTTGCTTAAAAACGATAAGGGTTCCTTGCCCTTGAAATCATCGGTCAGTATCGCCTTGTTTGGTAACCACGGATATGAACTTATTGCAGGGGGAACGGGTAGTGGAAGTGTGAACAAAGCTTATTCTGTAACCCTTGAACAGGGCCTCAACGGTTCTGGTTTTAAAATCAATGAAGAATTAAAAGACGCTTATATCAATTACATAAAAGATTACCGAACCAAACATCCAATAAAGGGAGTTATTGAAGAATTTATGCATCCTTCACCTCCCATGACTGAATATGTGTTTGCACCTGATGCCATCACAAAACAGGCAGCCACTTCCGATATTGCCCTGGTGGTGATCGGCAGAAATGCGGGAGAGGGCGCTGACCGGAAATTAGACAATGACTTCAATCTTTCTGACACCGAAAGAACGATGATAAAAAATGTAGCCGACGCCTTCCACGCTCAAAACAAACGGGTGGTCGTTGTCCTGAACATCGGGGGAGTCATTGAAACGGCAAGCTGGCGAAACGAAGTAGATGGAATCCTTTTGGCCTGGCAACCGGGAATCGAAGGCGGCAGCGCCATAGCAGATGTACTAAGCGGCAAAGTAAATCCATCTGGAAAGCTGGCACAGACCTTCCCCTTATCTTATGGGGATGTCCCTTCAGCCAAAAATTTCCCAGGTAAAGAATTTCCTGAAAAAGCAACCTCGGGTGTGTTTGGCATGAAAGCCATCCCTGCTGAGGTAGTTTATGAGGAAGGCATTTACGTAGGTTATCGCTATTACAATAGCTTCGGAGTAAAAACTGCTTATGAATTTGGCTATGGCCTCTCATATTCCAGCTTCAGCTATGGTCCAGTCAATCTGAGTGCTACGGCGTTTAATGGACAATTAACTGCCTCTGTTACCATTACCAATACCGGAAAGGTTGCAGGAAAAGAAGTGGTGGAACTCTACCTGAGCGCACCTGCCGCTCAATTGGATAAACCATCTGCCGAGTTAAGAGGTTTTGCAAAAACAAGTTTGTTGCAACCAGGAAAATCCGAGACCATCGTCTTTAAACTGAAGCCTATGGATCTTGCTTCCTTTGATTCGGCGGCATCCGCCTGGGTAGCAGAATCAGGAAAATATACCATTGGTATCGGGGCATCCTCCTTAGATATCAAACAATCTATTTCTTTTCACCTGGCCAACAACCTGGTGGTTGAAAAGGATCACAATGTGATGGCACCCCAGGTACCTATACAAGAACTCAAAAACGACAAGTCCCATGGATAAAAATCCACAATAAGTCGTTCATTATTTTCCGACAATGAAAAAATGCCCATTTTGTGCCGAAGAAATAAACGACGATGCCATTAAATGCCGTTATTGCGGAGAATTTCTCACCAATTCTGTCACAGAGCGCATCAACCGATCTGCAGGTGTTCAACCTACCTGGAGTCCGGGAGTGGCTGCTCTTTTGAGTTTTCTCATACCAGGTGCCGGTCAATTGTATAAAGGCAATGTTGGCGGCGGAATTCTCTGGTTTGTTGCCGTAGCGGTGGGTTATATTTTATTTGTCATCCCGGGAATCATTCTGCATGTTATTTGTATCGTCAATGCAGCGTCTTCCGACAAAAACAAATAGGCTTTATGCTTTCATAGGTCAATTAAAAAACGAGGCTATCGGCATTATTTTTCAATCACCCTCCAATGAATTTAAACCCATATGGGAGCGGAATTTTAATAAACTTTTACTTATCCTTCCACTGGCTGAATAATGGGTATCCGATCGAATATTACGATTGGTAATTGGGTATAACCGTATTCAAATGAATTATTTACTCAGAAAATCCGTCGGAATCACCAGATAACTATCCTCTGACTATCGGCTTTGTACATCTTATTACTGGGCACTAGGTTGAAAGCGGTGTAAAACGGTGTGAAATTTGAAAGCGGACCATTTACTCTGTAAATCCAGGGCGCATGCCCATCTGCGTTTATTCGATAACGGATGTGTTCCGGCTTTTCTTTAACCTTCCATATGCGGGCATATGAAATGAAAAATCGCTGATCTGGGCTGAATCCGTCAATTTTGACACTGTCACTTCCTTGTGTTGTCAGTTTGAATGCCTCGTATGCAATATTCACCCCTCCGAGATCTGCAATATTTTCACTCACGGTCAGCTCCCCTTTCACATGCAAAGTGTCAAGCATCGTATAACCGTTGAACTGGTTAATGACCTGCTTTGTTTTATAGGAAAATTTCGCGCTATCCACCTTGTTCCACCAGTTTCGAAGATTGCCTTCTTTGTCATACTGGGCGCCACGGTCATCAAAACCATGCGTCATTTCGTGGCCTATCAGGGTGCCAATGGCACCGTAATTGACGGCATCGTCTGCGGAAGGATTAAACATCGGAGATTGCAAAATACCGGCCGGAAAAATAATTCCTTTGGAGCCCATGTTGTATGCATCCACTGTCTGTGGAGTAAGTCCATTCCAATCAGACTTATCGACAGGTTTTCCAAGTTTATCCAAATTAAATTGATACTCGTTTTTTGAACAGGCAATACGGTTTTCGTAATATTTTTTTGCATCAATTTTTAATTTGGAATAGTCTCTCCATTCATCGGGATAGCCAATCTTAATAATATATGACCTGAGTTTGTCTATGGCAATATTTTTGGTGCTATCACTCATCCAGTCCAGGTTCTTTATTCTCATTTCAAAAGCCTTCTGCAAATTCTTAACCATACCCAACATGCGCTTTTTATCCTCTTCGGTAAAATATTTATTCACAAATAATTTACCGACCGCATCACCCAGGTTTAAATTCGTTTGTTTATAAATTCGCTTCCATCGCGACTTCATCTTCTCCTGACCACTGAGCGTTTTGTTGAATTCAAAAATGGCATTTTCAAAAGGACTGCTTAGCTCCTGCGCATCTATTGCATTCAAACGGAGATAAGCCTTCCATGTGCTCATAGGAATGGATTTTAATAGTTCATTCAGCTTCTGATAATAGCCTGGCTGTTGCAGATTTACAGAATCTACCCTAAGTCCCAAATTATCAAAGAGTTTTTTCCACCCGATCATGGGCATTTTTTTTTCAAGATCGACCAAGGCCATTTTGTGATAATTGTTTTGGGGATCACGTACTGCTGTATTGTTCAATTGGCTACCAGCAATTTCCTTTTCCAGATCATAAACGGCCTGCATCTTTTTTGTCGCCGTTATGCTATCATCACCTGTAAGCATAAATATTTCCCGGATATATTTTTGATATGCATGCTGAATCTCGGTGGTAGTGGAATCTTCTTTAAAATAATAATCCCGGTCAGGCATCCCCAGTCCAGTCTGGTAAAAATTTGCAATATTCTGGTTGCTATTTTTGTCGTCTTCTGAAACATAAAATCCAATAAGTGCATTATCTCCTGCAGGCGTTTGTTCCGCTTCAAAAGCCATCAAATCTTTCACATTCCTTAGTGCATTAATTTCAGACAGCACGGGTTTTACGGGATCGTATCCCAGCTTCTCAATCGTTACCGTATCCATACCTGATCGGAAGAAGTCACCTACTATTTGTTCAAGACTGCCCTTTTTAAAACCCCCCTTGGCCACACTATCTATGATACGGTGCATTTCGGCCTCCACATGGTCATCCATCGTTTTCCAGGTACTCATGGCGTTTTCTGTAGACGGGATAGATGTATTTTGCATCCATTTCCCATTTACATACATATAAAAATTGTCTCCGGGTTTTACGGAAGAATCCATGGCCGAGAGATCAATAAACTGCTCGTCTACCGATGGTTTACTCCGTGTTTCACACGACCATAAAATGGTTGAAACAAAGAATACAGAAAAAAGTGGGAAGTATTTTTTCATGACTGCGGTTTATTGGGATACTAAATGTAAAAAAACTACAGGTTGAAAACGGGACCGGGAGTCGACTTTTCGAAAACGGACGCTGATTTTCCAGCATCGACTCCATCAAAAAAAACTAGCGTAAGTATTTGATTTAGAATGTTCCGCCAAACAATTTCCCCAAAGTGAGTGTCTTTGGTTCGGGCTATAAAATTTCCAGTAATTTAAATATTTCGAAATGGTTACCTTGATAGAACATTCCAAATACAAAAACTATAAGTCATGAACATTAAAGCATCTAATGTGACTGTAAATGTAAAAGATTTGGATAGCTCCATATCATTTTACGAATCTATAGGTTTAACCGTCAAAAATCGTTGGGGTAATTATTACGCGCAGCTAACCGCTCCTGATGTCGTCATTGGGCTCCATCCCACCAGCCAATCCAATTTAAAAGGAAATTCAGGCAATACTTCGATTGGATTTACCATTGACGATTTTGACGGCGCAAAATCTCTGTTGCAGCAATTGTCTATTCCCTCAAGCAGTCGACAAGAAGAGGGTGGAGAATTTTTACTCTTTAATGACCCGGACGGAACAGCGTTGTATTTTATCAAGCCAAAATGGTAACCCTTAGCAGTCCAATTCGACGTTTGGTACTTCAATTTTGTTTCTCTTCTCCTCATCGGTATCTAAATCAAACTTTTAAGTCTGTTTAACTCAATTTTCTGTATTTGGTACCTATATAGTCGACGAAGTCTGGCTCAATCCCCTGGTCACGCAGGATTGTCTGAATTTGGGCTCGATGATGAATGGAATGATAATTTAATTGCAAGGCAATATCCTTGAGCGTCGCCGCCCACAGGGAATTGTCAAATCCCAGGAAATTAACTTCAGTAGACAATTCATCTTCAGTTTTGGTATCGATGTACACAAGCCAAGGGGTTAAGCTTTTGGTCCATGCTGGCTCCAGTTGATCAAAATTATAAACCGGTTCCCACCAGCTCATTGTTTGGGCAAGAGGATCTTGCGTAATCCTCGCCATCCATTTGACTTGGCAATTAATTAAATGACTGAATAACCTGACGGCCTTATTAGGCTCGGGGAGAAGTTTGATTTTGCCCAACAATTTTTTATTGGTTAGATCATTGTATTTAAAACTGTCTATGAGATAAGAATTTAACTGCATATGGCCTCATTGATCTTACAAATTAATCATGCCCATTTGAGCAAGATACCAGAAAAGTAAATTTCTTTTTTTCATATGAAATAAATAATAATATGTAACTTTCTTATTCATCAAACCCTAACA
>Ga0206938_1076_pt1:15000-27825 | contig 27825 bp, 22 predicted proteins | sample Alteio_BWOrgHeat_12_FD_152918 | JGI IMG/M metagenome (GOLD analysis project Ga0206938, IMG submission 152918) | Enriched cells from forest soil in Barre Woods Harvard Forest LTER site, Petersham, Massachusetts, United States -... | ecosystem: Environmental > Terrestrial > Soil >... | reverse complement strand
AAAACTAGCTAAAGTTATTTTAGAAATCGCGAATTATCAAATTTTAACAGCCCATAATGCTGGGAAAGCCATGGAATTATTAAAAACCGCTAAGCCTAATTTAATTTTGATGGATATTCAACTTCCCGACATGAGTGGATTGCAGTTAACGCAAATCCTCAAAAGCAACCCAAAAACAAATGACATTATCATTATTGCCTTAACTGCATTAGCCAGAAAAGAAGATGAATTAAATGCATTAAACGCCGGTTGTGATGGCTATATCTCTAAACCATTTGAACGAATTCATCTTCTTAAAAAAATCGCGGATTTTTTAAAATAAGCGTTAAATTTCAACGCCCATCCCTATAACGAACAGAATTAATAGAATTAATTGTGCTAGCCACTTCACTCACATCCTGAGATACTTCAAAACTTTTATTTACATTATTTAAATTATTTACCTTGCTAGAATGAGCAACTGGATTCCCCGATCTGTTGTTTGAAAAAAATCCAAAACAACGATTACTCAAAGAAATAGCTCCAACAGCAACAGCAGAAACAACAGCAGAAGCAGCAGAAATAATTTTTCTACCTGCTTCACTACATGGAGTCTCTCTTACATTGTCTACTGCACTTTCCCTCGTTAGTAGCCTGTCTGTTTGAACACGAAAGTTTTCTAAGTTATTATGTATTTTGCTCATATTTACGCCTCAAAAATATTATATGAACTAATATGCTAACATATTCATTTTATTTACCAACAGGAAATAGGATAAATATTTAATATTTTTTTATTTATTGTGTTTTTTTTAATCTTTCTTTATCTTGTAATGCGTCTCTCGAATAAATGACATTAAAACAAACGCTATGATAATACTCATGGGTAATACGCTAAGGGACGTTTGATAATCATGAATAGAATAAACTCTCGCACCTTGCAACAGCTCCCCCTTCCAACCTAAATCTAGTAATTTGCCAATGAACGGTTGAAAAATATTTCCTCCAATCATGACAATCATATTCGTTAAAGCAATCGCTGTGCCGGCTATTTTATGTTGAGTTGCTTCATGGCAAATAGCAAAAACCAAAATTTGAGCGCTTGAAAATAACCCAAAAGCAAATAAAGAAAAATAAATTGTCTTAATAGATAAGTGAGGTACATATAATAAGACGGTGACCCAACCTAAAGCGCCGATGCATCCGATGATAATGGGTAAACGACGGCGGTTAATAAAATCTGAAAACCAGCCCCAGATAGGCGCACCGATTGCCCATCCAAGAAACACCATCGAATTGGCGTGTGCTGCATGAACTTTTGATAATCCTTGGGCTTGTTCTAAATAAGGAATTCCCCATAACTCAGCAAAAGCGGATAAAGACATATATAATAAAAATCCCACCATTCCATTTAACCAAATTTGTGGGTTTTTAAGTGCCGCCAGCAACTCGGTTAATAATTTTCCAAAATTAAGTTGATGATGCGCAATAGCCGTATGGTTCGGATTAACATCGCGAATGATACTCCAAATAATGGCTGTTAAGATAAGCCCTGCTGCTGCAGAAAGATAAATCGTCTGTTGCCATCCGATATCATCAACCAACGAGCGCAATAGCACATCCCCCATCATTGCACCCGTCATACCGAGACACATAATGATGCCAGAGATTAAAGCGAATCGGTTTGGCGACAACCAAATGGTTGCTAATTTTAAAGCCCCTACAAAAGCAAACGCAGAACCAAAACCGACTAAAAAGCGACCCGCTTCTGCCATAGCTAAACTGGATGTTCCAGCAAATAAATACGTTCCAATAGCACAAAGAAAACAGGCTATGGTTAATAACCGTCGCGGCGCAAACCGATCCATCAACAATCCGACTAGAATTTGCATGGGCATATAGGCATGATAATAAAAAGCGGATAAATTCCCCACTTGAGCACCGGTTAATCCATAGACTCGCATTAATTCGGGTGTCATCACACTAGGACAAATACGCAAAAAATATTCATAACAATAATAAAGAGCACCTACCCCACAAATTAACCAGGAAGTTAAGAGTAATTTCTTATCGCTAGGTATTCTCGTCATATAGGAATCCTTAAGAGTGATTCTATTGTTCAATTTCGTTATTGATGCAGGCTGCCTCAAAATAGACATAGGGTTCATAGCTAACTCCTCTTAAAATTATTTTAGCCATTTTGTTGTCTCGCTTTTCTAGTAATATTCGATGCCATTGCTGCGTTAGCCACTGCCGTGGATACGCATGTTTTTAATCGAGGATCCATTAAAGTAGGAAGAATATAATGAGGTCCAAATTGAAGATGCGATTGGCAAAAAGCAATTAATACTTCTTCAGGAACCGTTTCCCGTGCCAACTCTTTTATTGACTCCACGGCAGCAAGCTGCATCGCTTCATTGATATGAGTCGCCCCTACATCAAGAGCCCCCCGAAAAATATAAGGAAAACATAACGCATTATTCACTTGATTAGGATAATCGCTACGTCCGGTTGCCATAATTAAATCTTGTCGCACTTGATAAGCCAGTGCGGGCATCATTTCCGGAACAGGGTTAGATAAAGCGAAAATAATGGGTTTTGGCGCCATGGAGTGTAGCATTTCTGCTGTCATCACCCCAGGCCCTGATAGGCCGATAAACACATCCGCCTGGTTTAAAGCATCACTTAAAGTACGCTTCATCGTCGATAAAGCAAATGCTTGTTTATATTCATTTAAATCAGAACGATCCTGATGAATGATACCTTTTCGATCGACCATATATAAATTTTCTGGGTTTGCACCTAATTTGATCAAAAGCTGCATCGTCGCAATCCCTGCAGCTCCCGCTCCTGCACAAACGATTCTCACTTGGGATAATTGCTTATGCTGCAACTCAAGCGCATTTAATAAGCCCGCAGCAACGACAATCGCTGTCCCATGTTGATCATCATGAAAAACGGGAATGGTTAATGCTTCCCGTAACGCTTTCTCAATCACAAAACATTCGGGGGCTTTAATATCTTCTAAATTAATTCCACCAAAGGTAGGCGAAATACGGATAACCGTGTCGATAAAACCCTGAACATCCTCACAGTCAATTTCGATATCAAATACATCAATATCAGCAAAACACTTAAATAGAACACCTTTTCCTTCCATGACCGGCTTACTTGCAAGCGCACCGACGTTACCCAATCCCAATACTGCTGTACCATTCGTTATGACTGCGACTAAATTCCCTTTACTTGTATAGCGATAAGCAGCAGTTGGATCTTCCGCAATCGCTTTAACCGGTTCTGCAACGCCCGGTGTATAACACAATGATAAATCCTGTTGCGTGAGGGTGGGCTTGGTTGGAACAACACTAATCTTTCCTGCTCGTGGAAGAGCATGATACTCAAAAACAGCTTTATGAAAATCCATTGTCATTAGGGGTACCTTTTTACTTTTAATTATCACATATCATGAAGTTTCCACACGTTTTGACAAATAAAGATCTTTATCAAAACATAGCACAACCGTACTCACAAAAACAAAAAAGGCGCTTCAAGAATATTTGAGCGCCTTTTTTGAAAAAGCCGTGGATCTTAAATCCCACAATGGGTAGACAAAGATTACGTATGAGCCATCGCATCACTATGACCACTATGACCAGCTACGCAGATTTTTTGTCATCTTGTGCAGAATCAGTTTTAGTAGCACTCCTTTTACTCTTATATTTCTGTCGGAAGCGATCAACGCGCCCGGCTGTATCAACAATTTTTTGTTTGCCGGTATAGAAAGGATGACATTTTGAGCATACTTCCAAGAGGAGGTCTTTTCCCGCTGTAGAACGTGTTTGAAAAGTATGACCACAGCTACAGCTGACCTTGATTTCATTATATTCTGGGTGAATACCCTGCTGCATGTTATAAACCTCGCGAATCAATTATCTTGGATAAAACAGGTCGCCCATCATAACGAAGACTTTAAAGGGAATCAAGTCGAAACTCGCCTACTACCGGTGTATGGTCTGACGGCCTTTCCCAGCCACGCGGCAGCTTATCAATATAACATTTCGTGCATTGTAAGGCTAACGTCGAACTGGAAAGAATATGATCAATTCGCATCCCTAAATTACGTTTAAATGAATTCATTCGATAATCCCACCAACTAAAGCTTTTATCTTGCTGTGGATGCAGGCGAAAACAATCGATTAATCCTTGCTGTAAAAGGGTTGCGAAGGCTTTACGTTCTTGCTCACTAAATAAGACACGGCCTTCCCAAAGCTTGGGATCGTGTACATCGTCTTCGTTAGGGGCAATATTAAAATCACCTAATACAATTAATTTTGAATAGGTTTGTAATTCGTTTTTTAAAAAAGTAGTAAAGTGTTGCAACCAATTCAACTTATAGTGATATTTATCTGAATCGACACTTTCACCATTGGGAATATACACATTCACGATTCGCACATCCCCCATCGTGACCGCTAATAAGCGCCGTTGCGGATCTTCCCACCCCGGGATATCCGTTACTTTATGCTGACCCACTTCCCGGGTTAATACCGCTACGCCATTATAAGTACGCTGGCCACTATAGATGGCTTTATAACCTCTTGCTTCGATTTCCTTGAGCGGAAAATCCGCATCGATTAATTTTATTTCTTGCAAAGCTAATACATCGGGCTGCGCCTTCTCCATCCACTCTAAAACATGTGGCAAACGAACGCGTAAAGAATTGACATTCCAGGTAGCGATTTTAAATATCATAATAAATTAATCTATAAACTATAATACATATCAAATTCAATGGGATGCGTTGCTCCCCCCAAGCGCGCAACTTCTGTCCGTTTTACGCTGAGATAAGAAGTTAATAATTCTTCGTTAAACACATTCCCCCTTAATAAAAATTGATGGTCGGCTTCCAAACTCGCTAAGGCTTGGTCTAAAGAAGAGCACAAGCTAGAAAGGGATTTGACTTGTGATTCGGGTAAATCGTATAAGTTTTCTTCTATTGCTTCGCCTGGATGAATTTTATGGTTAATTCCATCTAAACCGGCCATCAATAATGCAGAAAAAGCCAGGTAAGAGTTTGCCATGGCATCGGGAAAACGAGCTTCAATACGTTTTTCTTTTTCGCCAAAGGCATGCGGTATGCGAATAGCCGCTGAGCGATTGCTTTCTGAGTAGACCATGGTGACGGGGGCTTCAAAACCGGGGACTAATCGTTTATAGCTATTCGTACTCGGGTTAGTAAACGCATTGAGTGCACGGCTATGTTTAATAATCCCCCCAATATAATATAAAGCGAGTTGCGATAAGCCAGCGTATTCATTTCCAGCAAATAAATTTTTTCCATTTTTAAATAACGATTGATGGCAATGTAAGCCGCTCCCATTATCCCCGACTAAGGGTTTAGGCATAAACGTGACTGTTTTGCCAAAGGAATGAGCAACATTATGAATAACGTATTTAAAAATTAGCATTTCATCCGCTTTTTTTAATAACGTATTATAACGAGTGGTAATTTCATTTTGATTGCAGGTCGCCACTTCATGATGATGGACTTCCGGGATTAAACCCATTTGTTCTAAGAATTGGCACATGGTGCTACGTAAATCATGGGAAGAATCAACAGGAGGGACGGGGAAATAGCCTCCTTTAATTCGCGGTCTATGACCCATATTCCCTTCCGCAATGACTTTATCGGTATTCCAAGCCGCCTCTTCAGAATCAGCTTCATAAAAGCAACCATTCATTCCCACACGCCAACGGACATCATCAAAAATAAAGAATTCAACTTCTTGGCCTAAATAACAGGTATCTGCAATCCCACTTTCCATTAAATACGCTTCTGCCCGTTTGGCGACAGCTCGCGGATCCCGGGTATAGGCTTGTTTTGTCACAGGATCAAATACATCGCAGCGAATATTTAAGGTAGGAACTTCGGTAAACGGATCCAATACCCCTGTGCTTGTGTCAGGTAATAATATTAAATCTGACTTATTAATTTCCGCCCATCCCACAATAGAAGAACCATCAAATACCTTGCCATGACGAAAAAAATCCTCGTCTATTTTATTTTTAGGAAGAGTCACATGATGTTCTTTACCGCGTAAATCGGTAAAACGTAAGTCTATAAATTCAATATTATTTTGTTCGATTAATTTTTTTATATTACTCGGCATACCACGACTCTCCTGAAAATGAGATGGTATTTTATCTTATTGAATTTAAATGAATCTAGATAAATTTGTTGAATAAAAAGCATATTAATTGTACTATCTATATTAGAAAATACTATATTTTAAACAATTCGGGGTAGCTATGCTTATTTCATCTTTTAGGCCTTTAAGTTTTATAGAACAGGCACACAAAGCAATTTCACAAATTCATATGGTAATAGCAAACGACAAAACCTATCATCCTCAGTCTTCCCTAGATACTCTAGATACTCTACATAACTTAGTTAGCGCATTCTTTCAAAAATTAACCCCAGTTTCGATATTAAAAATTCATAAGATGGAATGCAAACAGGAGACATTTGGAGCAGAATTACCCAAGATTCCTAAAGAAAACCAAGAAGCGTATCTTATCTTAAGCAAATGTATTCATTTTTTGAATAACCTACATTCTATTGAGCCAGAGATTTATAAAGAAATAAATAAAAAACATTTAGAAAACGTAAAAGCACATTTAACGCTATTGATAGAATGCTATTATCATAAAGAATTTTATACAACAAATGAATTAGCGCAAACTACGGTGAGAAGGCCTGGTTTTTAAAATCTTAAAAAGCGATAGCTATAATTTTTTAAGGCAAGTAAGATAGTTTCATTTATTTTATACTAGGTAATTATCGTGTCGGAATTGTTAAGAAATATCGCTATTATTGCTCACGTTGATCATGGGAAAACGACGTTAGTCGATAAGCTATTACAGCAAACTGCTAGCGTTTCTAAAAAAGCTACCACAGAACGCATGATGGATAGCAATGATTTAGAGAAAGAACGTGGTATTACTATTTTGGCGAAAAATACGGCGATTAAATGGCGAAATTATCGCATTAATATCGTTGATACCCCAGGGCATGCCGATTTTGGTGGGGAAGTTGAACGTATCTTATCGATGGTGGATTCTGTCTTATTATTAGTCGATGCGGTAGATGGGCCTATGCCCCAAACTCGATTTGTCACCCAAAAAGCTTTTGCGCAAGGGTTAAATCCGATTGTTGTAATTAATAAAATTGATCGCCCCGGCGCACGACCGCATTGGGTCATGGATCAAGTTTTTGATTTATTTGATCGCTTAGGCGCGACAGATCAGCAATTAGATTTTCCGATTGTCTATACATCCGCTTTATTAGGCTATGCAACCCTAGATCTAGATCATCCTTCGACGGATATGACACCGTTATTCGAAACCATTGTTAAGCAAGTTCCTCCTCCGAAAGTCGATGCAACCGGTCCTTTTCAAATGCAAATTACGACGTTAGATTACTCAAGTTATGTAGGAACCATCGGCATTGGGCGCATTACCCGAGGAAAAGCAAAAAGTAATATCCCTGTTACGTTAATTGACCGCGACAAAAAAACCCGCCCCGGACGTATTTTACAAGTATTAGAATATCTGGGTTTAGAACGGGCTGAAGTACCCGAAGCACAAGCAGGCGATATTATAGCAGTTACCGGAGTTGAAAATTTAAAGATTTCCGATACCTTGTGCGATCCAGAACATATTGAAGCATTACCACCACTCACCGTCGATGAACCGACCGTCAGCATGACTTTTTTAGTGAATACGTCTCCTTTTGCTGGTAAAGAAGGGAAGTTTGTCACGAGTCGAAAAATTCGCGAACGTTTAGAACAAGAATTAATTCACAATGTGGCATTACGTGTAGAAGATACCGGGGATCCTGATAAATTTAAGGTTTCGGGTCGCGGTGAATTGCATCTTTCTATTTTAATTGAAAACATGCGTCGCGAAGGTTATGAACTCGCTGTTTCCCGTCCCGAAGTGATTACGAAAATAGTAGACGGTGAAATCCATGAACCTTATGAAACATTAACCATTGATGTAGAAACAACTCATCAAGGTACGATTATGGAACAATTAGGTAGCCGCCGGGGTGAATTAAAACATATGATCCAAGATGATAAAGGTCGTATTCGCCTTGATTATGTTATTCCAGCGCGCGCCTTAATTGGCTTCCATACGGAATTTTTAACGCTGACTTCTGGCACCGGCCTCATGCATCATGTGTTTAGTCATTATGGCTCGCTTGCAAAAGGTGAAATTCCTCATCGCAAAAATGGTGTATTGATTTCTAATCAGGCGGGAACAGCGCTTGCTTATTCATTATGGAATTTGCAAGAACGCGGCCGTATGCTAATTTCTCCTCAAACAGACGTATATGAAGGCATGATCGTAGGGCTACATACCCGTGATAATGATTTAGTCGTCAACGTTTGTAAAGCAAAGCAGTTAACCAACATCCGCGCCGCGGGTTCGGATGAAAATATCATTTTAACCCCGCCGATTCAATTATCATTAGAACAAGCGCTTGAATTTATCGAAGACGATGAATTAGTCGAAGTCACCCCGCAGAATATTCGCATCCGCAAAAAATTCTTGAAAGAGCATGAACGGAAAAGAAGCGGAAAATAAGGGTAGCAACTGTCTTGAAGAATAAATTTCTAAGCAATTGCTACATTTAACTACCACGTTTGTTACCATCCATAGCACTGGATCCTGGCCATTCCCTGGCCAGGACGACGTAATAAATCAATGTATACAATGCGAGTGGTAAAATGAGCGGTTACCAGATTTTAAATAACAAATAAAAAAGCCCTGACTCGAATAAGAAAGAGAGTCAGGGCTGTAAAAAAAAGCCTGGCAATGTCCTACTTTCACATGGATATTTCCACACTATCATCGGCGCTGAGCAGTTTCACTTCTGAGTTCGGGATGGGATCAGGTGGTTCCTACTCGCTATGGTCGCCAGGCAACGTAAACTGTTTTGGAATAAGTAAAAACAAGCTTTCTTTCACTCTTTCGAGCGTTCATTTCATCTGCATACGCTTGTCGTATCAAAACCACTTAGGTGTTATATGATCAAGCCTCACGGTCAATTAGTACTGGTTAGCTCAACGCATTACTGCGCTTACACACCCAGCCTATCAACGTCATCGTCTGTAACAAACCTTCAGGGACCTTTAAGGTCCGAGAGATCTCATCTTAAGGCAGGTTTCCCGCTTAGATGCTTTCAGCGGTTATCCTTTCCGTACATAGCTACCCGGCAGTGCCACTGGCGTGACAACCGGTACACCAGAGGTACGTTCACTCCGGTCCTCTCGTACTAGGAGCAACTCCTCTCAAATCTCTAACGCCCACGGCAGATAGGGACCGAACTGTCTCACGACGTTCTAAACCCAGCTCGCGTACCACTTTAAATGGCGAACAGCCATACCCTTGGGACCAGCTTCAGCCCCAGGATGTGATGAGCCGACATCGAGGTGCCAAACACCGCCGTCGATATGAACTCTTGGGCGGTATCAGCCTGTTATCCCCGGCGTACCTTTTATCCGTTGAGCGATGGCCCTTCCATTCAGAACCACCGGATCACTAGAACCTGCTTTCGCACCTGCTCGACCCGTCAGTCTCACAGTCAAGCACCCTTCCGCTCTTACACGCATTGCGCGATTTCCGACCGCGCTGAGGGTACCTTCGTGCTCCTCCGTTACTCTTTAGGAGGAGACCGCCCCAGTCAAACTACCCACCATGCACTGTCCCCAGTCCGGTTAACGAACCTAGGTTAGAACTCCGACGGTTTCAGGGTGGTATTTCAAGGTCGGCTCCATGTCAGCTAGCGCCAACACTTCTTAGCCTCCCACCTATCCTACACAGAAACAATCAAAGTCCAGTGCAAAGCTATAGTAAAGGTGCACGGGGTCTTTCCGTCTTGCCGCGGGTACACTGCATCTTCACAGCAAATTCAACTTCACTGAGTCTCGGGTGGAGACAGCGTGGCTGTCGTTACGCCATTCGTGCAGGTCGGAACTTACCCGACAAGGAATTTCGCTACCTTAGGACCGTTATAGTTACGGCCGCCGTTTACCGGGGCTTCGATCAAGAGCTTCGCCTTGCGGCTGACCCCATCAATTAACCTTCCGGCACCGGGCAGGCGTCACACCCTATACTTCCTCTTTCGAGTTCGCAGAGTGCTGTGTTTTTATTAAACAGTCGCAACCACCTGATCACTGCAACCTCTCTTGGCTCCAGCCGTAAAGGCCTTCACCTACCAGAGGCACACCTTCTCCCGAAGTTACGGTGCTATTTTGCCTAGTTCCTTCACCCGAGTTCTCTCATGCGCCTTAGTATTCTCTACTCGTCCACCTGTGTCGGTTTCCGGTACGGGTCAATTGTATCTATCGCTTAGAGACTTTTCCTGGAAGCTTGGCATCAGCCACTTCGTCGCTTAAAAGCAACTCGTCATCACGTCTCAGAATATAAGGTTCCGGATTTGCCTAAAACCTCTTCCTACTCGCTTAAACCGGGACTTCCAACACCCGGATCGCCTAGCCTTCTCCGTCATCCCATCGCAATACAATCAAGTACAGGAATATTAACCTGTTTCCCATCGACTACGCTTCTCAGCCTCGCCTTAGGGGCCGACTCACCCTGCGCCGATTACCGTGGCGCAGGAAACCTTGGACTTACGGCGTGCGGGTTTTTCACCCGCATTATCGTTACTCATGTCAGCATTCGCACTTCTGATACCTCCAGCACACTTCTCAATGCGCCTTCACAGGCTTACAGAACGCTCCTCTACCACTTACTTCTCCTAAAAGAAGTAAATCCGTAGCTTCGGTGGATAGTTTTAGCCCCGTTACATCTTCCGCGCAAGCCGACTCGACCAGTGAGCTATTACGCTTTCTTTAAAGGATGGCTGCTTCTAAGCCAACCTCCTGGCTGTCTCGGACTTCTCACATCGTTTCCCACTTAACTATCACTTCGGGACCTTAGCTGTCGGTCTGGGCTGTATCCCTTTTCACGACGGACCTTATCACCCGCCGTGTGTCTCCCGCGTTGCACTTCTTGGTATTCGAAGTTTGCATCGGTTTGGTAGGCCGTTAAAGACCCCCTAGCCGGCACAGTGCTCTACCCCCAAGAGTGATCACGCGAGGCGCTACCTCAATAGCTTTCGAGGAGAACCAGCTATCTCCGAGCTTGATTAGCCTTTCACTCCTATCCACAACTCATCCCCTACCTTTTCAACGGGAGTGGGTTCGGGCCTCCAGTCAGTGTTACCTAACCTTCACCCTGGTCATGGATAGATCGCTCGGTTTCGGGTCTACTCACATCGACTTATCGCCCTATTCAGACTCGGTTTCCCTTCGCCTCCCCTATTCGGTTAAGCTTGCCAATGCAAGTAACTCGCTGACCCATTATACAAAAGGTACGCAGTCACCCATGATAAATCACAGGCTCCCACAGCTTGTACGCACACGGTTTCAGGTTCTATTTCACTCCCCTCTCTGGGGTTCTTTTCGCCTTTCCCTCACGGTACTGGTTCACTATCGGTCAGTAGAGAGTATTTAGCCTTGGAGGATGGTCCCCCCATCTTCAATCAGGATTTCACGTGTCCCGACCTACTCTTCGTTACCACCACCACATTGATCTTTCAGATACGGGGCTATCACCCTTTATCGCTGGCTTTTCCAAACCATTCTCTTAGCTCAACATCGCTTTCAGTAACTGGGCTCTTTCCCGTTCGCTCGCCACTACTAAGGAAATCTCGGTTGATTTCTTTTCCTCCGGGTACTGAGATGTTTCAGTTCTCCGGGTTTGCTTCGTTAACCTATGTATTCAGTTAACGATGACCTCTCGGTCGGGTTTCCCCATTCAGACATCTCCGGATCAATGCTTGTTGCCAACTCCCCGAAGCTTTTCGCAGGCTACCACGTCTTTCATCGCCTTCTACTGCCAAGGCATCCACCCTGTGCGCTTATTCACTTGATCATATAACCCAAAGTCGTCTTGATCTACTTACCTCAAGCTCCTTTTGGTGTCATATTCATCATGTCTTTTTTACCTTTCCAGACACAAGTAACACCTAAATCACATACGTTCGCATGCAGTTGTACTTCAGCTCATTTATTCCCATTCTGAATTAACTTAATAGTCATCCATCACAGGATAAACTCGCTTCCGCTTGTTTACTCGTTTTTACTCTTCCAAATTGTTAAAGATCGCAAAGTAACATCTTCTCTTTAAGATACTACCCACTTAAGACAGCGTTCGCTTTCGCTGACTCTCTCTCAAGTGCTTAATACCCTTCTCCCTCTTATCCCTCTCCTTCCTCTTCTCCCCACCGCTCTTCTTTGGAGCCAGTCGGGATCGAACCGACGACCCTCTGCTTGCAAAGCAGATGCTCTCCCAGCTGAGCTATGGCCCCGACTCAACTCTCTCCTGCCTCTCCTGTCTCTACCCTTCTCCTACCCTTTCTCTAAACCCCCGCTTTCATCGGGTGGCTTTAATCTGGTGGGTCTGGGTAGACTTGAACTACCGACCCCACGCTTATCAAGCGTGTGCTCTAACCAACTGAGCTACAGACCCAAGCGCGTCTTCTTTTCAACCAAGCAATGAGTGTGAACACTTGCACCAATACAGGAAAGCATTTCTTCGTAAGGAGGTGATCCAGCCACAGGTTCCCCTACGGCTACCTTGTTACGACTTCACCCCAGTCATGAACCATACCGTGGTAAGCGAACCCCCGAAGGTTATTCTACCTACTTCTGGTACAACCCACTCCCATGGTGTGACGGGCGGTGTGTACAAGGCCCGGGAACGTATTCACCGCGA